>SDBT01015930.1_pt1 | contig 11929 bp, 15 predicted proteins | sample 2277101 | NCBI WGS metagenome assembly SDBT01 (sample SAMN10404973, study PRJNA504765) | marine sediment metagenome | isolation source: marine sediment core GS10_PC15, 103 cmbsf | place: Arctic Ocean: Southern Knipovich Ridge | collected 2010
CGCCGTGACGAGGTCATCTCCTATGTATCACAGAAGTATGGACAAGACCATGTAGCCCAGATTATTACCTTCGGCACACTAGGTGCTAAGGCAGCTCTCAGGGATTCGGGGCGGGCTTTAGGGATGCCCTATAGTGAGGTTGACCGTGTAGCCAGGCTGGTTCCCTTTGCCCTGGGTATGACCTTAGCCAGAGCCCTGGATGAGAATAATGAACTCAAGAATATCTACCAGGAAGATGCTGTAGTACGCAACCTGATTGATTCAGCCAAGGGGGTGGAGGGAATTGCTCGCCATGCCAGCACTCATGCCGCTGGTGTGGTTATATCTAAAGAACCCCTCACTAAATATGTCCCCTTACAGCAGACGAGTAAGGATAACGGTGAAACTATAGCTATGGCCCAGTTTGCCATGGAAGACATTGCCCGGATTGGACTACTCAAGATGGACTTCCTCGGTCTAGCTAACCTTACCATTCTGGGTAAGGCAAAGGAGATTATTTATCAGAACCGTGGCATTGATATTGACCTGCACCATATCCCGTTGGATGATGCGAAGACTTTTGACTTGTTGTCCTCGGGGGAAACGACTGGCGTATTTCAGTTGGAGGGAGCTGGCATGCGCCGCTATATCAGGGAGCTTAAACCAACCACCTTCAGTGATATTTCGGCTATGGTAGCGCTGTATCGCCCCGGGCCTATGGAGCAAATCCCTACCTTCATCAAAGCCAAACACGGCATTGAGCCTATCCACTACCCCCACCCCACTCTAGCCAGCATCCTTGAGGAAACCTACGGGGTGATTGTGTATCAAGAGCAGGTGCTGTTTATTGCCCAGGCCTTTGCTGGTTATAGCTTGGGGCAGGCTGACATCTTCCGTAAGGCAATGGGTAAGAAGATTCCTGAAGTTATGCGGAAAGAGAAGCAGAGCTTTATAGCCGGCGCTAAAGAGAAGGGATTCTCCACTGAGGTAGCCAGTGAGGTTTTTGCCCTCATTGAGCCCTTCGCCGGCTATGCTTTCAATAAGGCTCATAGTGTCAGCTATGCCCTTATCGCCTATCATACTGCCTATCTTAAGGCAAATTACCCGGCAGAATATATTACTGCTTTCCTGATTACTAATGCCGGGCAATCGGAGAAGGTAGCTAATGCCATTGCTGAGTGCCGTCGCCTGGGTATTACTGTGCTACCGCCTGACTTGAACCATAGTCAATCCAGCTTTTCTATAGAAAAAGATAGTAAGGATGATGCCCCGGCCATCCGCTTCGGATTAACCGCTATTAAAAATGTGGGACAGGGAGCAATAGAGCCCATCATTGCTGAGCGTAATGAGCAAGGCGACTTCAAATCTATTGAAGACCTGTGCCGTCGTTGTGACCTGCGTGGTGTAAACAGGCGGGTGCTGGAAAGCCTGATTAAGGTTGGTGCTCTGGATTGCCTGGGCAGCCGTGGGACTCTACTTCACAATGCTAATCGTATCCTATCCTTAGCTCAACGGGAGCAACACCTCCGGGAAACAGGACAATCTACCATGTTTGACCTGTGGGGGGAGACAACGCCGGTTCCCACGCCCAGCCTTGACCTTGAGGCTGCGGACATCCCTACCGATGAAAAACTAACCTGGGAGAGGGAGTTGATGGGGGTATACCTCTCTGAGCACCCATTGAGTGCTGTTGTGGCTAAGGTAGCTTCGGAGAATACTACCCTGTGCGGACAAATTGATGCCGAACTGGTGGGTCAAACTGTTGTTGTCGCCGGGATGGTAGCCTCGGTTCATTCCCTGTTCACCAGAGATAGGCGCCCTTTTGTCAGCGCTGTTCTGGAAGACCTTGATGGCAGGATTGAGGCTATGGTTTGGCCCAAGCTCTATTCCGATACTAGAGATCTGTGGCAGGAAGGGAATATACTATTGGTTGAGGGTAAAGTAAGGCTAAGGGATGACCGGGTGCAGCTAAACTGTGACCATGTGCGTCGCTACCAACCAGAGGCAACTCCAGGTGAAGAGGTAGTTACTTCTCAACCTGCTAAGGTGCCAATAGTAACTGAGGAAGCTACGACCTACACTGCACCTGCCGAAAGCCGCCGACTGGTGCTCAGCATCAGTCAGACCAGCGATAAGGATACTGATATAGCCTATCTGCATAAATTGATTGACACCCTGAAAGAATTCCCCGGGCAGGATGAGGTCAGCCTCAGTGTTACCAATGAAGAAAAGATTATAAACCTAAAGTTGTTCAATATGCGCACCGACTATTGTCCTGAACTTCATCAGCGACTAGTAGAGCTGGTGGGAGAGGACGGGCTAAGAGTAGAGCCGATATAGAAACCTTTGCTCTTTGATGCTAGAATATGTAAGACAGAAGGATGAGAAAATGCCTTCAAAAGATATATCGCTAGGTCACCGAAAAAGACTGCGGGAGAAGTTCATTAAGTCGGGTCTGGCTGGCTTTCATGACTATGAAATTATTGAGTTGCTCCTAACCCTGGGCTCACCCCGTAAGGACTGTAAGCAGCCGGCAAAAGAGGCTATCAAAAGGTTCAAAACCCTGAGAGGAGTCCTGGAAGCTCCTCCTGAAGAGCTGCAACAGATAGATGGCATTGGTCCACATAGTGCCTTTGGTATCAAACTGGTGCAGGAAGTAGCTAGAGAGTTTCTTAAAGAGAAGATTATTGATAAGCCCGTTTATAAATCCTCACAGGAGATTTTTGATTATCTCTACCACTCAATGCGAGACCTCAAGAAAGAGGTATTTAAGTCTATCTATCTAAATAGCCAAAACCAGATCATTGACACCGTTGACCTCTTTGAGGGAACGATAAATAGTAGTTCTATCTCCCCCCGTGAGGTTATAGTAACTGCCATTAAGCATAATGCTGTCTCCCTGATTTTTGCCCATAACCACCCCTCAGGCAACCCCGAACCCAGTAAGAGCGATAAAGAGCTGACCAGAGACCTAGTCTATGCTGGCAGCATTATGCAGATTAGGGTCTTAGACCATATCATAATAGGTAATAATAGATACTTTAGCTTCGCTGGCGAAGGACTACTTGAGGAATACGAGCTGAATTTCTTGAACCTGAAAATGAGGGGAGTATCCGAGGCGAAACGAAGGCTATACCGGGCTAAATTATTTATTCCCTAGCCTCCCTGGTACCCATAACCAAAGGCACAAAGCTTATTGTCTCCAATCGGCACTTATTTTGTCAGGTTTTGACTTAATAATCAGACCTTCATATCTACGAGTTCAAAAGAGAAAGAGAAGATGTGTTTGACAGGCTTTACAAGGGTGTATGGGGGTAACAAATGACCCCTAATTGGTATAAAGGAACTTGCTAAAAGGGGGGGGGTTAACTAGACTATAGTTCCCTTTAATGGACTTAAAGAGTTAATTATCGACAGAATTACTAAAATGAGGTTAGTGTCTTATGGCAGAGCTTATGACTGTTAGGGAAGTAGCTGATTATTTGCGGGTTACCAAGAAGACTATATATAGGCTGCTAGAACAAGGTACAATCCCGGCGACCAAGGTAGGCCATCAGTGGAGATTTGATAAACGCTCAATTGATGACTGGCTACAGCGAAGCTCAGTCGGGGTAAAGGCAACTATCCTTGTCATTGATGATGAAGAGATAGTTCGGGCACTGTTTAAGGAGACCCTGGAGGAGTTAGGGCACAGGGTGATGGCTGTTGAGACTGGTGCTGAGGGACTGGAACTGGTGAAACAGCAGGATTTTGACCTGGTTTTTATCGACCTTAAAATGCCGGGAATGGTTGGTGACGAGGCGTTTGGTCGGATAAAAGCTATCAAGCCCAGATTACCGGTAACTATCATAACCGGCTATCCTGATAGTGGCATGATGACACGGGCTCTAGCTCAGGGTCCTTTCGGGGTTATGAATAAGCCTTTTGGTGAGTCAGATATTATTAACGCCGTGGCTAACTTTCTGAGTATCACTCAGAGAAGATGAACTCTCAAAAGAGGGGGTGCATTATGTTATCCAATAAAGAAAGGACAAAAGAGCAGCTTATGAGTGAACTGGCAGGGCTGCGCCAGCGTATTGCTGAATTGGAGTCAGTAGAAGCTGAGCGCAAGCAGGCTGAGGAAGCATTACAGGAAAGTGAGAGGAAATACCGTTCCCTGTTTGAACAGATGCTTAGCGGTTATGCCTATTGCCAGATTCTGGTTGACGAGAATAATAAACCTGTTGACTTTGTTTATCTCGAGGTTAACGATGCTTTTGAAAGGTTAACTGGACTAAAAAGAGAAAATGTTGTCGGCAGAAAAGTTACCGAAGCAATACCAGGAACTAAGGAGGCAAACCCCGAATTATTCGATATCTATGGTAAAGTCGCTTTGGCCGGAGAACCGACTAAACTTGATATTTATTTCAAGCCGCTATCAATATGGTTTACTATTTCTGTATATAGCCCGCAAAAGGGTTATTTTGTTGCTGTCTTTGAAAACATCACCGAGCGTAAGCGGGCGGAGGAGAGGGAAAAGGAGCTACAACAAGAGCTTAGTGCCTCCAATCGGTTAGCTGCCGTCGGCGAACTGGCTGCCGGTGTTGCCCACGAGATAAACAATCCTCTTACCGGGGTATTAGGCTTCTCCGAGCGCCTGCTAAGAAAAAGTGCTGATGAGGAAATCAGACAGGATTTAGAAAGAATTCATAATGAAGCTCATCGGATAGCTAAGGTGATGGACAATCTCCGCACCTTTACCCGCCGCCGTGAGCTAGAGAAGCAATACTCAGACATAAATGACATTCTGCACGAGACTCTGGAATTAAGGGCTTACGAACTAAAAACGGGCAATATTGAAGTTGTAACCGACCTCGCCCCTAGCCTCCCTGAGGTAGAGGTCGACTTTCATCAGATTCAGGAGGTTTTCCTGAACATTATTTTGAACGCCGAGCAGACCATGACTGAGGCACAGGGTAGAGGTAAGCTCACCATCAAGACCGGGAAGATAAAAAGCTATGTAAGAATTTCGTTTACCGATGATGGTCCCGGGATTTCAGCCGAGCACCTGGATAAGCTCTTCGACCCCTTTTTCACAACTCGAGAGAAACAGGGTGGTACCGGCCTGGGGTTAAGTGTCTGTCATGGTATTGTGGCAGAACACGGTGGTAGGCTATACGCCAAAAGCAGCCCAGGAAAAGGTGCCACCTTCTTCGTCGAATTGCCTTGTCCTTGATTGGCATTGGATTTGTTGACACATATCGACAAGAGTGCTATAATTGGACTATGATTTGACAACTGTGTTATAATGTATCTAGTCTTTAATAATTGGAATGCTGGGATAATTATTGCTATTAGGTGCGTTAGAATATGACAATTGGCACATTATAGAACATTGCTCCTTAACGAATAATGCTATAAAACTTTAGAATATAGTTACCAGACATGATTGAAGATGAGGGAAGTCCCAAAATGTCTGCGAATAATTTACCAGAAAGGCAAGAGGGCCACAGACCTTTAACCGAGCTACAGGGAAGGTTTATCAGGTCGGGTTTTGAGGGCTTTGATGAGCTAGAAATCCTTGAGTTGTTCTTGGGCCTGTGCTTATCTCGTCGAGAGTATCGGAAGCTGGCCAAAGAGTGCTTTCAACGCTTCAAAGACATCAGGAGATTCCTCGCCGCTTCCACTCAGGAGCTTGAGCGAGCTGGACTTCCACCTCGCTCTATACTTTGCATTAAGCTTCTCCGCGAATTACCCATGGAGGTTCTCAAACAGAAAATTATTGAACAGCCTTTTTATCAGTCCTCACAGGAGGTTTTTGATTATCTCTACTACTCAATGCGAGACCTCCAGAAAGAAGTATTCAAGGCAATCTATCTAAATAGCCAAAACCAGATTATTGACACCGTTGACCTCTTTGAAGGCACACTGGAGAGTATCCCCATCCGTCCCCGCGAGATTGTAGAGGGTGTCATTAAGCATAACGCTGCCGCTGTAATCTTTGTCCATAACCACCCCTCAGGTAACCCCACTCCCAGCCTGAGTGATAAACGGTTTACCAGAGACCTGGTCTTTATGGGGAATATTATTGAGGTTAAGGTGTTAGACCATATCATAATAGGTGGCAACAAATACTTTAGCTTTGCTGATGATGGACAGATTGAGAAATACGAATATAGTTTCTTAAACCTGAGGATAAGAGGGGTACTTGATAGCGGAGTGGATTATCGGTAATATCTACATAAAGCTTCTCTCCTGTATGTTGCTTAATAAACGACCTTTTTTAGACTAACCTTTTCCCTTCACCTCTGTTATAATATAGTGGATAATTGATAACGGGGGGAATTAATGAAAAGGTTCTTGATACTGCTTACGATGGCGCTGGTAGCTACCTTCTTGCTGGCCGGCTGTGTAGGGGAGGTTAAGACCTATGTTGACTCAGGGCAAACGATAAATATCGGCGTCGACCAGGAATTTATTATTGCCCTCGGTGCTAATCCTACTACTGGCTATGGCTGGCAGGAGACCTACGATGAGACCATACTTGAGCTGGTGGAAAAGACCTATAAGCCAGGCGAAGAAGCAGAAGAGGGTGTGGTTGGTGCTGGCGGTGTTGAGTATTTCCGATTCAGGGCGCTGAAGGCGGGCGAAACTGAGATAACCCTGGTCTATAAACGACCGCAGGAAGCTTCCACCCCGCAGCATGTAACAAGGGTATTTACCATTAATATAGAGTGACACTTTATCTAATACTGGCTGAGGCTTCCAGAGAGAGAAGACACCTCTTCATCTCCACCCCGCCACCAAAGCCACCGAGCTTGCCACCGCTGGCTACTACCCGATGACAGGGGACAATAATTGGCAGAGGGTTTTTACCTAGAGCCTGCCCCACCGCCCGCACTGCCCGTGGTTTTTTAATCTGCTCAGCTACCCAAGCATAGCTTCTGGTTTCACCATAAGGGATAAGCCTGGTTTTCTCCCATACCTCACGCTGAAAGTGGGTGGCTCGGTAGGGGTCAAGCTTATCAGTAAAAGTTGTCATATGACCGCTGAAGTAAGCCTTGAGGCGCTCCATTAAGTCCTTAAATAGGTGGGGAGACCAGATGGCATAGCTTACGCTATCACCTAATAGCTGGCGTACTTCATGGACTGAAGGCTGGGGCAAGGTGGTACGCAGTAATCCTTTTGCTGAAGCCAACATTCCTAGCCAACCCATATCGGCACTAAAAGTGATGTAGTTTAATTGCTGAGTCATAGAGCTACCTTAGGGGAAGACTTATTACTTGCTCTGTTGGCGGCGTCGCTGGAGAAGGGCAGCCAGAACTATCACCACTGCCCCAAGCAGAATGCTGACTAGAACCTTAATTAGCTGGGGTAAATCCATACCGAGGAAGAAGGCGAAGGTGTAAAGGCCAGCTACATAGGCAAGAACGCGGGTTACCATATATGCCCTAACCGGCTTTTGCTTTATAGTGCGGTAAATAAGCCAGCCAATGAAACCTAAGGAAGCCAATACGGCTACTGCTATCAACATTTAATTTACCATCCTATATCTTCAAAATATTTGCTCAGAAAGGCGAACATCCCCACTGTTAATAACAGAGAAACCAGTTGCCATGCTTCAGACAGGTACTTCACATAGGCTATTGCCAGATAGCCGACACCAGCCAGGGAGAACAGGATTCCAAAACCGAATAATACATACTCTAGCTTCATATCCACCTCAAATCCTTGGAATTATCTTATCGGGATGGTAGTTTGGGAAAGGGCGAAGGGTTAACAAATAAAATTACCCGCCGTTCTGTCTCTCCACGGTTAATGATTACCGTAAACTCATAACTTTGCTCCGGAGAAATATCATCAGGCTTGAGTTCGACAGTATCTAATACCCACTCCAGTTGTCCCTTATCAAAGGCACCTATTTGCATGTGTTGAGATACTAAATCAGCTACTTTTTCCTGACTGTGCCACACTGATACTTCAATCTCAGCCGAGTAGCTTGAGAACCGGCGATTATCCACTTCGTAGTCGAAGAATATTTTCTCGTCCCAGTTTACCCATACTCCTCTTACCCCGAATTTTTCCTGCCGCAGCCACTCGTCAGTTTCTATTGTTTGCGGCTGCTCTCCAGCCGTTATCTCAAGACTATCATAGATACCCATATAACCATCCACAATAAATATGGCGATAAGACCGAAAAAGCAAGCCAGAGTCAGATATAAATATAAAAATTTCCACTTTGTTGTCATATATATATCAAACTCCAATTCTTTCAGGAAGCGGGGTGAGGTTGATTACATTATACCACAAAAGAAAATGACACATGCTAGTTTATTTAGTAATGGGTCAATTTCAATTCTAATGAAATTTGACAGGGCACCATTTAATGGTGTACTTTGACTAATACAATTAATAGGAGGTAAGTTCATGCCAAACATATTTAAAGCTTTAGCCTCAATAACTGCATGGATCCTGTTTATTGGTGGGTGCTTTTCATTCGTGGTAGCGACGATAACCTGGGTTACACAGACAGACCTCTTTAAAGCTAACATTGCACTTGCCATAGATTTTCTGGTTATCGTTGTCTGGTTCCTGGCTGGCGTAGTGGTTATGAGATTGAGGCAGAAGATGGAGTAAATGGGTAGTTAGTCACTTCAAATTGACCCACTACCGTTTATTTAGTACCCTCACCCGCTCCATTAAGTGGAGGCGCCTTATCAAGTGAGGGAATTTATCTTCAAATCTCTCTGGCTAGCACTAGTCCCCACACCGAGGTGGCTCCGGCTGCCTTTAGGGCCGCAGCGCAGGCATTAAGGGTAGCCCCAGAGGTGGAAACATCATCTATGAGTAATACTTGCTTATCGTGTAGTCTCTGGTCACGGCAGGTAAAAGCATTGGCTACATTGCTCCGTCGTTCGGCCACGGTTGATGTTTTGGCCTGGGGAGGAGCACGCCGCTGTCGGATAAGACAGTCGTTAACTACAGGTAAGCTGGTGAGTTTGCCTAGCTCTTTGGCCAGTAGGCTGGATTGATTATAGCCACGTTCCCTTACTCGTCTCTGGTGAAGTGGCACCGGCACCAGAATCTCTCCGGACATAGGGTTGGTAACGAGATAGTCCTGCAGCAACTTAGCCAGGGGTACAGCCAGGGCTCTGAGGTTCCTATATTTTAGCTGATGGATAGCTTGGCGTATTACTCCGTCAAATCGAAATGGGGAGCGAATGCCATCTATCTCCGCTTGCCAGCTAATACAGCCGGGGCAAAGTATGCCACTGGGTTGGGGTTTACCACACCTGGGGCAAAGTGGAGGCATAATCCGAGGTAGCGAGCAGCGGCAGGAGTAGCAAATAAAATCACCCTCCTTACCACAACCCACACACCACTGTGGGAATAAAAGGCCAAGTGCTATCCCCTTGAGTTTAGTTAATCGAGCAAGGACATTTACCACTATAAACTAGAGCTTCAGGGTGAGTGCTAAGTATTTGAGCGGGAGCGGGTAGTGTGGAGCGCGCCGCTCATAATTGGTTCATTAATATAGACGTCACCGTTCCTGATTTTCAGGTTGTAGCCACAGTCAGGGTTGGTGCAAACCCAGGCTTTGTAGTGAATAGCTGCCCCTTGACTGCCAAAGTCAGATAGGGGCACCAGGTCTCCAGTCTTGCACTTCTGGCATTTGGGAAAATTGAATTGTTCCATGAAGTCCACCTCCCAACCGAATTTGAGTTTTTGGTAGTATACACTAATTGATGGCTTTTGACAACAGCTTTTTAATCTAACCGGGCTAATCCAAGATTTAGAAGCTAGTATGTCCCGGTGGACTGATAAAAATGTGCGAAAAGGCTGTGTCCTTCGTGGCACCATGCCAATGCTTCTCACCGGCCGGGATGAAAATAATAGTACCCGGTGTCACTGTTACTTCCTCGTTCTCTGTGGCCACTATCCCTTTGCCCTCAGTAACATATAAGATTTGGTCAGATGTGTGAGTATGAAACAGATTCACGGCACCGGGGCTAAAGTTCACCACGGCAGCCCGAAGCTCATCTTCGCTCTCACCGAAAAGGCGTTGTATACTGACCTTGCCTCTGAAAATCTTGCCTGTAATTTCCTGGGCTTTGATATCGCTAGTCCTTACCACTTTCATCATTTGCCTCCAAAGATTTTGACAGATATTGACCATCCGATTATGTATCCTATTGTCCCACCTCCCTAAACCTAATTCTTTAGAATTCGGTGGTTACTACTGATTATCGCTTTTAGGCTGTTTCAATCTTCTTTCGATAAACGACTTTTGTTTAGACCGGCTGAACTAATTCGACTGTAAATAGCGCCTTCTCTGGTTAGCTGGCTCCTCATCAGGCTGATGGTATCTACCTTAACGGTGTAAGTTGTCTCAAACCTGGTGATGGCTATAAGCTGCCCAAAGGTCTGCCGCTCATCTAGTGATGCTCGGTTGCGAAGGCGAGCCAGGGTTAAATGAGGGGTGAATGGTCGTGACTCAGGAGTAAAGCCCAGGCGAGCCAAGTTAGACTCAAGGTGTCGTTGAAGCCGGCTAAGCTTATCTACCTCCCCACTTATTCCCACCCAGGCCACCTGCACTCGCTTCAAACTGGGGAAAACTCCCAAGTCTTTGACTTCCAGGTGGAAGGGGGAGATTCCCTGAATAGCTTTCTCCATCGCCCTGGTTATTTCACTAATCCTATCTACGGCAATACTGCCCAGGAACTTTAGTGTCAGGTGGATACTATATGGGTCGACCCACTTCACCCAAGTCTGCTTGCTCATTTTCAGTCGGGCCTCGAGTTGGGTAAGTCCCACCTTTAACTCATCGGGTAGCTCAATAGCAATAAAAGAGCGAACTTGTTCCATAGCTTAAGCTTTATTAGCCCGTAATATTCAGCAGCCTCTGGGCATTACCCGATAGAATCAAGTTCCTTGTTTCCTCAGGCAAATCCAGAGACCTAATCTCCTCTAGTAATCGGCTCTGTGCCAGCAAGGGGTAATCACTGCCGAAGAGAATCTTTTCAGCACCAACAAGCTGGATAACCTGATTATAAATCTGAGGACTATACAGAAAGGGCGAAGCTGCGGTATCAAAAAAGACATTGTGCATAGCCTGTTTTACTTCAGGCATTAGAGCATAGAAGGGTAGGCCACCACCCCAATGAGCACAGACTATAGTTAAATCAGGATAGCTGGTAATAAAAGGATAGAGCATATCTGGAGTAATAGTCCCCTTGCCCGGATAGTTATGACCCACTGGCTCAGAGGCATGAGTGAGCAGAATTAGCTTATGCTTTCTTATTACCTTAATAAGGGGCTCCATCACTTCCTCATCCCTGAGGTCAAATAGTTGGATATCCGGTCTTATCTCACCAACCCCTCTAATCCCTTCTTTGGCACAGCGCTCGATTTCAGTTGTGGCTGCTTCATATGAGTAGGGCTGAACAGTGCAGAAACCTATCAAACGCCGGGGGTAGCGAGCTATTGACTCTAAGATGTAGTCGTTGGTTTCGACACACAGCTCGTGTGTAGTCCAGCCAATATTAACAATAACCGAAATATCGACCCCGGCTTTATCCATACTGGCAATGAGTTCATCGGCAGTAGCCAGTTTAGCGTTCTTCTCGGAGTAGAGGATAGCGAAAGAGGGGTCACTATCAATATAGTTGCTGCGGTTTTTCTTTATCCGGGGTGGAAATACATGGGTGTGAAAGTCAATAATCATTGCAAAATTATAGCAGAACAACCGGCATTACTTCAACCCGACACCAAGCTTGAGGTAACAGCTTCCTGTTCTCGGCTATTTTCAGCCAGGTGCTCTTAGCTGCTTGATCAGTCCCGTTATGGGGTTAGAAGCTGGAATTATTAGTTAACCGCCGATAGCGATAGTGAAGATGAAAATAATAATGTAAAGTAGGATAATACCAGCCCATAACCCTATCCCCCATTTAGCCCAGGTTCTCTGAGTTCT
>SDBT01015931.1_pt1 | contig 11927 bp, 15 predicted proteins | sample 2277101 | NCBI WGS metagenome assembly SDBT01 (sample SAMN10404973, study PRJNA504765) | marine sediment metagenome | isolation source: marine sediment core GS10_PC15, 103 cmbsf | place: Arctic Ocean: Southern Knipovich Ridge | collected 2010
GGCCCTCCGGGGCACTGATGTTCGTCGACGAGCACCGCGCTGCGGAATTGAAACTCCGGATCATCGGTGCGCGAACTACCGCCGAGGATCCCTACAAGCGAAGGTGAGTCATGGAGCTTGGTGCGATTGTCATCATCTTTCTTATCGCGGCGTTCGGAACGCTCGCACTGGGACTTGTCTTCAAGTGGGTCGACCGCAAGGTAACCGCCATGGTCCAGTGGCGCGTCGGTCCGCCAATCTATCAGCCCCTCGTGGACATCATCAAGCTGATGGGCAAGGAAAACATGATGCCCCACACCGCCGCCGGGACGGGATTCCTCCTGGCGCCCGTGGTGGGGTTGGCTGCGGCTGCGGTGACGGCAGCGATCCTCTGGCGGGCGGTGATCGATCCCGGCGCGACGTTCCTGGGCGATCTGATCGTGGTGATCTACCTGCTGACTATCCCCGCAGTCATGCTCATCTGGGGCGCTGCATCGAGCGGAAATCCCCACGCCTCCGTCGGTGCCTCCAGGGAGATGAAGCTGCTGCTCAGTTACGAACTGCCCATGCTCCTGGTGATCATGATCCCAGTGATTCGCGGGGGTTGGACGCTGCAATTGGGGGCTATTCTGAACGCACAGTTGAGTTCGTCCCCGGTGGCGCTGAGCATTTCAGGGCTGTTGGGCCTGATCATCGCGATTCTTTGTATGCAAGCCAAGCTCGGACTGGTCCCCTTCGATCTGGCGGAGGCTGAGTGCGAGATCATGTCCGGGGTTTACGTGGAGTATTCAGGCCCGTCGCTGGCGTGCTGGTTGATGACGCGGGCGATCCTGCTCGCAGTGATGCCCCTGCTTTTGATCGTGCTTTTCTGGGGTGGTCTCTACACCGAAGCGCGGTGGGGATACCTGACGTTCGCGGGCAAGTACGTGGCGCTGGTGGCGTTGGTGACGCTGATCCGCAACACCAACCCGCGCTTGCGAATCGATCAGACGATGAAGTTTTTCTGGTACGGACTGACCCCGGCCGCGATCGTCGCGGTGGTACTGGCGCTTGTGGGGGCGTCGGAGGAGATCGCATGGCTTTGAAGATGTGGGCATTGCGAAAGTCGCTCTGGGTGTACCACGTTAACACCGGGGCGTGCAATAACTGCGATATCGAGGTGCTCGAACTGCTCACCCCTCGCTACGATATCGAGCGCTTCGGAATGATACTGGTCGGGTCGCCTCGGCATGCGGACGTACTGGCCGTTACCGGTGTCTGCACCCGCCAGGCGATGCCGCGCCTCCAGGAAGTCTACATGCAGACCGCCAAGCCCTGCGTCGTGCTCGCCATCGGTTCCTGCGCCAACGCGCAGGGAATCTTCACCGAGGCGTATCACGTGGGCTTACCCGTCGATGAGGCGATTCGCGCGGTCGATCCCAACGCGATTATCCTTTACGTCCCGGGGTGCTCTCCGAAACCCGAGGCCATGATCGATGCCGCTGTTAAAGCAATGAATTATCTTAAGTCTCTTTCCAAGAGCAAACCGGCACCCGCGACGCAAGCAACGTAAGTACCCGTGGTGGATTTTGTAGGAGCGTAAACCATGACTTTAGCACCGAGTGAAACTGCGGTGCCCCTGATGGGCTTTATCGGGGAGTTGTTCGAGCAACTCGGTGATGCTGTAATCGAGGTCCAACAGTGCGAACCCAGGCGAGGGATCGCAAGGATAGACCCCAGCAGAACGGTCCAGGTCGCCGAAAAGATGCTCTCCATGGAGGGGGCTCGATTGGTGACGGCGACGGGCGTCGACGTCCGCGACGGAATCGACGTGCTTTATCACTGGGCGTTTGAGCCCGCCGGAGTGATCGTCACCCTCAAGGCGCTCGCAGCCCGCCCCGAACTGGAACTGGAATCCATCGCCAACGTCGTCCTCGCCGCCAACTGGATCGAGCGAGAAATGCACGATCTGCTCGGGGCAAACTTCCGAGGCCATCCCGAGATGCGGCGATTATTACTGGACGATTCCTGGCCCGAGGGGGTTCATCCGCTTCGCAAGGATTTCGATCAGATCGAAGACCGTCCGCCTCTCCCACCCAACCAGACACCCACGGATGTCGAACCGGAAGGGAGGGCGGAGTAATGAGTCATCGAAGCGTTGTGAACATCGGACCGTTCCACCCCCTCCAGGAGGAGCCCGAGTTCTTCCAACTCTACGTGGAAGGTGAAACGGTCGTCGACGTGGACGTTCGCCTCTCCTACAACCATCGCGGGATCGAGAAACTCAACGAGTCGAAGACGTTCGATCAGGTCCCGTTCGTGGTCGAGCGGGTCTGCGGAATCTGCTCAGCGTCGCATCCGTTGGCGTACGTACAGGCGGTCGAGGAAATCGCTCACGTGGAGGTCCCCGAGCGGGCGCTGTACCTGCGCACGATCGTCAACGAGCTCGAACGCCTCCACTCGCACCTGCTTTGGGTGGGCCTGGCCGGTCACTTCCTCGGGTACAACACCGTGTTCATGTGGGCGTGGAAATACCGCGAACCGATCATGGAGATCCTGGAGGCCACTACCGGTTCACGCGTCAACTACGCCAATTGCAAGATCGGGGGCGTCCGGTTCGACATGACCGCTGAGCAACTCACCGAAATCAAACGTGCGTGCACGGAGTTGATCGGTCCTACGGAGATGCTGACCAACGCGGTCCTGGACGATCCCGTCCTGCACGCCCGCCTGAAGAACGTAGGGGTCCTGACACCCGAGGCCGCGAAGGCATACGGGGCCCTGGGCCCGACCGCACGCGGGAGCGGTATCCCCCTCGACGTGCGTCGCGACGATCCCTACGCCGCCTACGACCGCGTGGATTGGGAGGTCATCACCGCCGAGGGCGGAGACGTGTTCGGAAAAGCGGTGGTGAGGCTCCTGGAATGCTTCGAGGCCGTCAAGATCATTAACCAGTGCGTGGACTACCTCGTGAAAAACCCCGGCGGCGAGATCGACGCGAAGGTCGAGGCGATCCCACCGGGCGAGGGTGTGGGCCACGTGGAGGCCCCGCGCGGAGAGACGTTCCATTACGTCCGCAGCGACGGGTCGAACCGCCCGGTGAGGCACAAGATTCGCGCACCGAGCTTCAACAATATCCCCACGTTCAAGGCGTCCTGTATAGGACTGAAGATTCCGGACGTGGCGATAACCTTGGCGAGCGTCGATCCGTGCTATTCCTGCACCGAAAGAATGTGCGTCGCACTCGACGCCGACACGAAAAAACCAATGTATGACTTCGCCGAGCTTGTGAGGCTCTCGCAACTCAAGACCGAGCAACTCAGGAAGCAACAGTGAGAGCGATATGAATCAGACGGCTGATTTTCTAACGCACCCGATCCCCTCCCCCGTGCTGGTGATCCTTGCGATCGGGGCCTTGGCGTACGTCATGTCGCGCCGGTCGCCTTTCGTGTGCAAGACTCTGGCGATCGCATCCGCAGTGGTGATACTGACGCGCGGACTTGCGATGCTCAAGCTTCGCGGGGGAACACCGTTCTCCTGGACGTGGGTGAAGCTGACCGAGAACGTCTCACTGACGGTGGACATGATCCCAACAACCCTGGGAATGGTAGTGGTCCTCGGTTCCGCTGGGTTCGCACTGCTGATCACTATCTACTCCATCCGGGCAATGGCGGGGCACCGCTTTGAGGGAAAGTTCTACGCCTACCTGATCTGGGCGCTCGCCGGAACGTGCATCGTAGGTCTGGCGGGGAACCTCCTGGTCCTGCTTCTCGGATGGGAACTCGTCACGTTAATGCTGTTCCTGATGGTTAACCAGGGTAAGGGTGAGGCGCGTGCAGGTGCAGCCAAGGCGTACGCCGTGCTGGGCTTCTCCGATGCGTGTCTGCTCCTCGCCATCGTCCTGCTGATGTCCACCGAAGGTGGGTCCGCGAACCTCTCGCTGACGCGCGCACCAGTCGTCGTCGCGCAGATGGGTGCGATGGGGTATCTGGTTTACATACTGATTATGATCGCCGCGCTGGCAAAGGCCGGGGCGGTCCCCCTGCACACCTGGATACCCGCCATCGCCACCGACGCCCCCACCCCGGTCCTTGCGTATCTACCGGCCGCCCTTGACAAGCTCCTGGGCATCTACCTGCTCGCCATGCTCTCGCTCAGGATGTTCAAACCCGACTGGACGATGCAGGTCGTCATGATGGTAGTCGGTGCGGTGACGATACTCGGGGCGGTGCTCATGGCGATGATGCAGCACAATCTCAAGAGGCTGCTCTCCTTCCACGCGGTCTCGCAGGTGGGGTACATGGTCCTGGGGATCGGGACGGGAACTGCGATCGGAGCGGTTGGGGGACTGTTCCACATGATCAACAACGCCATCTACAAGAGCAACCTGTTCCTGATGAGCGGGAGTATCCGACGGGCCACCGGAACGGACGAGATCGAGGATATGGGCGGGCTGGGACGCTACTTACCCGTGACGTTCCTTTGCGGAACGATTTCGGCGGCGGCTATCTCGGGCGTTCCGCCCTTCAACGGATTCGTCAGCAAGTGGTTGATCTATCAAGGAACGCTGCAGGTTTCCGGGACCTCGCAAGGGTTGGCGCTGGGGTTGATGGTGGTGGCGGTATTCGGGAGTGCGCTGACGCTGGCGAGCTTCGTTAAGGTGCTTTATTCGGCCTTCCTCTCACCGCGTCCGAAGGGGGCGAAGGCCTTCACCGGGACGCCCCGTGAAAGCTTCCTGATGGTAGTACCAATGATCGTGTTGGCGGGGGCGTGCGTACTGCTCGGGCTTTACCCGCAGTTGATCATCACCAACGTTCTCCCGGGGGCCCTGGAAGGTACGAGCGTCAGCGCCGCCCTCCAGGACATTCAATCGGGCGGTGCGTTTGGAGCTCCGGTGACGACCGGGGGCATGGGCTTCTGGAGCCCGACCCAGGCGTTCGTGTTGATCCTGATAGGGATCATCCTCGGTCTGGTATTCTTGTGGGTCTCCACTCGCAAACAAACGGTGCGAATCGTCCGCCCGTTCCTCGGCGGGGAGGTCTTGGCTTCCGATGACGACCGCTTCCGCATCCCCGGGACGCATTTCTACCAGACCCTTACCAAGCTCCCAATCGTCGGGGCGCTGCTCGAACACGGAGAAGGCGGGGCGATGGATCCGTATCACTGGTCGGCGAGGCACGGTGGGGCGCTCGTCGAAATGCTTCGATCCTGGCACACCGGACTTATCAACCTCTACGTGGTCTGGACCCTGGGAGGGTTGACGATCACGCTGGTTTATCTGCTTGTCAGTATTGGGACCTGAAAGATGCCTATAGAACCGCTTATCATCGCATTGATCGTCTTCATGCTCATCGCGGCGCTGATCGCCGCCGAGGCGAAGGACCTGCTCAGCTCGGTAATCGCCCTGGGGGCGGCCGGTTTCGCACTGAGCGTGATCGATCTGCTCGTGGGGGCTCCGGACCTGGCGATTACGCAGGTGGTCGTCGAGGTAATCGCCCTCGTGCTCCTGATCCGCGTGGTACTGACCCGCAGAGATACCTCCGTGCTCATCTCGCGGGACGCACTGCGGACCGGAGCGGCGCTGCTAGCCGGTGGGGTCATACTCGCCGTCGTCTTCTTCGCCGTCGGTGATTCAGAAGGAACGATCCCGCCATTCGGACAACCCGTCCTGAGCAACTCACCCGAAGCGGCGATCCCCCCCGGTGTCTCTGCAGACTACCTCGAACGGGCCCCGGAAGAGACGGGGGCGGTCAATTCCGTCACAGCCATACTCCTGGACTATAGAGCCTACGACACACTGGGTGAGGCAACGGTGATATTCGTCTCCATACTGGGGGTCTACGCCGTCCTTCGACAAGTAGGCCGCAAGAAAGAGGAGGCGACGCGATGAACCAAAGTGGAATGACACCGATCGTCAAGAACACCGCCAGGCTCGTCAGTGGGTTCATCGCGATCTTCGCGGTGTACGTAGCGCTGACGGGGCATCTGACTCCGGGTGGGGGCTTCGCCGGTGGTGTCATCCTCGCCGCGGCGGTAGCGCTGGTCATACTCTCCTTCGGAACCGAATCGGCACCAAAGCTTATCGCTTCCCCCGTCCTACACCTCGCCGACTCCGCAGGTGCGATGGGGTTCCTGGTGGTGGCGCTGCTCGGTTTCTTCGCCGGAGGATTCTTCGTGAACTTCCTGAGCCCCGGGACCCCGCATCGCCTCGCCTCCGGTGGAACGATCCCACTGTCGAACCTCGCGATCCTGATCAAGGTGGGAGCGGGTCTGGCGGGTGGATTCCTGGCGCTGTCCGCGTTCCGTCTGGTACAGAAAACAGCAAGCAAACCCTAGCGGGAGATGTGAGATGGGTATCGCAATTTACGTACTGACCTTCGCGCTGCTGGTTGTGGGGCTTTACACGGTGGTGGCGAAGAAGAACATCATCAAGATCATCGTCGGTGTGTTGATACTCGATTACGCTATCAACCTGCTCCTCGTCCTGGTGGGGTACCGCTCGGGCGGGACCGCGCCCATTCTCGCAAAAGGACAGAGCGTAAGCGAGTTCGCCCAGGGCGCCGTCGACCCGCTTCCGCAGGCGATGGTGCTCACGAGCATCGTCATCGGTTTGGGGCTGACCGCATTGATGGTCGCGATGGCGATCAGGCTTTATCAGAAGTACGGTACGTTCGACATGAACGATATCCGAAAGTTAAGAGGATAGCTTATGGACGCTTTGGTTCCATTGTTGGTCGCCTTGCCGCTGGGGACCGCCTTCGTGGTGGTCGCTTTGGCGGCGATTCCGCGTCCCGCAGCTTTACGGCGGTTAATCGAACCGCTGGGATGCGCGGCGGTGCTGGGGAACCTCATGATCGCGATCTTCCTGCTCTCGGAGCGGATCGGACCGATCTACGTCGGTGGGTGGGGCGCGGATAAGACGCTCGGCATCCAGATGGTCTGCGACGGTCTGAGCAAGCTGATGATAATCACGATCAACCTCATCGCGCTGGTCTCGATAGTATTCGCCGGGGCGTACATGCGGCGGTTTACGAAGGTCTGGTTATTCACGGCGCTATTCTTGCTGATGACCGCCGCGATGAACGGTGTGGTCCTGGCGGGCGATCTGTTCAACATGTTCGTGTTCCTGGAGGTCGCCGCCATCGCCTCCTACGCCCTGGTCGCCTTCGGGTGCGAGGCCGAGGAGCTAGAAGCCGCCTTCAAGTACCTCATCCTCGGTACGGTCGGGTCGGCGGGAATCCTGCTTGGTGTCACGATCCTCTATTCGCTGACCGGGCATCTGAATATGGCGATGGTCGCCTCGCTGCTGCCCAAGGTGGGGGCGTCGGGCCCGGCGGTCCTGTTGGCGGCGGCGGCGATTGTGAGCGGATTGGCCCTCAAGGCGGCTATGGTCCCCTTCCACGCGTGGTTGCCCGATGCGCACCCATCCGCCCCCGCCCCGATCTCCGCGATGCTCTCGGGCGTTCTTATCAAGGCCTCCGGGATATACTGCCTCGCCCGCGTACTCTTCAACGTTTTCGGCCCCACCCCTCAATACGCGGCGATCCTCATCGCCCTCGGTCTGGGGTCGATGGTTATCGGGATGCTACTGGCGCTCGGACAGTGGGACCTCAAGCGATTGTTGGCGTATAGCAGCATATCGCAGGCGGGATACATTGTCCTGGCGCTCGGTGTGGGGATGCACCTTCTGAGCACGGGTGGAAACAGGACCATCGCCGGACTGTGCATCTTCGGTGCGCTCTTCCACCTGTTCAACCACGCTATCTTCAAGAGCCTTCTGTTCCTTTCGGCCGGTTCAATCGAGCAGCAGGTCGGGACGAGGCAGTTGAAGGAGATGGGCGGGCTGACGCGCCGTATGCCTCTCACCAGCTTCTGCACCCGCATCGGAGCGCTTAGTATCTCCGGGATACCCCCGTTTAACGGATTCTTCTCAAAGTTGATTATCATTGTCTCGCTGGGATTGGCCGGACAGTACGTCCTCTGCGCCATCGCCGCCGCTGTCGCGGTCGGAACGTTGCTCATGTACGTCAAGGTTCAGCGCTACGCCCTTGAGGGCGAACCGGGTGCGAAGGTGGCGAGTGCGAGGGAGGCACCGGCGCTGATGGGGGCGGCGCTGGTGGTACTGGCGGTTATCTGCGTTGGAGCGGGGTTGGCGATGATCCCCTTGCGAGAGCACTTGTTCGGCCCGGCCGGTGAGGTCTTACTCAGAGGCGCCCGCGCCCTCACGATGGGAGCAATTCCATGAAATGGCTGATTGGTTTAGTGATGGGGTTCGCCCTTTGGATGCTGCTGTTCTGGTCGCTCGAGATCTGGGTGATCGTTGCAGGAGTGGTGGTCGCCTTGGGAGTCTGCGCCTTACTGGGTGAGATCCTCCCCGAGCAACTGCAAAAGGTACTGAACCCGGTGCGATGGTTGTTCTTCCTGATCTACTTACCGTACTTTCTCTTCTGGTGCGTCTGGGCCAACCTCGACGTCGCCCTGAGGGTGATCCACCCCGACATCCCGATTCGCCCGGGGATAGTTAAGGTCAAAACCACATTGAAGGGCGAAATGGCGAAGACCTTCCTCGCCAACTCCATCACACTCACCCCCGGAACGCTTACTATCGACATCGACGGCCAGGACCTCTACATCCACTGGATCAACATAGAAACAGATGACGTCGCTGTCAGGTCTCAGCAGATATGCGGTAGGTTCGAACCGCTTTTGCGGAGGATATTCGAATGAGTCTCTTCGTATCGATCGCGTTCGCAGTCTTGATATTCTGTTCGGCGCTATGCCTCTACCGCATCGCTCGCGGGCCCACCGCCCCGGACCGCACCATCGCGATCGACATTCTCGGAACGCTCGTAGTGGGATTCTGCTGCCTCATGGGACTCGCGACCAATCGCGAGTTCTACATGAATATCGCAATTGCCTGGGCGCTGATCAGTTTTGTCGGGACGTTGGCGCTGGCGAAATACCTGGAAGGCAGGACGTACGATGCTTGAAACCCTTTCATCTTGGCTGATCGGGATTGGACTGGCGTTCGATGTGTTCGGATGCATCGGGCTGGTCCGCTTACCGGACATATACAACCGGGCGCAGGCGGCGACCAAGTGCGTCACGCTCGGGACCTGTGCGATCCTGCTCGGGGTGGTCCTCAGGGGCTTCGGCATGAGCGATTGGGGTATGGGAATCAAGGGCCTGCTCTGCATCGCCTTCATCCTCCTGACTTCCCCCGTCGCCGCCCACGCCGTCTGTCGCGGGTCGTATCTCTCGGGCGTCCCGCTCTGGGAAGGCAGCGTCGAGGACAGCTTCAAAGACCGCTGCAAAACCATCCTCCGCGAGACCCCCACCGAAGGGACGGTGAGAAGTGAAGAAGCCTAAGCTCCGTGAATTGAAAGAGGCGCTCCGGGCCGTCATCTTCGGTCCGTACACCACCCGGTATCCGTTCGAACCGCACACACCACCGGAGAGCTTCCGTGGGAAGCCCGAATTCCAGGAAGATGATTGCATTGGCTGCAGTGCGTGCGCGGAGGTCTGCCCCGCCCTTGCGATCACGGTCATAGACGATTCCGACGCGACCCCCCCCACGCGCCGCCTGGAGCTGCGCTACGACAAGTGCATCTTCTGCGGACAGTGCGAACTAAACTGCACCACCAAGGAGGGCGTCAAGCTCACGCAGATCTACGACCTCGCCACGCTCGACCGCTCCAGTCTCGTCGAGAGCATCGAGCACGAGTTGGTGATCTGCGAGGTTTGCGATGCGATCGTCGGTGCGAAGAAGCACCTGCGCTGGGTCGCCGAGCAGCTTGGCGCCAAGGCGTACGCCAACCCCACCCTCATCGTCTCCGCCGACGGGAGCATGGACCTGGTGGAGCGCGATGCGGGCAGGAAAGGCGAACCGGCGCTGGCGAGAAGCGATATGATGCGAATCATGTGCCCCGCCTGCCGCCGGACCACCGTCCTCCGCGAACTCTGGGGAGAGTAGTCAAATCTCCACCGAAGACCATCATCACCCGCACGAGGGCGCGCACGAGGGCAAAGGTCCTGCGGGTATCTGGACCGCAGAACACCTTGCTGAGCATCTCCGCGAATATCTCTTGGACCGCACCGCTATCGTCTGCGTGGGTAACGAACTCCGCGGAGACGATGCCGCCGGTGTCGCCGTCGCAAGGAAACTCTCGTCCTCCGATCCGTCAGCCCCAACCCTTCCCGAGGGGTGCACCGTTTATGAAACGCAGACCGTCCCGGAGAGCTTCCTCATGAAGATCGTCAAGGGCAAACCGGAAACGGTGATCCTGATAGACGCTTTGCATTTCGGGGCGGGAACCGGTGCGGTCGAACTTTTTGAAACGGGCGAGCTCACCGGTCACGGGCCCAGCACGCACGGACCGGCACCCTTGGCGTTCCTGGACGTCCTGAACATGTTTCACCCCGCCCACTGCGTCGTGCTCGGTATCCAACCCGAGAAGACCGAATTCGGTGCGGAAATGTGCCCCGAAGTCCGCGACGCCGTCGATAGAATCGTCGCGGCGTTCAGGCTACTGTCTACCAATACCCAGCAGTAATGTTCGCAGACCGGTACCGGGCTGCGCGCTGGGGAACGGTAAATGGCCATCGCCCGCCAGAGCCGAATCGCATTGGCATTTCCCGCTAGTTTGGGTATAAGATCATCCTGCGAGGGTGCTGTTAGGCCCTTTAATCAAAGGAGTATCACGTGAAATTGAGACACTCTGTTATGGTCGGGTTGATGGGCGCCCAGAGCGACCGGTTTCACCAGTATCAACCGCCCCGCTCTTTCGCTGAATGCCTCGAAATCACCCGCGAGGTCCAAGGCGCCGAGGGAATCGAGGTCGTCTACCCGCGGAACTTCGGAGACGACGTCGGAGCGGCGGTGAAGCTGATTAAGGAGTCCGGGCTCGCGGTCTCCGCCGTCAACCTGAACGTCAAGGGCGAGCCGAAGTACCGCACCGGATCGTTCACATCCCCTGACCCGCAGGTTCGCAGCGCCGCCGTCGCCGCCATGAAAACCGCACTCGACCTGGCCGCCGAGCTCTCCGCAAGCATGATCACCTGCTGCCCGCTGATCGACGGGCACAACTACAACTTCCAGGTCGATTACCTCCAGCAGTGGAAGCACCTGGAGGAAGGTCTCCGCGAGGCGGCCGCCCATCGCAACGACGTGCGGATCTCGCTGGAGTACAAGCTCAACGAATCGAGAAACTATTGCATCCTCGGCGACGTCGGGAAAACGCTTTTCCTCTGCGAGCGCCTGGGCCTCGACCATATCGGTGTCACCGTCGACGTGGGGCATTCCCTGATCGCCAAGGAAACCCCGGCCGAGGCGATGGCGCTTTCCGCCCAGGTCGGCCGCCTCTTCTACGTGCACTTCAACGACAACGCACGCGAGTGGGACTGGGACATGATCCCCGGTTCGGTCAACCTGTGGGACCTCATCGAGCTCGTCTATTACCTGGACAAGATGAACTGGGACGGGTGGGTCGCCTACGACGTGAACACGCGAAACGGTGATCCGCTCGAGACCATGAACACCAACATAGAGATCGTGAACACTGCGGTTGCGCTTCTGGATAAGATCGGGCGCGACAAAATCGCCTCGTTCATCGCCGAGGGCATCCCCGCGAAGGCATTCGGGCATCTGGTGAGGTCATTACTGTGATTACGCGACGCGAATTTGACGATGCGATCCGGCGCGCCGCCGAAATGGTGCGAAAAACGGGCATCGTAGTGCGAGATGAGGAACTGGAGAACGTTACGCTCATGGACTTCCATCTGGGCGAACTCGAGCAGACCGGCCTGGAGCTGCTCTGGTTGGTCAACACACCGACGCTGACGCTCAAGATACTGGTCTTCTTCCCGCACCAGACGTGCCCCCAGCACCGCCACGTCCCCTTCGGCGATTCACCCGGAAAGGAAGAGACCTTCCGCTGCCTCTGGGGCGAGGTCTACGTGATGCTCCCGGG
>SDBT01015932.1_pt1 | contig 11927 bp, 11 predicted proteins | sample 2277101 | NCBI WGS metagenome assembly SDBT01 (sample SAMN10404973, study PRJNA504765) | marine sediment metagenome | isolation source: marine sediment core GS10_PC15, 103 cmbsf | place: Arctic Ocean: Southern Knipovich Ridge | collected 2010
GAATATTCTAAGACTTGCAATATTCGAAATTTTACTTAATAATAAGGTGCCAGTTAAGGTAGCAATAAATGAAGCGGTTGAGCTAGCCAAGACCTTTGGTAGTGATAATTCACCAAGGTTTGTCAATGGAGTTTTAGGCTCGGTTAGTGCTCTTGTTAACTGATAGAAAACTTAGGGAAAGGGAGGATTGAAAGTGGCAACCATTTATGAGCGTCTAAGGAAGATAGTTGTTGAACAGTTAGGGGTTGAGGCTGAGGAGGTAGTGCCCTCAGCTAGCTTTATTGATGACTTAGGTGCTGATTCTCTAGATTTAGTGGAATTGATAATGTCATTAGAAGAGGAATTCAGCAATTCATCCGGGAAGATTGAGATACCAGATGAGGATGCTGAAAAGATATTAACCGTCCAGAATGTCATTGATTATCTTAAAAACCTGGGTGTTGAGGATGCTTAGATAGAGAAGTCTATGTGATTAAAGCAGTATTTTTTGACTGGTTTAATACCCTGGCCCACTTTGAACCGCCACGGCACCAGTTATATCGACAAGCTTTTCAAGAATTTGATATCGAGATATCACCACAGCAAATACTACGTGGTATTTTGACTGGCGACCAGCACTATTTTGAAGAGAATGCTAAGTCGCCGCTGGAGAAAAGAAGCCCCGCGGAGCAGACTGAGGTTTATCTCCACTACCCGCAGGCAATATTAGCCGAGGCCGAAGTTGAGGCTCCCGGAGAGCTGCCGTTGAAAATTCTAAAGATTGTCAGGCAGCGATTCAAAGGAGCGACCTTTGCCCTCTTCGACGATGTACTATCAGCCTTGAAGACATTAAAAGAGCAAAGCATTATTCTAGGTTTAATAACCAACTTAACTAAGGATATGAATCCTATTTGTCGTGAACTAGGTCTGGAACCCTATCTCGATTTTGTGGTTACCTCTCAAGAGGTAGGGGCTGACAAGCCCAAGCCCCCCATTTTTCTAGCGGCATTAGACAAAGCCAGAGTAAACGCTTCAAAAGCAGTACATGTCGGTGACCAGTATAACATGGATGTGGTCGGTGCCAGAGGAGTGGGTATTGCCCCGATACTTATTGACCGCTATGACACATATCCCGAGGTCAGCGACTGCCCTCGAATCCACAACTTGAGCGAATTAGCTCAATTCCTCTAGTGATTACCCTCACTCTATTCGCCGGGTTTCTAATTTGCCCCCAACCCTAGATATCTTCGATTGGAGTGTTGATATACCCCTCAACAATCTTGCGGAAATGGTACCCAGAGACGGCAAGGCTTATGGATATAGGGAAAGACCGAGGGCGTCTCAGCAAGGTCGAAAGGAATAACTTCCAGTAGTATTTTCTCCCCTTTTCCCTGATACCCAAAAACCACATAGATTTAACGAATGCCCTGATATGGTAAGCTTGCAGTCTGCTCGTTATTCCCCCTTGAGGTCTATACTCTCTCAAAAATGTCTTGACCCGTTCGTAATAGTGCTTGGGTGAATAAATTGTATTCAGGATATGCTTATAGCCACTAATAAGTGTTTCGTGGCCCATTTTGGGAATGAAATTGAGTGAGCAGTCGGTATTGTCACCAGAAAAACCCTTCAATAGGCGGTTCTCCCGTTTCAACCGCTGGTATAGCCTGGTACCCCTAGGAGCATTCAGTAAACCAACCATGGCAGTAGCAATGCCGCTCTTTTGAATAAAACTAATCTGATTTTTAAAGATGGCAGGAGGATCACTGTCAAAGCCGACAATAAACCCTCCCTGTACCTCCAAACCATGGTTTTGAATCTTCTTGACCGAAGCGACTAAATCACGATTTATATTTGTAAATTTATTACACTCAGCCAGACTTTCTTCATTAGGGGTTTCAATACCGACAAATACCGTGTTGAACTTTGCCCTGACCATCAATCGCATTAGCTCTTCATCATCAGCAAGATTTATAGTTGCTTCTGTAGAAAAGACAAAGGGGTACTTTTTCTCCTCCATCCATTTGATTATTGCCGGCAGCGTTTCCGTCTTTAGTTTTCTCTTGTTGCCAATGAAATTATCATCAACAATAAACACACCACCCCACCACCCGTGATTATATAGTGCCTCCAGTTCTGCCAATATCTGGCCTCTATCCTTGGTTCGTGGCTTATGCCCGTTTAGTGTGATAATGTCACAAAATTCACAGTTAAAAGGACAGCCCCGGGAATACTGAATATTCATTGATGAGTATTTTTTCATATTGATAAGCGACCATAGTGGGATAGGCGTTTTTCTAATGTTAGGTCGTTCATTAGATGCGTAAATATGTCGAGCACATCCTCTGTTTAAATCTTCCAGGAAGAGAGGAAGTGTAATTTCAGCCTCACCGAGCACAAAGTGGTCTATTCCATCAAATTCCTCGTATCCGGTAGTAAACAGGGGGCCGCCGGCAACGAGCTTGGTATTGAGTTCCTTACATCTACTAATAATCCCCCACACTGAGCTTCTTTGTACCACCATAGCACTGATATACACATAATCTGCCCATTTAAGGTTCTCGTCAGTTAGGGTGGTCACACTCATATCTATTAACTTTTTCTCCCACTCCTCAGGGAGCATGGCAGCTACAGTTAATAGACCCAATGGTGGGAAAGACGCCTTTTTGGAAATGATTCTTAAGGCGTGCTTAAAACTCCAGAAGGTGTCCGGGTATTGAGGGTAAACAAGAAGTATTTTCAAACTACGCTCCTTTTAATCTTAGTCAAATTGATAAAAAACTACTCTTATTATAGCAATTTTTCTTGCACGCAGTAAGAAATAGAGACTATCTACCACCCCCTAAGCAATTAGAACAATCTTCGTTTCCCCGGGACCCGCTTTATCTCCCCCTCCTTTGAAGAAAAGGATGTTAAAAAGGGGAGCCAACCCTCTTAAACTTCCAGGCAGTTTTCCCAGACACCGTGAATATTACAGTAGACGAGGGCGCAGAAAGATTTGAATTCTGCCAGCGGCACCTGAAAGCTGATATTGGGGCTGGTGTAGCCGGGGGCAAAGGCAGCCCGGCCCAGGTTGATAACCTGACCGTTCTTTCTGGTAGCGAAGACCTCTATCCAGGCAATGTAGTGTTCCACCGTATTGGGATGAGGAACCTCCTTGCCAACGACAACATGGACAATATCGCTGCCGCCTTCCCCTTTACCTTTACCAACCTCAATAAAGGGGACATGCTTCTCCTTCCCTTCTGCCTCTCGACTTTTTAGAATGTCTGTAAACTTCATTTTCCAACCTCCTGCCTTTTTTCTTGCTTAAGAGTATAAACTCTTCACACGAAGTGACACTCCTTGTGCTTTTGGGCTATGCTTTCAGCCAGATTATCCAGAGCCCTGAAATCCGCTTCTCTGGGGAAGCCCTTGCTCAGCACTGGCTCCAGTATTTCCACTTTCAGGTTGGGAAGCATTGCAGCCAGTTGTTCTACCGTCTTACTTCCCCAGCCGTAGGAGCCAATGATGGAGACAAATCTCAGTTTTGGCCTCAGGGCATTAGCCAGGAAGGCGGCATAGACAGCGTTTGGATGCGAACCAGCCAGAATGGTGGGCGTCCCAATAACAACTGTTGCCGCATCCACCAATGCCATCGCCAGTTTCCCAATGTCAGTTGCGGTTAGGTCGAATTGTTTCACCGTCACACCCCTTTGCACTAAAGCTGCGACAAAGTATTCGACCATCTTACGGGTGCTACCGTGCATCGAAACATAGGGTAAGACCACGATATTTTTGGGCTCATCGAAGACCCAGCTATGATACGCTTTCAAGATGGACTCTGGTTTATCATACATCGGACCGTGGCTGGGAGCGATAATGTCAATGGCGTATTCCTTTAGCTTCTCCAGGTTTTTCTGGATGCTGGTTCGGAAGGGCATCATGATTTCGGCGTAATATCTCTTGGCTGCATCAATGACTTGCCACTCATCAGTAACATACAAGTCACTCGTGGCGAAATGGGCACCGAAGAAATCACAGGAGAAGAGTATCTTTTCTTCCCTTAAATAAGTGGACATTGTCTCCGGCCAGTGGACCCAGGGAGTATAGATAAACTCCAGGGTTTTATCTCCCAGCGGGATGGTCTCTTTATCATTAACCGTGATAAACCTCTTTTCTGGAATCATGAGCAGGTCGATGAGCATCCCTTTACATTTGGGCGTAGCCACAACTCTTGCCTGCGGGTATTCTTCGAGGACTCGGGGAATGGTGCCAGCATGGTCCTGCTCGGCGTGATTGGCGACAACATAATCTATACTTTTAACCTTGAGCTGGTCCAGGTAACTTATCAGCACGTCCCCCATAGTGGGGTCTACCGTATCAATAAGAGCCGTTTTTTCACTACCTTTAATCAGATATGAGTTATAACTTGTGCCATCAGGCAGTGGTATCAGTGCATCAAATAACCGTCGGTCCCAATCAACGGCTCCCATCCAATAAACTCCGTGTCTTATTTCTATCGGCTTCATCATTGCTTACTCCCTAATAGCCTCTTTTCACCCTTAATCTTCTACTCTCTTAAACTCATCCTTGCTCGCCCCACAGACAGGGCACACCCAGTCATCAGGTAGCCCTTCAAAAGGCGTACCCGGTTTTATGTCGCCGTCGGGGTCTCCCAGTTCCGGGTCATAGACATAGCCACAAACGGTACATTCGTACTTCGTCATTTTGGTTGCCGTCTCCTTTTCCTCCCCAATATAGCTGGGAGATGCCTTGGGAATGGTGCTCCGCTTCACTTGATGATAGTAGGCATAGGTCATCGGCTCGTCTTCTCTAAGGATATCCGCCGCGACAAGCTCCCCGATAAAAATAGTGTGGGTTACCACAGCTACTTGTTGCACTACCTTAGCTTCCAGATAAGCAAGGATATTATCAGTAACTACCGGAGCTTGAGTCTCACCTATTTTATAGTTAATGCCCTTAAGTTTATCTATCTCTCTGCCTGATTTAAAGCCAAAGTGACCGATGAAGGAGAGAGGCGTATCTCGGGAAAGAATGGCGGCGGTAAATACTCCACTTTCGGTGATAAATTCATGGGTTAAATTATTCTTGTTGATGGCCACAGCAATATTAGGAGGCTCAGAGCAAACCTGGAAAACCGTGTTGGCAATCTGACCGTTGAATTTGTCTTTCTTTCTGGAGCAGACAACATACAGACCATAGCTTAATCGATGTAAAGCCTTAAGATTCATCATTAGTCTCCTACTGATTTTAATTCAGATAAGGTCTTTTTCACTGGTTTCCACGGCCTACTGCAACCCAGTTGCTTAATCTCCAGTATATTTCTTATCTCCCTAAATTTCTACTCCTTGCTCAGCCACCATCCAGAGAAGGGTGTTCTTTGGCAACAAACCAAGCTGCCGGGTCTTTGAGAAATTCATAGTACTCAAGTAGAACTTGGTGATGTGCCCTTTCTTGGGCGGCTAAGGCCTGGTAAAACTCCTCCTCAGCATCATAGGTAGCATTGTCACCCCGGCTTTTATAAAAATCATAGGTCTTGTTTTCCATACCCATCGCTGTTTTTACAGCATCGAGCTCAGTGGTAAGAACCGTGATATCGGAGTCTACCACCTTAGTCGCCTCAGCGAATATGGTTCTTAATCTTTTGCCTTTATCAGGTTGAAAATCAGTCTTGGGCCAGGCCTTCTTACTCCCGATAGCACCATATATCTCCTTAAATTTCTGCCGGTGAATGTCTTCTTCAGCAGCTAAAGATTGAAAAAGTTCCTTACCGAGCTGGTTACCACTATTCTGGCTTGCTTTCCGGTAATATTCCTTGCCGTCAATCTCCATCTGGATAGCAATTTGCAGCGTTTCCAGGGTCTTGTTTTGTTCAGTTTTCATATTCGTCCTCCGCTAAAAGGTCATAACTATTATAGCACTTTATTTCGTCAAGGTAAGAGCTAGAGACCATCTATCAGCCTTTGTTCCCTATCCTTCAAAAGAAAAGGATATTAAAAAAAGGGGCTCTGGTAACATCTATTCTAACGGCAGTTAGTGATGTCGTCTCTTGACAAAGACACCCCGCAAAACTAGGATTGGTTACCAGAGCATAGCTACTGAAATTAAGCGTGGAGAAGCAGAATTATGGCTCTTTTAGACCTGATAAAACATAGAAAAAGTGTCAGAGATTTCCGGGATAGACCTGTTGAGCGAGAGAAGATAATGATGTGCCTCGAGGCGGCAAGGCTGGCTCCCTCTGCCTGTAATTCCCAACCGTGGCAGTTTATCGTCGTGGATGATAAGCAGTTAAAGGACAGGCTATGTCAGTCTGCCTTCGGCGGTATCTATGCTATCAATTCCTTTTGCAAAATGGCACCGGTTATCGTTGTCGTTATCTCGGAAAAAGGTAAGTTTTTAGCCAGAATCGGCGGCATGTTCCGCGGCACCAAATACTACCTGATAGATATCGGAATAGCCTGTGAGCATTTTGTCCTCCAGGCTGAGGAATTGGGGCTGGGCACCTGCTGGATAGGCTGGTTTAAGGAACGGGCCGTAAAATCGATATTGAATATCCCGCAGCAGAAAAAGATAGATACCCTGATAGCATTAGGCTATTACGATAGGGAAAAGCTGGGTCCGGAACACGATAGGGAGCCGATAGATAAAATCGCCTCCTTTAACTCTTATTGAGTCGGGCAGTGTCAGCAACCCCACCCCCTTTATCACATCTCCTTCAAAGGAGAGGGACAGAAGACATTATTAAAAATAGGGAAACAATTCGAGTGTAATCAGGCGTGAATTGTTTTTAGAGTTATGTCAAGTGGCAATGGTACAAGTGAGGGGTGACGAGGGAGATAAGAAGGGAATAGCCTTAAATTCTCCTTTTCTTCAAATTCTCTGAAACCAAGCCTCTCCCTTTTGTAAAGGGAGACAGAGAGGGATTTGCGAAAGAGAAATCCCCCTTAATCCCCCTTTTCCAAAGGGGGAAGATATTAAAAAAGAGGGGCGAAGCCCCTCTTAAACTGCCTAATGCCTTACTTGAGGTAATCACCTAATAGAAAAAGCGGAGGACACTCCCTAAAGCACCCTCCGCTGACTCATCCAGCCTTCCTCAAGCTCCGCTCACTCGTGGTGTTCACCACCACATGAGGCGTTTCTTTAATACTAGCCTCTAACTCACTTTCTCAAGCTTGGCTCGAGTTCCGTTTGCCCTACTGGACGGTAGGGCCGGGTACGGTCCACTTGCCAAACTCCGTAGAGTGCATGAAGCCTCATACCGCACCTCCTAAAACTATATTTGGCCCTGTGACAAGGCTTCTACTATTAGTTAACCACAGATAGTCCAAATTGTCAAATTGGCTCTGGCTCCACCACGGGCAGGATATAAAAAAGAAGGGCTTCGCCCATCTCGGAGTGCCTTGTTTTATCGACGGTACCGCTGATATTTAGTGCGCATCTTCTGGATGATATTAGCGATGTATATGGTCAGATATTTCCCGAGACAGTGCTCGTTTCATGTCATCACAATCCGTCTGTGCCTTAGCAATAGCCCCTTTCCTTTCCAAATCAGCCTTGTTGCTCGCTGTTACATAGGCTTCCCAAGCTTCCTCTTCAACATCAGAAAGTTCTGGCATACCTAGTTGAATTGACCATCGCTGCGAGCTACCTAGCCCCGTTATATTCATAGGGCCTCGTTTCGCTAGGTTCTGTTCTGCTAGGAACTTAGCTATCTTATATTTCTCTGCAACAGGTGTAGAATCTCTAGCAATATATGAAGCTATCCAATAAGCCACACTTTCAACATAAGTCTGCTTCGCAGAATCCCACTTACGTTTCCATTCAGTTTGTGCTGTATGGTAAGCCTTGCGATATAGTCGATATGCAGGTGCACAAACCTGCCTTTTATCTAAAGGAATTGTCAGAATTCGCTTACCCGTCTTATTGAACTTAGTCGGAACTATAATCTTTTCCATCCAATGCCCTCCCAGTGGCTAGTAATACCACACTGCGACGTAGACATAGTTTGTGTAACCATCGGCAACTCCTCCGCCTGAGTGTGGCGAATCATTGCTGCACTTAGGATGGTCCCACAACGAGCTTATCAATGCACCCTCAACCTGTATTGCGTGGTCTGCGCTTGTTGTCTTATATAGTGGAATGATATCTTCACATCCGTGTCTCGACTGACTCGTTACCAAATTGGTTGTTCTTCCAATATAGAACTCATAAATTTCTTCCTTGTTAGCAATATATCTTACTCGTCTCTTCAACACTAGAATTACGTCTGATGGCCATCCACTTCTCAACTTCATATCCTCCTCTCCCCCACCAGAATTCGAGCTACATTTAATATTATATCACCTCACTTTTAGTACCACCCCCTCCAGCACCCCCCGCCACTCCTTCCCCAGCCGTTTATAGTTCAGCCGGAGCTGGGTTAATCCTACCTTGATGCCGTCTTTTAAGAATGGCTCGAGCTGCTGCTTATCAAAGTGTGTGCCCTGAAATCGCCTGATGATAATCTCACCATCTTCGGTGGAGATGGACTCAACGCCGGCCTTGGTCGCCAGAGCCTTAATCTTGACGGCGTAGAGCAGATTTTCTACCTCTGCCGGTAGCACGCCAAACCGGTCGCTGAACTCCTGAGCGAGAGACTCTACCTGTTCAACCTTATCCACCTTCACCAGACTTTGATACAGGCTCAGTCTGGTATTGAGGTCGGAGACATATTCCTCAGGGATATAGGCGTGGAGGGGCAGGCCTACCGTCGCTGGGAGCAGGCGTGATGGCATGGTTACTTTCTCATCAGGAGCAGCCAGTTTGGCTTTTTGCACCTCCACTGCCTCTGCCAGCAGCCGACAGTAGAGGCTGAAGCCAACGGCACTAATATGCCCGCTCTGCTTTACCCCGAGCAGGGCCCCCGCTCCCCTGATCTCCAGGTCCTTCATAGCGATACCAAATCCAGCGCCCAGCTCGGTGGCTTCAAAGATAGTCCTCAGGCGCTTCTCGGCGGTTGTGGTCAGGTGCTTTTCCTTATCGTAGAGAAAATAGGCATAGGCAAGATTAGCACCACGACCTACCCGACCTCGCAGTTGATAAAGCTGGGTCAGGCCGAATTTATCCGCTTTATTAACGATAATGGTATTGACATTGGGCATATCCAGCCCTGATTCAATAATAGTGGTGCACACCAGAACATCGCTCTTACCCGTAGTAAAGTCAGCCATCACCATTTCCAGCTTATCCTCGTGCATCTGACCGTGGGCGATAGCTATTTTAGCCTCGGGCACCAACGACTGGAGCTTGCTGGCGACGAAGGCGATGCTCTGCACTCGATTGTGGACAAAGAAGACCTGACCATTTCTCTCCAGTTCCCTGAGGACGGCTTCCCTGACGAGATGGTCGTCGTATTCGGCAACATAGGTCTTGATAGGCAGCCGTTCCTCGGGAGGAGTTTCCATGGTGCTCATATCCCGCACCCCCACCAGGGACATATGGAGGGTGCGGGGGATGGGGGTAGCGCTCAGGGTGAGAACATCTGCCTCCTGCCTCATCTTTTTCAGGTGTTCCTTATGGGCGACGCCAAAGCGCTGCTCTTCATCAATGATTAGCAGTCCCAAATCTTTGAAGGTGACATCCTTTTGCAGCAAGCGATGGGTACCGATGCAGATGTCCACGCTGCCGTTAGCCAGCCCATCAAGGGTAGTCTGCTGCTCCTTCGTTGTGCGGAATCGACTTAATACCTCGACTCTTATCGGGAAGGCATCCAGTCTCTGTCTAAAGGTAGCGAAGTGCTGTTGCGCCAGCACCGTAGTCGGCACCAGCACGACTACCTGCTTACCATCCATCACTGCCTTAAAAGCGGCTCGGATAGCGATCTCAGTCTTACCGTAGCCGACATCACCACAGACCAGCCTGTCCATAGGTTTGGCTTTTGCCATATCCTCTTTAACCTGTTTCTGCACCTCCATCTGGTCAGGGGTCTCAACATAGGGGAAGGAAGCCTCAAGCTCCTGCTGCCATACCGTATCCGCGGAAAAGGCAAAGCCGGGGATGACTTCCCGGGTAGCATAAAGAGCCAGTAGCTCCTGAGCAATGTCTGCCACCGACTCTTTAACTCTTTGCTTGGTTCGCCTCCACTCCTGGGTGCCCAGTCGGCTCAGCACGGGTGGCCGGTCACCGCCTCCGATGTAGCGGTTGACGCGGTCTATCTGGTCGGTAGGGACATAAAGCTTGTCGCCAGCGGCATATTGCAGCACCAGGTATTCCTTCTCGATATTATTGGTGCTCATGGTGGTAATACCAGCAAATTTGGCAATACCATGCTCAATATGCACCACATAGTCGTTCGGAGCGATGTCAACAAAGAGCTTGTGGCGAGGCACCGGGTGCTTCTTTGTCAGCCGCTGCTGCTTGATAAAACCAAAGATTTCCGCATCAGTGAACAGGTGGGTATCATTATTCATCACCCAGCCCTCAGCCAGTAGGCCCTGAAGCAGGGTTAGCGAGCCGGGCGGGGGTGTTTGCTTGATTTCAGCGAGGGGTGGGGCAATAATGTCTTCTTCGCCAAGTAGCTCTGATAAGCGACTCGCCTGGTGGCTGACGATGATGAGGCGGCATTTTTGCTTCAGGAGCTGCTTCAGCTTTTTGATGAATACCGGTAGTTGCCCCGCATAGCTAGGGGCAGGAGCAAAGTCTAAGCGGTATGGTTGCTCGGTAACACCCCAGGTGGTAAGCATCAGGCAGCGCCTTCCCTTCATCCTCGGCTCCAGCTCCTCCCATGTGAAATAAGGTCTGGGAAAATTGTGGGGCAGCTCTCCCCGCGCTAACTTCTCGGTGCGCAACTCGTCGGCCTGGGCATCCAGGTCTTCTATACTGTGTTCGATGTTTACCGCTTCATCAAGTACCAGCAGGGCATCCGAGGGAAGGTAGCTCAAGACGCTATCCTTGTTGAACAGCGGGGCATAAAACTGTATATTGCCCGGCCGCTGCTTATCGAGCAGCATCGCTAGTTCCTCTCTGAACTGCTGGCTCACCTCGGTACTGCAGCCAGACAGGTCAACATTACCAAGAAGCGACGCCAGCTCCGTCCTGGTGCTTAATAGAGGTGCTAGCAGTTCTGTAGCCGGACCAACAGCTATTGATGATATTGCTCTTAGCGAGCGCTGGTTCGCCGGGTCGAAGAGGCGGATGCTATCTATGGTGTTACCAAAGAATTCAAGCCTGGCGGGAAGCTCACTGGTAGGGGGGTAAATATCGATAATGCCGCCGCGATGACTGATATTACCCGGCACCTCTACCATGTTTTCTAACCGGTAGCCCATAGCCTGCCACTGGCTCAGCAAATGGAATGGCTCAACCTCCATCCCCAACTTTATGGTATGGTAGCTAGCGGTGAAATCACTATGCGGGGTTGTCTTTTGCATAAAGGCTGGGGCTGAGGCAACAATCAAGGGAGCATTACCGTCTCCGTCCATATTAGCCAGGGCAGAGAGCGCCTGGAGCCTTGCCAGCTCGGTGGAGTTATCTGAGGCAATACGGTCATAGTATAGAGTATCAAGCTCAGGGAATAGCTTTACCTGGTTGGAATCACACCAGGTAAAGAGTTGTTCGTAGAGCCTCTTGCCATTTTCTGGCTGCGCCGTAACCACGAGCATCGGCAGCTGCAGGCTTTGGTATAGAGCAGCGATGAGATAGGGCTTGGCAGCATCAAGCACTGCCACCCTGGCGATACTATTTTTCTGCCCTAGCTCAGCTACAAGCCGGCGATAGACAGGTAACTCTTCAATGAAAGGCAGTAGTTGACTTAGTTTTAGCTGCATTTTCCTTCCCAAACACCTACAGGGCTCGCCGAAAACGGCCAGCCCTCAAGCAAATTCTAGCACAGCGCTAGCGGCGCAACAAGCTCTAGTAGTTCCTTGTGTCATTGCGAGGTACGGAGTGCCGAAGCAATCTCCAGAAACACC
>SDBT01015934.1_pt1 | contig 11926 bp, 9 predicted proteins | sample 2277101 | NCBI WGS metagenome assembly SDBT01 (sample SAMN10404973, study PRJNA504765) | marine sediment metagenome | isolation source: marine sediment core GS10_PC15, 103 cmbsf | place: Arctic Ocean: Southern Knipovich Ridge | collected 2010
GGTCGCGAGGCCTGGGAATAATTGATTTTTTCTATTGGCAAATCTAACCCAGCCCTTGCGGACTGGGCTAACATATATCGCTCCTTCGGAGCTAAATAAGAAATTCGCATCTTCATTGGCGATGGGTATAGATGACTGATGACTAACTTTGCGTGTTAATCCATTTTGGCAATTGACGAATGTCTGACAGACATCCTTTGATATCGTGTTTTAATAAGTCTTCTTCATCATGCGCACCGTAATTAACCGCGAGTGCATCAACAGAAGCGTTCGCCGCAAGCTCGAGATCAAAAATAGTATCACCAATCATTAAAGTTTCATTCGGCGAACGACCTAACTCATCCATGATTTCTAATAACATTTGTGGATGCGGTTTAGATTGCGTTTCACAAGCACACCGAGACGTCATAAAAAAGTCTTTCAAAGCAAACTCTTTAAGCTCACGATCAAGGCTCGGACGGCTTTTACCTGTCGCAATAGAGAGCCAATAACCCAATTTTTTTAAATCATTTAACACATCGTAAGTGCCTTCAAATAAAGCTGGCTGATTTAATTGATCCGAATACATATGTCGACGAAACGTTTCAGCAAATTCTTGCAGTTGATCTTCTTTAATTTCCGGGAAATTTCGCTCTGTGGCCTTTTCAAAACTCAAGCCGATAACTTGTCTTAATGCCGCAACATCTGGCAACTTGACCTTAAAATCTTTGGCTGTTTGTTGCATACATTGAATAATATGAGCCGCGGAATCATACAGTGTGCCATCCCAATCAAAGATGATAAGTTGATATTTTTTCATTTTGTTATTATATAACCTGTTTGATTGTTGCGCAACCATAACATCCCAGAAAAATTAACGCGTTACTCGTAATTTTTCTATCACTTTCTCAAGCTGATGATCAAGACGAGCACGGATGGTAATCTTTCTTTGATCTGATGGCAACTGGAAACTAATCTCTTGAGCGTGCAGAAATAACCGCTTTAAATCAAAGGATTGCTTCATGAGGCAATTAAATGCTTTATCGCCATATTTTGAATCGCCAGCAACGGCGTGACCTGATAGCTGAGCATGGGCCCTGATTTGGTGCATGCGCCCCGTATGAAGGATGATTTCCACTAAATCACAATGAGAAAATTTCTCGATCACATGAAAATCGGTCAACGCAATCTTGCCCTCCTCTGATGCCTTCATTTTACGCTCGCCGGTCGAGGTCTCATTTTTTTGCAAATTGATTGAAACCGAATTTTTCTTGTTCGGCCAGTGTCCCAACGTTAAAGATAAATACTGCTTTCTAATTCTGCCCTCTCGAAGCAACTGATGAAGCTCTCGCAAAATTTGAGGTTTTTTGGCGATCAATATACAACCTGACGTATCTCGGTCTAATCGATGAACAAGCTCCAAATAGCGATCATGAGGGCGAGTGACTCGTAGCGTCTCAATCAAACCACAATTGACATCAGTGCCGCCATGAACAGCCAAACCGGCTGGTTTATTTAATACCAAAAGACGCTCATCTTCGAAAAGCACGGATTGAGTTAATACTTCTCTAAGTGATTCACTGGGTTTAGCCGATTTTTCTTGATCATCAAGGAAAATCGGCGCAACTCGAATTTCATCGCCGGCTTGAAGTTTATAATCCGGCTTAATCCGTTTTTTATTAACGCGAATTTCACCCTTCCTCATTAAGCGATATAAACGCGATTTAGGCAATCCTTTGAGTTTATTTATCAAATAGTTATCAATACGGCGATCGGCATGATCGGGAGAAACTTGAATGTACTGAACTTTTGGAGATGACATAGTTAAATTGCTTATACGTAATAAAATTAAGATAATAACACAAGGAGTTGGGAGTTGGGAGTTAGGAGCTCCCCCCTTTGGTGCGCAAGCTTACTCAGGGCAGGCAATCCTCATTCCTTCCTTGCTTTTATCAAAATTACTGATATATTTACTCATGCATTGTGGCCATAAAACCATTAAAGTAGGTCGACAATCGAATGCATTAGCTCTGAACATTATAGAGCTACATATAACATTATTAATTTTTTAGATAACCCTCAAAAAGTGGGTTACAAAATAAGCGCTGATTTGACAATATAGCGCAGAGTGATAAATAGAATTTTTAGGAAACTTGATCAATCTCAGTAAAATTTGAATTGAAGACTTATGTAAGTCACAGAATTATCTGATTTGTGTTGGTTAAAATGATTTATAAAACAAAAGGTTATGAAGATTATATCTAATAACACATTAACAAATCTCCCCCTAAAAAACAGGATGAAAACGACAGTTTCCATCCATATATATTACCCTGCCTAACCAAAACTCATTGTGATGAGCCATTGTCGAAAAGCGCCTAACATATAGGTGACAAAAATGGATAGAATTCTAATTAACAAGTCAAATAACTTACTTCGAGTCGCGCGCACGTGCGACCAAAAACTATACGACCTTGAAATCGAAAATGCTAACATCACGCAAAATATTGATAGCATTTGTAATGCTGAGGTAGTCAGCATTGAACCAAGCTTAAATGCCGCATTTGCTAATTTTGGCGCCAAACGAAATGGCTTTTTACCATTAAAAGAAATTGCGCCTGAATATTTCAATGAAAAATCAAAAGGCCATGATAAACGCCCAAACATCAAAGACTTGCTGTTTGAAGGCCAAAAAATTCTCATTCAGGTCAACAAAGAAGAACGCGGTACCAAAGGCGCCGCCCTATCCACATACATCAGTCTTGCTGGATGTTTTCTTGTGTTGATGCCAAACAATCCAAGCGCTGGCGGCATTTCACGCAGAATTGAAGGTGAGGAACGTGATGAATTAAAACGCGTGATGAATGCTTTAAAAATTCCACAAGGAATGAGCGTCATCGTTCGCACAGCTGGCATTGGAAAAGCAACTGAAGAGTTACAATGGGATCTAGATGTTTTAGTCAAACTATGGGATTCAATTAAAGCGGCTGCCAAACAACATGGTGCCCCTGTACTCATTCATCAAGAAAGTGACATCGCTATTCGTACTGTCAGAGATCATCTACGACAAAACATTAGCGAAATTCTCGTTGACGATGAAGAAGTCTACAAACAAGTTTATAACTACATCGAAAGAGTAAGGCCCGATTTTCTCGATCGCCTCAAACTCTATTCAGACAAAACCCCTCTCTTTAGCCGATTTCAATTGGAAAAACAAATTGAATCAGCCTATCAACGCAATGTTCGCTTACCTTCTGGTGGCGAAATTGTCATTGATGGAACAGAAGCCCTCACTGCAATTGATGTTAACTCAGCTCAATCGACTAAGGGCGGTAACATTGAAGAAACGGCACTGCACACTAATTTAGAAGCAGCTGATGAAATTGCTAAACAATTACGTATTCGCGATCTTGCTGGCTTAATTGTCATTGATTTTATCGATATGGATCGCGATGAAAATAATTACAAAGTTGAAGATCATATGCGTGAAGCATTAAGATCAGATCGTGCTCGTGTTCAACTTGCTCGACTATCACGTTTTGGCCTCTTAGAAATGTCACGACAACGTTTACGACCAACGTTAAGTGAAGCGTCGCTAGTCTCTTGCCCAAGATGTCATGGTCAAGGAAGTATTCGCAACGTGCAGTCGCAAGCGCAATCAATTTTACATTTAATCGAAGAAAGTGCTCAAAAGAAAAATATCACTCAAGTTCGACTTCAGCTACCAATTGAATTGGCAACTTTTATGTTAAACGAGCAACGACATACAATTAATAAAATTGAATCAAGCAACCTCATTTCTATTGTGATTGTTGCAAATCCTTATTTACAAACACCTCAATACGAAATAGAAACATTAAATCTTACTAGCGATAAAAATAGAAGTGAAAAAGAACTGAGCTATGAAATGGTTTCGACGCCAAAAGTGGAATACACGCCAGACAAAACCGAATCAAAAGGCATGCCAAAACGCCAAGCTGCAGTTGGCGATGTATTGCCTGACGCTCCTGTGCCACAGCTTAAAAAACCTAAAAAACCAGGTTTTTTATCACGATTCTTTAAATCTTTATTCGGCACGAAAAAAGCATCAGCAAAACGCCAAGATACTCGACACCCAAGAAGACCCCAACAACGAACAAATTCTCGTTATAATAAAAACCAACGAAATGAACGAACCTCTCGAGATCAATATCGGGGAAGACCGCGTCGAACGAACGGAACTGGCACAAATCGCCGAGACGATAATAGAGCTGACACTCGCAAACCAACTCGAAGTACTCATAAACCAGACACTCGGGAAAATAACACAACCCGCACTCGTGACAATAATAGAACCGACAACCGTAGACCAACTCGAAACACTAGCCAATCTGATACTCAAGGAGATAGTAGTACCCGCAATCAATCAGAGAATCGAAGCGAAAAACCTTCTTCCGATAAACCTAGGCAACGTCAAACTCAACGATCGAGATCGCCGAGACGACCACAAACGCCGAGAAATACTCCGCGAGAAGAACAAAATAAACCAATAGAAAAAGCATCAAGACCTGAGCCTATTCTCGAGAAGAAAATTGAGCCTGCTATAAAACCGCAAGCGAAACCTGCTCCTCGCCACGTACATACTCGCTCAACACCGAAAGAAACTGACACGAGCTTTCAGCAAGTTGAAACAGCACACAAACCTAAGGCAACACCAAGTCACGCTGAACAAAACACACCGGAAAGACCACGGCGACAACGTCCTCAACGACCTGTTAAAAAAACAAGCCCTGAAGACTTTGAAATGATTGAGACAAAGAACTAGGAAAAGTAAATGATTCATCATTACTACATACCCAGCGTCAACATTATGGGCGCTGGCGCTATTTCCAAGCTTGGCGAAAAAGCAAAATCACTTGGCTGTAAAAAAGCGCTTATCGTCACAGATAAAACGCTCCATAAAGTTAGCGTTCTTTCAGCGGCATTAAACTTTTTGGATCAGGAAGGTCTAGATTATGTGATTTATGAAGACGTTCACCCAAACCCTAGTGTTGAAAATGTCGAAGCCGGATTGGCTATTTACCAAAACCATCAATGTAATTTAATTATCGCCATTGGTGGCGGCAGTTCAATTGATTGCGCAAAAGCCATTGGCATTCTCGCCACAAATGGCGGTTCACTGACTGATTATGAAGGCGTTGATAAAACATGGGCGCCCTCGCCCAATTTGATCGCTGTCAACACAACTGCCGGTACCGCAAGCGAACTGACTCGATTTACTATTATTACTGATCAAAAACGCAAAATTAAAATGGACATTGTCGATTGGCGTGTCACACCAACGATTTCAATTAATGATCCACATCTCATGGAAAAGATGCCACCAAAAATAACAGCATCAACCGGCATGGATGCATTAACACATGCAATAGAAGCTTACGTTTCAACTAACCGCACACCCATTACTGATGCGACTGCAATTAAAGCGATAGAAATCATTGCAAAAAGTTTACCAATAGCAGTGACACATGGACACGATATCGACGCACGAGAAAATATGATTTATGGTGAGTTTATGGCGGGCATGGCGTTTAATAATTCTGGATTGGGACTCGTGCATGCAATGGCACATCAATTAGGCGGCATGTATAATTTACCTCACGGTATTTGTAATGCTGTTTTATTGCCATACGTTTCGAAATTTAATGCTGAAGCTTGCCCAGAACGTTATGTTGATATTGGCCTTGCGATGGGTTTGGACATGGCCGGCGTACCACAACGTCTTGCAGCAAAAAAAACCTGCGATGCTATAAAAAATCTAGCAAATGCTGTTGGGATTCCACCGAGCTTAACTGGTCTTGGCGTGAAAGAAAAAGATTTTCCATTATTAGCAGAACACGCCATGCAAGATCTTTGCAGCACAACCAATCCTCGCAAAGCCACGCATGCAGACATTGTTCATATCTTTAAAGATGCAATGTGAATGAAAAGCGTGTCTGATATTAGTTTTCTTGAGGCAAACAATCTTTTATTCTCCTCATATCTATCGCCTCAAGAAAACTAATGTCTGACACCTTTTGCATTTATAGCTGTTACGGTCTGGGCGATTGTTCAAATCTTTAAAGACGTCAGGCTTCCCCTGACCGGAGCGCATGATATGCTCTCCCTACAAACAACCGGTGCGCATGATATGCGTACCCTGCAATTTTGTGCAGCATAAAAACAATGAGTTAGCTGTAAGTTATTTAGAAGCGGCCTTCATTAAAAACACCAATAAATAAGCCCAACTTATCCTTGATAAAGAGCTTAGATTCGGTAAAATGCGAGCATTCTTAGAATCATCACTTAGGAGTTTATATTATGGTTATACATGCTAATTATTTTGAAGCAATCATGCTTATTTGTTTTGGTCTCGCCTGGCCGGTTTCGATTTACAAATTGTTAAAATCAAAGACGGCGAAAGGTAAAAGCATCTACTTTTTATTTATTATCTTAACGGGATATATTGCTGGTATTCTCTTTGAGATTTTTGGTGCAAGAGATAATGTCATTTATCTTTATTTCTTAAACACCGCTATTGTTGTTATTGATATTATAATAACAATCTACTATTCCAAACAAGATCGTCGTAGAGATCAATTACAAGCTGACGCGGCTACTAGTTAATAGACAAATAAATTAACACAACGAAAAAGGCCTATTTATGAGAACAAATAGGCCTTTTTTTATAAAGAAAAGGTGTCAGACACTACAACAGATCTTCCATAATGCTTTTTGCGGCTAATTTTCCACCGCCCATTGCGAGAATCACTGTTGCAGCGCCAATGACAATATCACCAGCAGCGTAGACACGCTTTTTGGAAGTTCGGCCATCTTCTTGATTAGCAACAATCGTTCCCCATTTTGTGGTTTCGATTTCAGGACTCGTCTCAGGAATTAAAGGATTTGGCTTATTACCAATGGCATTAATGACAACATCACATTCGATAATAAACTCACTGCCTTCGATTGGAACAGGACGACGTCTACCCGAATCATCAGGCTCGCCAAGCTCCATTTTGATGCATTTCATGCCTGTAACAAAACCATGCTCATCTGCAATCATTTCGATTGGATTACACAGTAAATTAAATATAATCCCCTCTTCTTTCGCATGATGAATTTCAGCTTCTCTGGCTGGCATTTCTACTAAACTACGTCGATAGACAACAATCGATTCTTTCGCACCTAAACGCAATGCTGTACGCGCAGCGTCCATCGCGACATTTCCGCCGCCAATCGTAACCACTTTATTACCACGCATGATTGGCGTGCTTGAATCAGACATATAAGATTTCATTAAGTTACTACGTGTTAAATATTCATTGGCAGAATAAACGCCAACGCTATTTTCACCAGGCAAATTCATAAATGATGGTAAGCCTGCACCAGAACCGATAAAAACAGCATCAAAGCCATCTTCATCCATTAAATCATCAATCGTTGCAGTCTTTCCCACCACAAAATCTTTGACAATTTTAACGCCCAGCTGTTCAAGGTAATGAATTTCTTTTTGAACAATTGCTTTCGGCAGTCTAAATTCAGGAATACCATAAACTAAAACACCGCCTGTTTCATGAAGTGCTTCAAAAATAGTGACATCAAAGCCTTCTTTCGCAAGCTCACCTGCAACGGTTAAACCAGCAGGACCCGAACCAACAATCGCCACTTTCTTTCCATTGTTTGGTTTGACTGCAGGAATCTCAATTTTAGCATGCTCTCGTTCCCAATCTGCAGCAAAGCGCTCTAAATTACCAATTGCCACAGGCTCACCTTTGATGCCCAACACGCATTTAATTTCACACTGCGTTTCTTGCGGACACACACGCCCACAAATAGCAGGCAATGCATTGGTTTCTTTTAATTTACGCGCTGATGCAGCAAACTCTCCATCAACAATCAATTGAATAAATTCTGGAATTTGCACATTGACTGGACATCCCGCAATACATAATGGTTTCTTGCACTGAATACAGCGTTTTGCTTCTTGCACAGCTTCTTCTTCTGAATACCCATAAGGTACTTCAGTAAAATTTTGCGCGCGAATTTCTGGCTCTTGTTCACGCATAGGAACTTTGTTTTTTATAATCATACTGATTTATCCTTTTCTAATTCAGGCTTCAACTTACATTCTTCGGCGTCTCGTGCACGTCTTTCAAAGGCAGTATAACTCCCTAAGCGCATAATCATTTCATCCCAATTGATACCTGATGCATCAAATTCTGGACCATCAACACAAGCAAATTTAGTTTCTCCATGAACTGTTACCCGACAACCGCCACACATACCTGTACCATCAATCATAATTGGATTGAGTGATGCAACTGTATGGATACCGGCTTTAACAGTCAAAGCCGTCGTGACTTTCATCATCATAGGCGGACCAATAACAACTGCAAAATCAAATTTTTCACCATCAGCAAGTAATTTGTTAAAAACATCTGAAACAAAGCCATGATGACCTTTAGATCCATCATCTGTTGCAACAAACAAACGATTGCTCGCTGCTTTCATTTCTTCTTCTAAAATCAGCAAGTCTGCATTGCGCGAACCAATAATTGTTGTGACATCATTGCCTGCTTCTTGTAGTGCACAAACAATCGGATACAACGGTGCTATTCCAACACCGCCACCAATACAAAGACATTTACCAAAATTTTCAATATGCGTCGGACGACCTAACGGTCCAACCAAATTAGCAAGCTCGTCACCCACTTTAAATCGCGCTAACCGCTGAGTACTCATACCAACTGCTTGAAAAATAATTTCGATCCAGCCTTCTTCAGCATTTGCGTTAGCGATGGTTAATGGAATACGTTCACCATCACTTGTTACACGTAAAATAATAAACTGCCCGGCTTTTCTTTTTTTCGCAATTCTTGGGGAATCTATCCTAAGCCGATAAACTAATTCGCTCAGCTTTTCTTTCTTAATGATTTTAGTCATTTTCGGTGTTTCCTAAATCTTAAAAGACACCCCCTTCTTATACAGAAAGGGATGTCATTAATTAATTAATTAACTAACTATAATAAAAGTATTATAGGCTGCTATCTTTAAGCACTTGAATCATCTCGGTCAGCACTTTTTTAGCATCACCCAGAACCATCTTGGTTTTTTCTTCAAAGAAAAGATTATTTTGTACACCAGAATAACCGGCGCCCAAACTACGTTTAATAACAAAAGTTTGTTTGGCATAATCCACATTGAGAATAGGCATTCCATAAATAGGACTGCTTTTATCCGTTCTTGCAGCAGGGTTAACGACGTCATTAGCACCAAGCACAATCGCGACATCTGTGTTTGGAAACTCATCATTAATATCTTCAAGATCATAAATATAATCATAAGGTACGCCAGCTTCTGCTAATAATACATTCATATGTCCAGGCATTCTTCCTGCAACAGGATGAATAGCAAATTTTACATTGACACCTCGATCCATTAATATTTGTGTCAACTCCCAAACCTTTTGTTGGGCTTGTGCAACCGCCATACCATAACCTGGGACGATAACAACGCTGTCCACATAGCTCAGTGTTAATGCGGCATCAAGAGTCTCCATTGTTTTGGCTACGCCTTGCTCCCCACCACCACCTTCTTCTCCACCACCAGCAATTGCAAAGCGAGTAAACAGAATGTTTGCAATCGATCGATTCATTGCTTTTGCCATTAAGATAGTTAATAAACCACCTGAAGCACCGACGAGCGTTCCCGCAATAATCATGGCAATATTATTTAATAAAAAACCTTCACACGCTACAGCTAAGCCGGTAAAAGCGTTAAATAAAGCAATAACGACTGGCATATCTGCGCCACCAATCGGCACTGTCATCAAAATACCGTAGATCGCACTCAACGCGAAAAATGCAATAAACATCCACCATGCGTGAGTCAATATAAAGCCTACCGCGATTGCAGCAATTGCTAAAAAGAAAAGAGAATTGAAAAGCTGTTGCATCGGAAAATGAAGCGTTTTCTTCAGCCATTCACGCAATTTGATGAAAGCACAAATACTACCGGTGAATGATATCGCGCCTATCAACGCACCAATCAAACCCAAGACTAAGCTAACCATCGGTATTTGTATGGCAGGATGTCCAACAAGTCGAAGTAACTCAATAGCAGCAATACCTGCAGCAGCACCGCCACCCATACCGTTAAACATCGCGATCATTTCTGGCATTGCCGTCATCTTAACTTTTTTGGATGACACCCAAGCGATAACAGAGCTAGTCGCAATCGCTATGAAAATGAGCGTTAAATTATGTAAGTCTGGGAATAAGAAAGTAGCAATAATTGCTAATAACATTCCGAACCCAGCCCAATAAATACCACTAGCTGCCGTTTTTGGCGAGCTCATACGCTTCAAACCAAAAATAAATAATATCGCTGCTATGTAATAAGAAATTTGAATAATCAAAGAATAATCATGCATCGTTATTTATCCTTACTTGTACTTGACTTAAACATTTCTAACATTCGAACGGTGACGACATAACCGCCGACAGCATTTCCTGCTGCCAAAAATACCGCAATAAATCCAACAACCTGGCCAGTCGTTGTTGTTGCATGACCCGTTGCAATAATAGCGCCAACCAACACGAGACCATGAATGAAGTTAGAACCTGACATTAATGGGGTATGTAAAATAACCGGCACGCGTCCAATAACTTCATAACCTGCAATTGCAGCAAGCGTGAAAATATATATTGCTATAAAACCACCTATTAACATTTTAAGCCTCCTTAGTTTTATTAAACATTTCGTGAACTACTTTTCCATCTCGCGTCACGACACTCTTTGAAAGAACTTCATCTTCCCAATCCAACGTTAACTCGCCATCTTTAATCATCGGCGTCAGAAAGTTAATCACATTTTTAGCGAACATCTCACTAGCATGTATGGCCAAAGTACTATAGATATCTTTTGGTCCGACAATCGTCACTCGATTATGAACGACATTCTCGCCTGGTTTTGATAGCTCACAGTTACCACCCATTTCAGCCATGATGTCGACAATGACAGCACCCGGCTTCATTGTCTCAACAACTGCTTGACTAATAATTTTTGGTGCAGGCCTACCTGGCACGCCCGCGGTTGTAATCACAACATCGCTTGCCGCAATATGCTTTGCTAAGACTTCCTGCTGTTGCTTCTTTTCTTCAGCAGTCAGCTCTCTTGCATAACCACCTTCACCCGTCGCTGTAACACCTGTATCGATAAATTTAGCACCCAAAGATTCAATTTCTAGCTTAGTGGCATCACGAACGTCATAAGCGCTCACTCTTGCGCCTAATCTCTTTGCGGTAGCGATAGCTTGTAACCCTGCAACACCCGCGCCAATAATCAACACGGCAGCAGGACGTACAGTTCCAGCGGCTGTCGTAAACATAGGGAAAAAGAAACGCGCAGTATTAGCCGCAATCAGTACTGCTTTATAACCTGCAACTGTCGCTTGCGAGGATAAAATATCCATGCTTTGCGCTCTGGAAATACGAGGTATGAGTTCCAATGCAAACGTTGTAATATTTTTATCACATAGTTTTTTCAAAATGTCTGGCTGGGTGTGTGCATATAGAGGACAAATTAAAATAGTATTCTCTGCCATCATCTCTATTTCTTCATCTGTGGGAGCTTGCACTTTAATCACAACGCCTCCTGTCGCATATAACTCTTTTGCCGTGTTAACGACTTCAGCATTTTTATAAGCAGCATCTTCAGCAAAAATTTCTTCCCCTGCATTATGTTGAAGTTTCGCCTTCGCCCCTAGCTTTAAAAGTTTTTCAAGCGCTGAAGGCACCATCGCAACGCGCTTTTCGCCTTCTTTAATTTCCTTCGGAATTGCAACTATTACCGCCATTCTTCTGTCTCCTAGAAAGGTTAAGTGAATAAAAACGACGGGAAGTATACCAAAAGTAAAATCATTGTA
>SDBT01015935.1_pt1 | contig 11926 bp, 9 predicted proteins | sample 2277101 | NCBI WGS metagenome assembly SDBT01 (sample SAMN10404973, study PRJNA504765) | marine sediment metagenome | isolation source: marine sediment core GS10_PC15, 103 cmbsf | place: Arctic Ocean: Southern Knipovich Ridge | collected 2010
TCTGGAGCAACTGCTCCTATAAAAAACAAAATAAATAATCCAAAACTAAAAAGTGGTCTTGGTAATCTACTTATACCATCTATAAATCGATCCCACCAATGTTTTTTTATATATAATCCAACTTCTTTTTCTATTGCAGCAGGAATAGCATCTAACATACGATCATATTCATCTGGATCAACAGGCATTTCTTTACCTGTTAATTCTTTCCAAATTTCAGGTAATTTCCATCTTATTATTTTACGTGTAATAAAACCCATTATATACCTAACTTAGCTAGTGTGTTAAACCCTATTATACCATCTGCAATTAAATTATTTTTTTCTTGAAATTCAATAACAGCCCAATGAGTATCAGGACCGTATACTCCATCTTCTGCAATCTCTAAATATTTTTGCACTTTTTTAATATCATTACCTATCATTGGTGGTTGTGTTAATCTTAACATTCTAATACCTAATTCTGAAACTAAAGATGGTCTAGTTTTATAAAATTCATATGATTGAGCCATTTTTTCATCATATTTATTTTTCTTATATCCAGGGCCGTTATAGACTCTAGCAAAACTTGCCCAATCTTTATTACGAAGTTCATCTTCTAAACTATTATGTTCAATAAATCCAACAAAAGAGTCAAGATGTTTTCTTTCGCTTTTAAACATGTCTTCAACAAAATCTAATAAATCTAACCATCCAACTATACTATGATTAGCACCCAATACTTGAAACATTCCCCAACTAGTAGATTTTAAAGCAGCTCGTAGATTTAAAGAAGAAGCTTGTTCAAGTCTACTATATTCCTGTGTTCCTCCAGAATAATTATTAATCCAAGTTACTGTTGCTAAATGAGGATGACTATTTAAATATTTACCTTTAGTTAATCTATTAAACCATCTAGACTCAAATAGTATTTTAGGCTTACCATTAACTAAAAAACCTCCACCTTTTCCTGCTTCTACAGATGCTACTGCTTTTATCGCTGCTACTTCGCAATTTAAAAATTGTGCTACATCCATATAATCTAATTGAGATAATTGCTTATTCATTATTTATATAATTTTATTATAGTAAATTTACTATAAAATGTCAATTTAATTTTTACAATTTTACTGGTTTTTTAAGTTGTAACTTAGGAAAGTGTCGATTTTCTGGCGCGTCTTGCATAGGACACTTTCCTTTAAAATACATTAATTCCTTTGCATCTTTATCACCAGATAATTGTTTTTTTCTATTATCAGAATAAGCAGTTATTTGTTTTGCCATTAATTTATTATTTTTTATAGGTTGAGTTACTGAATTTAATTCTAAGACAGAGTTAATTTGAATAGGAATTACTCTACATATAGGATCATTTTTCTTTAGACTAATTTTTCCTTGTTTTAATATTTGCCAATTCATAGTAAATGGATAAGAAAACCAATCTGTTTCTACTATCCCCATAAAAGGATAAAAATTATCATAAATAAGATTAGGAGTTCCGGTTACCAATACCTGCCAATTATCTGGAGTTCTAATAACGTATCCAAGGTTAAAAGTTACTATTCCTTTTGTAAAGTTACTATCTACAAGAGTATATCCTAAATCTTCTATCTCTATTTGTATATCTTCTTTAGCTGCTCCTCCATTCCACGTTATTTCAATGTCACAAGGTAGTAAAAAATCCCAACCAAATCTATTAGCAGTATTTAAAGGTAAACATCTATATGGATTTTTAGAAGGAAAATTTTCCATCCAATCTCGTCCCATTATACCAGGAACAATCTCTAAACTACCATACGTAGAATAAAAACATATATCATTCATTACCTGAAATTTTTAACCCCCATTATCATTACACATATCATATTTAAAGAACCTTTTATTATAGGTTTTATTCTAACATATCTATAAGTAGGAAAAGCTATAAGAGATCCTTTGGTTAATGCGATAACTTTACTATATGGCCCAGCAAAAACTTCAAATTCTCCACCTTCATAAGATTGAGGATCGGATAAAGGAATTAATATCATTAACTTATTTCGTTTTTTACTAGTAAGAGTACAGTTATTAAACCAATCTATGTGAGAACCTACTTCAAAATTCCAAATATCTACTCGTCTAGGAATATCAGTAACTACAAGTGGAGATAAACCCCTGAGTTCCATAAACCATCTTTCTTCTTGTATCCCTCTAATTTTATCTAATATATCCCAATATAAAGTTTCTATTTCTATATGACTTGGCTGTTCTGAATATATATATTTAGAATCAATCATAAAATTAAATATATTATGATCTATATAATTAGGTATTTCAATACGTTCTGCATTTTCTTCTGAATTACTAAATACAGTAACTTTATTCAAATGATAATTACTAATTATATTTAATAAAACATCTATTTTTTCATCTGATAAAAAATTATCAGCTATAACTGTCTCTACAGCATCATACCAAGTATGTTCTTTAGATACTGATTTAGGTACTGGAGGAATAAAAGTGCCTCTACGAAACATTTCCTGTCCAATGTGCAAATAGCATGCAACTTCTTCTAACACCTTTAGTAATAGGTGTTACTCTATGATGGAATTTAGAATCAAAAATAAATAAAGTACCCGGAACTTTACTAGCCTGTATTCCATTTATAAATTCCAAATTTCCTCCCTCATATTCATTGGGATCAGTTATTTGCATTACAGAAGTAACTCTTCTAGTTCTATTATTATCGTCATCACCCCAATCAGGATGCCAATTAAAAAATTCTCCTTCTTCATATTTTCCAGCTATATAACTCGATTCAGGTTCTAAATCTTCTCTTTTAAAATCTAAATATTTACTTCCAAAATCTTTCATTAAAACTCGTTGTCGTTTTCTTATTTCAGATCCACCAGTAATTCTACCTTGAGTACATTTTCTATGCTCATCTAAATATACAGTTTTATTATTAATAACAACTCCAGCTCTTGTAAGTTTTGTTGTTTTATGTAATTCCATAAGAAGATCAATCTCTTTTTGGCTTAAGAAATTTTCTACAACTACAATTTCTTCAGTAGTTGGTTCATTATCCATATTATACTCTCCCCTTCTCTTTTACTTTAAAATCATCAAAAATAGTTTGTAATATATCAAAAAAGAATTTTATTTCTTTATCAGATAATGTTATAGGTAAACACCAAGTTAACTTAGTAGATTTTGGACCGCCTCCAGCATATACAATAATACCGCGTTTCCATCCTTCTTCTTCAACCAATCTTACATTAAGATCTTTAGTAGAAGTTAACCCACCTAATACTCCATGTATTCTAATTGATTTAATATACTCACTATTTAATTTTTGAGCTAAATCTCTATGAATACCTTTATCAAATCTGTCTTTAATAGTAGTTAATTTACTAGTTAATAATCTATGATTTTCTATAAAAGCAGCTATACCGATTGGATGAGAAGAAAAAGTCATACCATGCAATAGCCAATCAAGTTTTTCTGTAATTCTTTTATTGCATAAAGTAGCTGCTAAAGGAAAATATCCATTAGCCATACCTTTTCCTAATGTTATTATATCTGCTTTAATATTCCATTTATGAGAAGCAAACATATATCCAGTTTTACCAAAACCTGTTACTACTTCATCTAATATTATTAGAACTTCATATTTATCTGCTAAAAAACTTAAATTCTCCCAAAAATAAGAATCGTAAGAATATAATCCAGAAGTAGATATTGGATCTATTATAATAGCAGCAATATTATGGTTATATTTAAATTCATATTCTATATATTCTAACGTTTCTTTAACATCAATTTTTTCATTATAAAAACTCACATCAATTTTAGAGCTTGGAAATTTTAAATCTAAATTCATAAAACTATTGATAGGCTGATCAGAAGTACATCCAATTAATCCTGTTGTACCATGATACGACTTAGTCATATAACAAATTACTTTTTTATGCTTTTCGCCTTTTAATTCCCAATATTTAGTGGCAAATTTAATCGCACTTTCATTTGCTAAAGAACCAGTAGGAGTATAAAATACCTCAGTATTAACAGGAAATTCTTGATTTAAAATTTCAGTTCCTTTATGCGCTATAGAATTATAACTATGAAAAACCGTAGGATAATAAGGTAATTCATCCATTTGTGTTTTCATAGCTTCTTTAATTGATTTTGCTCCATGACCTAAAATAGAAGTTCTGCAACCAGACATGGTATCAAGATACTTATTACCTTCAATATCTATTAACCAATGATCATTTTCATAGGTATGAATAGTTTTGTATAAATAATCCGGCCCATTAACTTTACAAAAGTGAACTAATTCGCTCATTTATCTCTCTTATCTTTCTAAGTATTCTTCATAATCAAAATCAGGATTCATCCAAGCTACTGCCCAGAATTTTTCTTCTCCAAGCATCATAGATCCGGAACCACCAGAACAATTTAACGTAAATACTCTTGTCCAGCTAGGCCATTTATTTGATAATTCCTCAATAGTAAAAATTATATTCATATCACTATATTTTCCTATAGAAAACCAATCTCCTATTTTAAGTGTACCCCAAATAGATTTTTGATATTCTAAATCAGAATGACTATATTCTATTTGGTTAGTATTACCCATACTATCTATAATCATAGTATGAATAGTATTTACTTCTACATCTAAGTACTTATCTCCTTCCGGAGAACACCATCCTTTAGCTGGAACCCAAATAGGATGTTCAGCAGAAATTAGAAAACTATCATTAACTAAATATATAGAACGATTACCCAATATAGCAAGTTCTATCCCTAATACTTTATTTACAGCACCAAATCCTCCTTGTATATAGTCTCCAACATTAATTTGATCCAATCTTTTTAAAGATTCATCTTCCATATGTATAATAGTATCTCCTAAGAAACAACTAACACTAAAATCTGGAGGCGGAAAAGATGGAGGAAAAGATGGAGGAAAAGATGGAGGAGGAGCTTTATGTGGTATAATTACTCTTCTTCTTGCCATCTTAATTTTTAAATCCTCTTTCTTTTCTTCTTTCATTAATATCTCCTTAATTATAATTTTAGCATTATTAATAATAACTAACAAGCAAAATTTACTTTAATTTTATAGCTATCCTGTTCTTAAAGCTTCTATTGTAAACATTAAATCCATTTCCCCGCTACCAGTATCTACAACAAATAATACATCTGCACCTAATGATACTGTATCTAATGCAGTAGCTGTATAAGTATTTTCACTCGTGTTAAAAGCAACACCGCTAATACCTGTTACAGCTACACCATTTATATGAATAGAACAAGTACCAGATCCTGTTTTAGTTTTTACTGTTAATTCTACAACTTCATAAGGGTATTTAGCATCTAAATCAATATTAAAAGAATCTACATGAACCGTATTAATATGACCCGAAATAGCATCTATTAATAAAGCATCAGCAATTTTAGCAATAGTAACTGCATCATCAGTAATTTTTGTAGTAGTTATAGCTGCATTAGCAAATTTATCTGTATCAATAGAGTTATTAACAATTTTTGCACTAGTTATGCTATTACTTTCTAATTTATTTGTAGTTATAGCACTATTAAGAAATTTATTTGTAGTTATAGCACTATTAGCAATTCTATCTGATGTTACAGTATCAAAAATAATATTAGTATTAGAAATAGTGTTAGCCGCAACTTTATCTCCTTGAATAGTTAATGCTACAAAATCAATATTAGAGATAGTAGCATTAGCTATTTTATCACCTGTAATACTACTATCTACTATTTTATTTCCAGTAATACTATTAGTAAGAGGTAAACCTATATCTACAAATGTATTAGCGTTAGAATCTTTCATATATAATCTAGCATTAGAAAGTGCAGTAGTAAAAAGCTCTCCTACTTCGTAAGTAGTAATATCCATACTGGCTAAACTTTCTTCTAAAAAAGAACCTATTCCATTTCTTGTCCAACTAGATCCATACTGAGGATTGCCTTTTTCAAATTTAGAATCTCTTACATATAGTCTACCTGTTAATGAGCTTTTATAGATAGTACCATTAAATGGAGTAACTTGATCTCCTTCAATAGTAATATTTATAGCAGTAGGTTTTGCATCACTATAAAAATTTTGTATTAATGCTTTATGTGAATTAGTATAATCAATTCTTGCTAACGCAATAGACTTAGCAGAAGTAGGAAGTGCAAAAGTATTTGTTTCTCCTAAAGCCATTTAATTATCCTGTCCTTGTAACTTTTATTGTAAACATTACATCATCACCTGAACTATTAGTATCTATTCTAAATAAAACATCTACCCCAGTTGCTACAGATTTTGCAGCAGTAGCTGTATAAGTATTTTCACTTGTATTAAACGCAACAGCACTAATACCTGTTACAGGAGTACCGTTTATAAGAATAGTAAGAGTTCCAGAACCTGCTTGAGATTTTACTGTTACTTCATTAATTTCATAAGGATATTTAGCATCTAAATCAATGTTATAGGTATCTATTTCTGGATCATCTATATGTCCAGAAATTCCTTCTATTAATAAAGCATCTGCTATCTTATCAATTGTTACAGCGTTATCTTCTATTTCAGCAGTAGTTATAGCAGCAGTAGCAATATCTTGAGTATCAATAGTATTGTTAAGAATCTTCGTACTAGTTACTGCATTATCATTTATTTTAGCTGTAGTTACTGCACTATCATTTATTTTTTCAGTAGTAATATGGTTATTGGCAATTCTATCACTAGTAATTATATCAAAAATAATATTGGTATTAGAAATAGTATTAGCAGCAATTTTATCCCCTTGAACAGTAGATGCTACTAAATCAATATTAGAGATAGTAGCATTAGCTATTTTAGCACTAGTAATAGCACTATCAATTACCATTACTTCAGTAATACTATTAGTAAGAGGTAATCCAACATCTACAAAAGCTCCTGCATTAGTAGATTTCATATATACTCTAGCATTAGAACCTACTGTAACAAATAATTCTCCTATTTCATAAGTATCAATATCTAATAATGCTAAACTTTGTTCTACAAATACTCCTATACCATTTCTAGTCCAATTAGCTCCATACTGAGGATTGCCTTTTTCAAATTTAGAATCTCTTACATATAGTCTACCTGTTAATGAGCTTCTAAATAATGTTCCGTTAAGAGGAGTAGTTTGAACTCCTTCAATTATTATATTTTCAGAATCAGGTATAGCATCACTATAAAAAGCTTGCATAATAGTCTTATGTGTATCATTATAATCAATTCTCGATAAAGCAATAGACTTAGCAGCTGAAGGAACTACAAAGGTATTTGTTTCTCCTATGGCCATATTTTAAACTCCTTCTGCTGTAAAATCTACAAATACATCAGTATTTGCAGTTCCAGTTACTGTATCGAAAACAGCGATATTTGCTCCTGTTGGAGACGATTCTATATACGTTCCAGCTAAGGATTGATTGGATAAAGGTATAATAGATATTCTAGGAACGTTAGTAAATCCTGCAGAACTATAATCAACTGCCGTAGGATGATTATTAACATTAATTAAATTTTGAAACGTTTTTTTGCGTAAATCTAATGTATATCTAAATTTATCTAAAGTATAATCAGTTGTATCAGGTGCTTGATTAGTAACAGTATATCGTAATTGAAAATGTTGAAAAGTATCTTCAGATCCACTATATACTTTCCAACCATCATTAGAGCCTCCATTAACAAAAGCAGATACATTAACATTAGAATTAGCATAAAATAGATCTACAGTAGCATTAGCAACTCTAATTTCTGTATTTATAACAATAGTATCTGTCGCACCTAAGAAAGTAATTTGACCACTTTCATCGATATATTGCGATAGATCAACTAATTCATAAGTTATAGCATTACTAACAAGATTAGGCCAATTATTACTTCCTGTAGTTTTTCCGTCTGCAAAATAAGTATTTCCTAATGCAACAGCATTAGCATTTACAATTCCTGCTATTAACGCAAAAGAATTAGCATTAGAAATATCATTAGCAAATTGACCTGAGTTCCATAAAGCAAAAATATTACCACTAGATGATCCACTTACAAGAGTTTTATTTTCTGCATTATAGGAAACAATAGCTGCATTTACATTATTAAAACCTAATATCGTACCAATTCCTGTAAAATCAGTCTCTACTAATATATTAGCTTGAGATAAAGTCTCAGTTACTCCTTGTATTATTGTTTCTCTAAAAGCATTCCAAGTAGTACTAATAGCTTGAGAGCCTGTAATATCTGTAAATACAGTTCCAGTAACACTCTCTCCTACATTTCTAACTTGAGTCTGATAAGAAGCATTAATATCAGCAAATAAATCAGTTGGGTTAACTAGTACTGCCCATCCTGAACTGGTACCATTAGCATTATCTACTGAAGAAGTTATAGGACTAGATAATCCTCCATTATTAGAATTAGCAAAACTAGGATAATTAAATTCGTCTATATTATCATTAATTATTCCTGTAACAAAATTTGTGCTAGGATCATCTTCATTCCAAGCCTTAAAAGTATTAATTAAAATTGGACGAGCAACAACTAAAGATATTCCTTTAATAACTTCACTTAAATTACCGCTAGTATCTTTAGTTCTGAATAAAAATGTTTGTTCTCCGAATTGATCAATTTGTCTTATAAAACTTGTAGCAGGAGTAGATATTGTTTCAATTTTATCTGATAAAGGCCAACTTGCTAAAAAATCTTCTTCAGTTATAATACCTATTTTTCTTCTAACTTCTACTTCATTTAAATCTAAATCAACAACTGTACCATCAGCATTTGTAGGTATTTGCCAAACAAAAATAAGACTAAAATCACTTTGTCCAGCTCTTAAATTAATAATATTTTGTGGGGCAAGAGTCTTACCTAATATACTCATAGTTTTTTCTACAGATACACCACGAACATCAGCTCCTGCTATTGGAGTTACTCTAACTGTAATACTATTAATTGCACTAGTTCTACCCCGATTAATATTAGTAATAACAAATCTAATTTTTCCATCAGAATCTACTCCTGCAGCAGGAAGTTGAACAGTAGTAAAAGTTTGTAGATCGGAATTATTACTATTTAATTTATAAGATACTTCATATGCTACTACTTCTTGATCTGTAATATGATCAAATTCAATAGTAATTCTAACAGCAACTCCCTGACTTGTATCTTTATATAAAGCTTCACTAATTAATAAATTATTTACTCTTTTAATTCTAGTAGAAATTATATTTACAGATTTAGTAGCAAAAGGACTTAATCTACCTGTAGAATTACGATTTCTAGCTCTAACAATATTAATTCCTGCAGGTACATCTTCAATTATTCTATCTTGACCTAAACTAATAGGTTTAAAATTTAAAGAAGTATCAATATTATACACCATATTATTAGCTAAACTAATTAATCCAGGAAAAGTAGCTTCACTATAATCTACAGTAAAAGTATTAGCACCCGTATCTATATTTCCAATAAAACCTGAAATATCATCAGAAATATTAACTATAGTAGTACCACTAACATTTGCAGTAATACTATCTTCAAATCTAATTTTATATATACAATTAGTAGTTAAAGCAACATTAAAATCAACACTTTCTGTACTATAAGATGCATTAGTTATTGCATAAGTATTTTGAGCGAATAAACTAATATTATCTCCAGGTTCAATAGTAGGAACAGTATAATAATCTACTTTAGTTCTAACTATTTTTTCTGTTCCATCTAAAGTTATATCAACAATATCTGCTTCATCCCAGCTAAAAGACGCAGCAGTAATTTCAATTTCATCTACAAATACTCTAATAAAAATTTTGTCTCGTGGTATGACACCTACATTAGCAGAAAAAGTATGCGCTTCTCCTCCTGAAACATTGTATTCTCTTTCTACATCAAATCTAGAACCAGCTACAAATGCTATTTTATTACTAAAAAATCTAGTATCAATAAGTTGAGAAATAGAAGCATAAAAAGGAGTAGCAGGAAGAGAATCAATTAAATTTGCTGCTCCAGCAGGTGTATTTTCTACTTTAATAGTATTAGTAGCATGCCCTACTATATTAGCAGAATATTGAGTAATAGTTGCTCCAAATGCTACAAATCCTTCTCCTCCACTAGTATCTAATTTTTCTTCTATAGGAATAGATATATGATCTAATCCTTTTAATCCGCCAAATCCTGAATCATTTGTATTTAGAACTGTATTTTGAAAATTATCATCAAAAGTATTATCCAAAGTTGATATTGTAAATTCTATATTACCAATACCTTCACCTCCTGTATCTACAAGAGAAACACTATTAACTAAAAAAGGAATAGATCCAATAATAGTAGTATATCCGTTTTTTCCTGTAATTGAAACAGGAGATCCGGTAGATAAGGTAGCAGAATCATCAATTTTTACAGTAATTGAAGCCATTTATATAATTCCTAATATTATTTTACTTAGTAAAGGTGCTGAGTATTGAACATCTGTTTGAATATTAATAGGATACCCAGTTCTATCTGTATTAATAAATACTTCTATATCATTTCTTATAGACCCATCAGTCTCTCTAACTAACTTTGGTTGTAAAGCTATAATAGGAGCGGGAGGTGGAACCATAGGACTAAAAGTATCTTTATATTTAACAGGAACATAACTAATAATCGTATCTGAATCTATATATACATTACCTATATATTCAGAGGCATTAATTTGAATTTGATCTTCTGGATCTCTAATTAGTCCAGTAACTTTAAACCATTTATCATTTAAGGGTCTATCATACTTATCAGGATCAAGTTCTCCAAAAGTCCAAATATCTCTTTTTGTAGGAACATTATTACTACTAAATTGAATGTCACTAGCTGCAGAACTAAAAATTTTAGTTCTTGGATTAAATCTTTGTACTACTCTAAATTCTGCCACATCAATACCCGCAAGAGCATTACCTCCTGAAGAAGTATTAAATAAAGTATTTGATAAAATATACAGATCTACTCTATCATTAGTTTGTTTAATAACCCGTAAAGCTATTGGAAGAGTATTACCAGTAATATCATTAGCAACAATAGCAGGGCTAGTAAAATGTTCTATTACTACATTAGAATCTCCAATGGTAGAATTAGACTGAACTTTACCTCCAAATCCCCAAGAAGTTCCTGTTGATCGTTGAGAAACAGCTATTATATCTCCTATAGATAAATTTATTGCCTCATTAGTAGTGGAAAACTGTACTTTTCTACGAATAAATTTAGAAGAAGCTAATAAATATTGAGCAAATCTAATAGCTTGACTTCTACGAGTTACACCCGTCAGCTCTATTTGAGCTAAATTTTCAATTTGATTTTTTTCCCTTAAAGCTTTAGGATCATCTACTCTAACTACTTCTCTTCTATAATGATTAGAAGGTTCTATATAAGAAACTTCTACTCCTGTAATAATATCTTGTTCAGATATACCACTTATAGTAAGAGTTTCTTTTTCTATATTAGCTTCATTAAATATAGCTACTGGAACTTCATCAGGCATATCCACATTTATAGAAATTTTTCCTCCTGAATAAAACATAACACCTCTAAAGGTACCTGCTATAGCAACCATTAATTCAAATAATTGTAATCGTGTTCCAATACTAACATCAATAATAAATCTTCTTTCTGAAATTGAGATACCACTATTAAGCCCTATTATTTTTTCTCTCAAAGCAGTAAACTGTCCTTGTGGTTTATACCTAAAAGTACCATCTGTTATTCCAGATACTCCAATATATTTTCCTGTTGAAGGATCTATTGCGTCACAATATTGAGCTATTTTATAAAATCTAAATTTATCTATATTTTCTTCTGGTATAGCCATTCCATATGTTTGATTAGTTAAAATATCATATAAAATCCAAATAGGATTTTGTGTCCAACTAATAACAAAATTACCATCCCATAATCC
>SDBT01015937.1_pt1 | contig 11926 bp, 12 predicted proteins | sample 2277101 | NCBI WGS metagenome assembly SDBT01 (sample SAMN10404973, study PRJNA504765) | marine sediment metagenome | isolation source: marine sediment core GS10_PC15, 103 cmbsf | place: Arctic Ocean: Southern Knipovich Ridge | collected 2010
TGGTGGAGTTGTTGAAATTACTGTAAAAGGAATTCCTGTTGGATTGGGCGAACCTGTTTTTGAAAAGCTTGATGCAGAGCTTGCTAAAGCCCTTATGAGTATTGGTTCTGTAAAAGGTGTTGAGTTCGGAGCAGGTTTTGCAGTTGCAGAACTTTCAGGAAAAGAAAACAATGACGAAATGTATTCTAAGAAAGGCGCAGTAAAATTCAAGTCAAATAATGCCGGAGGCATTCTTGGAGGAATTAGTACCGGTCAGGATATTGTTGTAAGAATTGCAGTAAAGCCCACGTCCTCCATTTCTTTGCCGCAAAAAACCGTTGACATTAAGGGAAAAAACAAAACTATTATGACAAATGGAAGGCATGACCCATGCATTTGTCCAAGAATTGTTCCTGTTGCTGAAGCAATGGTTGCTCTTGTTTTGGCAGATGCATTAATGGTGCAAGAATCAAGAACTGTGCCGAATCAAAAAAGCTTACTTTAACTGCAGTGTTTTTTTTTCTTTTGGGAGGCTTGAATTGCTTTATCACTTTCAAGCAGAAAGGAATCATATTCTTTAAATTGTTGTGCGCTTTCAACTATTTTTTTTCTCAGTTCTTCTGAATCATTTTTGTTGCATATTTTTTCAAATTCTTTAGCTTTTTTGCTGAATAGTGTCCATATTTTTTTGTTTTCATTGTTTCCAAGTTGTATTTGTGAATAAAGTTCCGGATTTTGAAGTATTATTCTTGACATTAGACTAAGAAAAAGACGATAGTTTGGCGAGGCAAATTTTATAGACTCTTTTAAGTCTGTGCATAATTCTTTTAGTACTGCTGCTGAAATAAATTGAGAATAATGAGTTAGTCCCTGCACAATTGACAAAAGCCTGTCATGTTCTTCGGCTGTTGAAAAAATAAGTTCTGAACCGTTTTTTGCAAAGAATTTTTCAATTGTGTCAAATTTTTTCCCGGTTTTTATTTTAATACAAACAACAGGCTGGCCTATAATTGTTTTTATTCTTGGTCCATGTATTGGATGAATTGAAGCAAGTTCCAAATCAAGTTTTGAAAGTTTTTTTAATGCATTTACTGTGTCTGTTTTTACTGAACAAAAGTCAATTAAAAGTGCGCCCTTGTCAAGCTTTGGTCCAATTTCCTCAATGAGTTTGGGTGCTGTTTTATTTGGAACGCAGACAATTACTATATCAAATTCTTTCAGACTTGTTTCTTTTTTGCACCATTTTATTTTGTTTTTTTTACAAAATTTTTTGTCTGCTGTTTCATTTTTGTCGCAAATGCTTACATCAAACTCATTTTTTGAAAAAAGTTTGGCATAAAATGAACCAAATGCACCTGCTCCTCCAACAATCAGAATACGCATGAATTTTCACTGTTTAATTGTTTCCTCTAATCTTAAAGATTCATTAATTATTGCCCTGTAAAGACTTTCAACAAAGTCTTCGTTTAGTCCAAGTTCTTTGGCAATTGTCCTGTTACGTTTAATAAGCGTAGTTTCCCTTTCAGGCTGTTTTAATGCAATTCCTTTTTCTTTTTTGTATTTTGCAACATTTGAAACAATTTTCATTCTTTTTGCCAAATTTTCCAAAAGCTGTTTGTCAAGTTTGTCAATGTTTTCTCTCAATTCATTCAGTTCCATTTCTAATCCCCCATTATTGGATAGCTTCCAAATATCTTAACGGTTTTTGTATATTCACCAAGTTCTGCAAGTGCATTTTTTATCCGTTCTTCTGACAAGTCTCCTTCAAATTCTACAAAGAACACATACTCCCATGCACTTTTTCTTGAAGGTCTTGATTCAATCTTTGTAAGATTTATTTTATATTTTTTGAATCCTTTAAGGCAGTCAAACAATGCACCAGGTCTGTTTTTTACAGCAAAAAACATGCTTGTTTTGTTTGAAGGTGAAGACGCCGCTTTTGTTTTACTAATCACAACAAATCTTGTCTTATTAAAGCTCAAATCCTGTATGTTTTCTTCAAGCATTTTCAGACCAAACTTTTTAGCAGTTTTTTTTGAAGCTATTATCGCACTTCCTTTTTCTTTTGATGCATGCTGTGCAGCACTTGCAGTGCTTGAAACTCCAGCGAGTTCTATATCCGGATATTTTTTTTGCAGCCATTCCTGGCATTGGGCAAAAGCCTGAGGATGTGAATAAATTTTTTTTATTTCTCCGGATTTTGAATTTGACAAAAAGCAATGTTTTATATCAATGAATACTTCTCCTGAAATTATCAAATCAACAGAAATCAAGAGGTCAAGTGTTCTGTTAACACTTCCTTCCGTGTTGTTTTCTATTGGGACAATGCCTGCGTCTGCTTCATTTTTCTTAACTGATCTGAAAACATTTTGAATTGAGGTTGCTTCAACAAGTTTGGTTTTTGGAAATGCCTTCAAGGCTGCTTCATGCGAAAAGCTTGTTTCTGGTCCGAGAAAAATCACTTTCATTTAAACACGCTCCAGCCATTTTTCAATTTTTTTATCCCTTCAATGAATAGCATCTGAATATTGGTTCTGTATTTTTTTTGTAATTCGCCCAGGCTTTCCGTTTCCAATCTTCTTGTCGTCAATTTCTCTCACTGGAGTTATTTCTGCAGCTGTTCCTGTGATAAAACATTCGTCTGCAGAGTAAAGCATTTCTTTTTTAATTTTGCATTCAGAAACCTTGATGCCTTGCTCTTCAGCAATTTTTATTACACTGTCTCTTGTAATTCCTGTAAGTATATTAGTTTTTTCAGGTGTCAATAACTTTTCTTTTTTCACAATAAAAATATTTTCGCCTGTACATTCTGCAATAAGGCCGTTGTTGTCAAGCATTATTGCTTCATCATAGCCTGCATTCAATGCTTCCATTTTGGCAAGCGTACTGTTTGTGTAACTTCCGCTTATTTTTGCCTGGTTGAATATTGGATTTGGATGGTGTCTGCTAATGCTTGCAATTTTTGCCCTTATTCCATTTTTTACGCCTTCTTCTCCAAGATAGACTCCCCATGGCCATGCAGCAATTCCTGCTTCAAGTTTTGCTCCAACTGTGTCAAGACCCATTTTGCCATATCCATAAAAAAATAATGGCCTGATATAACATTCTTCCAACTTATTTTTTTTAACAATTTCTTTTGTTGCATCAATTATTTGCTTTTTGTCATAAGGAATATTTTTCATTCCTGCAATTTTTGCTGAATTAAACAGTCTTTCAATGTGATCTTCGAGTCTGAAAATAGCCGGTCCGTTTTCTGTTTTATAACATCTAATGCCTTCAAAAACTGCTGTGCCGTAATGCAGGCTGTGTGTTAGAAAATGAATGCTTGCCTCTTTCCATAGTACAATTTTTCCGTTAAACCAGATAAATTCAACTTCTTCCATTAAAATCCGCCTTAAAGAAATTCTCTTCAAAAAACCTTTAAAATAGGGTGGTGGGATATTTACTTCAAAAAATGCTTTCAGGCATCAAAAAATAGCTTTGGGCTCAAAGTAGGTGACAAGATAACTATTTTTCATTTTTGTATTGGCTATTGTAATTAATCCAATTCAGTCACTGTATTTCCACTTTGGACCTGAAGATTCTTCCTTTTTGTTGCTTTTGCCAAGCTTGTCAAAAAAGCTTGAACCAAAACCTGCTCTTCCTGCAGCTGCCTGAATTCCAAAAGGAGTTTCCTTTTCTTTTCCGAGTCTTCCTGTTACAAAAAGAGCAACAATTGCAACTATTGCAATTATTAGCACAATCCATCCGCTAAGTTCTACTGCTCCGCCCAGGCCGAAAAGACCTATTACTGTTCCTGAAAAGCTTGCTTCGCTTGTTTCTGTTTCAGAGCTTACAAGAACTGGTGGTACTGAAAATTTGTTTAAAATTTCTGAGTCAACCATTGCGTCAACCTGTTCTGCTGTCAACTCGCTTTTCAAAGCATAAACAATTGTTGCTTCTTCTCCTGCTTCAAGTGAAAGAACCCATTCAAGTACTGGGTCGTCAACAATTACTGTAAAGTTTTTTCCTGCAATTTCGGAAGCTGTTTCGGCAAACTCTTTTGGAATAACCTCTATAACCTTTACTTCCTGTGCTTCACCTGAATCGTTTTTCACAACAATGGTAATAACTGCCTTGTAATATGTTTCGCCATTGTTGCCAACTTGCTTGAATGAAAGGCTTCTTTCTACATCGTTTCCTTCAAGCATTGCTTTTGCTTCGTCAATTATTGCCTGGCTAAATCCAAGTTCTTTCATTAAAAGCTCAAGGTGTTCTTCATTGTAAACATATTGGATTCCTTCGACGTAAGATTCTACTGTACTAAGGGCTGTAAGTTCTTCAAGCTTTGCTATTGCTTCCTCTGCCTTTTCAATTGCTGTATCATAATCTTCATCATCAAATTCTTCCTGTGCTTCGTCAAGCAAATCCCTTGCTTCTTTAAGCAATTCTGCCTGATCTGCATCCAAAGCAATTCCTAAAACATCAAGTTCTGCAAGCAAAGAATCAACGTTTTCCTTTGAATCCTGTGCGTCATCAATTGCTTCCTCTGCGGCAACCTTGTCTTCATCGTCGTCAGGTGTGTCGTCTGCTCCGTCATCAATCTCTGTAATTCCATTGTTTGTTGTGACTGTAATGGTTTTGATTCTTGTATCGTTGTCATTTCCGCTTCTGTTTTTTGCCAACGCTTTAATTGTGTGGGTTCCGTCAACTACTGTTTTACTATCCCATTCCAAGCTATAACTATCACCTGCTTTGGTTCCGTTTCCAATTGAAAGTGTTCCGTCGTCAATATAAAATCGGATAGGGTGAAGGGAAGTTCCATCATTATCATAGCAGCTGACTCTTAGGGTAACAATTCCGCTTAAGTTATCTCTACTGCCACTAGCTGGTTGTGTCCAGTTCAAATAAGGCGGGGTTGTGTCTGTTGTGTCACTTCCACTGCTTGATGGCGTTGCCGACAAAACATTGCTGTAGGATGACGACACGTTTCCTGCTTTGTCCCTTGCCTTAATCTTAAAGTCGTATTCTATTCCGTTGTTAAGGTTTTCAACATTGTAATAAGTGTTTGTGGTTGTGTCAATTTCAGAATTGTTTTTATAAATGATATATTCCTTTATTCCGCTTGGGCCGTTATCCGAAGCAGCGTCCCAATCAAGGTACACTTCTTCATTGCCTTCGTCTGCACTGTCAAGCTCTGGCGAATCAGGGTTGCTATTATCATAAGTGGTTGAAACATTTTCTGAGTCTGATTCATTTCCTGTCTCATCACGCAGCTTTAAGTAAATTGTAACACTATCTTCATCTCCGTCAAGACAACCGTAAGAATCGTTTGTTATGTTAAAATTTGTTACGGTTTCAAAATAGTCTTGCCAATTTTTCCAATCAGAACCATTGCAACTAAGAGCCATTTCTGCTGGATTGCCTGAAACACTTTGCAGTGAAATGCTTGGTCTACTATCATCAGTGTATCCAGCAACACTTATATCATCCAGTGTTGGTGGTGCTGTGTCGATTGTAAAGCTCCAGTTTGCATCAGCAATATTTGCGCTGTTGTTTTCAACTCTTACTCCTACAGATATTATTCCATCAGAAATGGCTGGGTCAGAAGTCCAGCTTACATTGTAATCGTCACCAGATTCACTTGTTTCCGGAGTTTTTTCCTCGCCATTAACAAAAATCGCCAGAGTTGAAATATTTATCCCGTCTCCATTGTCATTTACCTCAAAACTAATTGTTGGCGTATTATCATTTGTATAAGTGCCATTGGCAGGGCTTTTGTTGTTTATTGAAGGTGCAACTGAGGCAGTTACTGTAATTTCTTTTGAATCATCTCCTGTTGCGTTTTCAGAATCTGTTGCTGTGAGTTTTGCAGCATAAGTGCCAGCTGTTTCATAAATGTACTGCATTGGGCTTACAAAACCAACCTCTGAACTATCGTCTCCGAAATCTATTTCGCAAGTCTCCAAATCATTGTCTGCATCTGTACATTCTCCTGTAAAAGTTACTTCCAAACCAGGCTCTCCACTAACAGGGTCTCCAGATAAAATCACTTCTGGAATACTGTTTTCAATAGTAACTCCTGTGCTTTGATCAACATTTCCTAGAATCGTTCCCTGTGTTGCTTTTGCTGTTACCTCGCATTTCAGGACATCGTCTTTAATTGTTAGTGTTGAACTAAGAGGTTGGTTTGTTACACCTACTTCTTCATCCTCTTCGTTAAACCACTTGAAGGTGCTTGCATCTGGATCGTTTTCGGTATCTATGTAATCATAATTGCAAGTTAATTCATCCGTTGTTTTAGGATTTTCAGGCTCAATTCTTACATTGGAGACAACAGGGGCAATATTTGCGTTTACTGTTATTTGTGTATCATCTGTGTCAGGCTCGTCATTATCGTTAATTGCAGTTAAAGTTGCAATATAATCTGCAGACTCATCGCATGTAACTTCCACAGAAACGGTTACAAAATTACTTTCAATTCCGCTTTCGTCAAGAATTTCAAGGTCACATTCTGGGGTAATAGTCCAAACACATGATTTTATTATTATGTCCTCATCGTTGCAAGTTCCTTCAAGAAGAACCATCACATTGCTTGTAGTTGTTTCAGGTCCGCCTGCATCTGCAGTTATTGCAAACGCACTCCCGCTTAAAATTAGAAATACTAGTAATAGAAAGGCAAACTTTTTCATCACTCCCAATCCCCCACCTTCCTTCGCCAGAAGGTTTTGTTATGTATATTTGTTTATTTGTTTATGGTTTGTTAATGTTGGCATCTGAGCTATTTACTCATACTAATTTGGGGTCATTCTATTTAAAAACTTTTTTACATTTTGAGGGTATATTGAGCGTTTGAAATGATTTTTATGAGTCTACATAATATCTTTTATCTAATTTTGTTCACTCTTGCGCCTGTTTTTGAATTAAGGTGGAGTATTCCACTTGGGCTTTGGAACAAGCCGATTGACCTGCCTTTGATTGGGACAATAAACGGTTTTGGAATGTCAGTGTTTGAGGTTTTGCCAATTGTGGTAATAACAAACATTCTTTTGGGCATTTTTCTCTATTTTGCTTTGGATTTCCTTGTAAAGCTTTTTACCAGAATCCAATGTATTAAAGTATTATATAATAGAATTGTGGAAAGAACCCAGAGAAAGGTAAAACCCTATGTTGAAAAATATGGAGTAATTGGTCTTGCAATCTTTATTGGAATTCCATTGCCTGGTTCAGGTGTGTGGACTGGGGCTTTGGCTGCTTATTTGCTTGGAGTACGTTTTAGAGATTTTGCAGTTGCATGTGTGATTGGAGTACTGATAGCGGCTGCAATGGTAACTGCTGTAACGCTTGGGCTTTTGAACGGTTTTTGAATTTGAATGCTGTTGAATAGGGCTTTTGAATGACTTTGTTTTTTTAGCAAATTTTTATTTTGAGAATGTGCTTATTTTCCGGAATAAGTTTTACTTTTTCGCCTTTTTTGAGATTGTAGAATTTTGCAATATCGGTTGGAAGTATAATTGCAAGGCTTCTTCCGGTTGAAACTATTGGTCTTGTTACGCTAAACACGTTGAGTTGGCTTTCAGTTTCCTTCATTTGTCTGCCTGTAACAAATTCTTTTCTGCACTTTTTGCACTTGTAATAAGGCTGTTCTTTTAGAATGACCTTTCCGTCTAACAGTTCTATTTCTTCATGATGTAATTTAGATATCCCATCACAGAAAACACATTTTATCGTTTCTTTTTCCATAAACTTACCTCTCCTTCATTTGATTCCCAAATGCTGACAACATTAATGTATTTTTTTGTTTCTTCTTTAATTACTGTAAAATAGTATTCCATTACTTTGAATATTGTTTTAATTGTTCCTTCTTTTTGTTTTTCTTTAACTCTTTGTTTAATCACGTTTTGTTCAACTTCACCATAGTTAATGCCATATTTGAGAGAGCGTTCAAAAAAACGTTGCCTTGCATGTCTTGTCCAAATAACCTTCATTACAAAATAGTGTACAATAGGCTATTTAAATATATCATTACCAATGCATTACCTTTTCATTATTATTTGCTCACCAGTTGTTCCTTAGATCCTTTTAGATAGTATTGCTCTTTAAATTAGTCACTTATTTTTGAAATTGCTTTGGCAAGAAGGGTCTTAACATTATCTGCGTTTTTATCAAATATTTTTATGACTTCTTCCCAATCTACTGGAGCCTCATCCTTAGCCCAGCTGTCATAGTCTGTTGACATTGCAACTGCTGCGTAGGCAATGCCTGCTTCGTTTGCCAGAATGCATTCTGGTGCAATAGACATGTTTATGACGTCGGCTCCCCAAATCCTGAACATTTTTGATTCAGCTTTTGTTGAAAACCTTGGTCCTTCAATTGTGATTACTGTTCCTTTTGAATGGTGCTTCAACTTTAGTTCTTTGCAGCTGTCATTCAATATCTTTCTTAATTCTTCTGAGAACGGGTCAGGCATTGCAACATGCTTTGCTCCTCCTCCGCCTGCTGGGAATTCTTCATAGAATGTTATCTTTCTGTGTCTTGTAAAGTCAATAAACTGGTCCAGAATAACAAAGTCACCTCTTCCAATTTCTTTTCTTAGGCTTCCGCAGGCAGTGGTTGCAATAATATGAGTAACCCCTTGGTCTTTCATTGCCTGAATGTTTGCTCTAAAATTAACTTGTGTTGGCGGAATTGTGTGCTTTCTTCCGTGTCTTGCAATAAAGCAGACTTTTTTGCCGTTTAATTCTCCAATTCTAAGCGGCGAACTTGGCGTTCCATAGGCTGTATCAACTCCGACATCTTTTGCATTTTTTAAAATCTTTGGGTCGTCTAGGCCAGAGCCTCCGATTATTCCAATCATTTCTTTTCAACATCCTCGTTGTCAAACTTCATTAAAGTATAAAGGTCGTATCCTTTTGCTTTCTCCCTACCTGGTAGGAAAGTAAGTTCAATCAGACATGCAATGCCGTTTACTTTTCCGCCAAGGGTTTCAACCAAATCTATTGCTGCCTTGAGTGAACCACCTGTTGCAAGTAAGTCGTCGGCTATCAGAACAGATTCGCCTTTTTCAATTGCGTCTTCGTGTATTTCAAAAGAGTCTTTGCCGTATTCTTTTTCAAATTCCTGGCTTATTGTCTTGTATGGAAGCTTGCCTGGTTTTCTCAATGGAACAAATCCTGCGTGAAATTCATATGCAAGAATTGCTCCCAGAATAAATCCGCGTGATTCCATACTTACTACTTTGTCAAAATGCATATCCTTTTTCATAAAGTGTTCTACCAAATCGTCAACTGCCTGTCTAAATGCTGGAGCGTCCTGAAAAAGGCTCATTACGTCGTAGAATAAAATTCCTTCTTTTGGAAAGTTTGGAATTGTTCGAATTTTTTTGCTTAAGTCCATTTAAACCAACAGAATTTAGCTAAAAAAGGAATTTAAAGCCTTGCTTAAAGCCTGTTCTTGAAAATGATAAATTTATATTTGTAAATTGTATTAATCTTATTATGGCTAGAAAAAGAAAGCAAAAGCAAAATGTCATGCTTACTAGGGGTCTTGTGAGGCGAGGTGTGCCGGTGAAAACAAGGACAAAAGGTGGTCAAAAGATTCCAACCACTGTTTTTAGGACGCAACCCAAATTTATACTTACTGATAAGGCTCCAAGAAATACTTCTTCTTACAACAAGGCAGGTAAAGCTGGTCAGGCTATTATGCAGAAAGAGAATAGGGCAAGAAAAGCTGCTGGTCAGCCGCTTAGGGTCTTATTTGAGCCAGAATTTGTAAGAAAGCTTAGGGTTGTAAATGTTGCCGGAGAAAAAATGTATATTCACCCAAGTGGTTACTTGCCCTATGTTGCAAGAGTAAGGTTTGGGGAAAGTTTGACTACAAAACAAAAAGCAAGTCTTGCAAAAAAAGGCAGGCTTCTTTCAACATTTCCGCATCTTATTGGAGCAGGTGCAGGGGTCCTTAGTCTTGGACAAAAGTATATTCTTATTCCAAAGAGACCAATAACTATGGGTGTTCATCCAGGCAAATTCCATTGGATTGCAGGAATGGGTGACTTTTATAGGGCTGCTTCCGGAAGAAAGTTTGAAAAGCCTGCTGAAACAGCTGAACGAGAAGCAATTGAAGAGATTGGAGGTAAGATTTCACAAAATCCTGCTTGGTTTACTGCAAAAAAAGTTGCACAAGAACTTGGCAATGCTGGAAAAAACATCGAGTTTTTGGGTCAGGGGTTAAAACCTGTTAAAGCTAATAAGGCTCCTGCTTTAATTATGTTGCAGGATTTGAACATTAACATGTTTGAAATACAGCATGCTATTAACATAAAGATGAAGAATCCTGACAAATTCCTTAACGACAATTTTACAAAAGGTCATTCGTTAAAAACCATTAAGGTTGGCGGAAAAAATGTTAGGGTTGAAGGTAGGCTTTGTAAGTTTAAAAAAAATGCAAAGGTTGAGGATAAGTGGGAAATGGCTGAAGCAGCAATCATTCCAAGAACAAGCCAGGGCATTCATCGTTTTATCAAAGCTTACAGACCTCAGATAACTCATGCAGCAAGGCTTGGTTTGCTTGCTTATGCTGCTGAATTAAGAAAAATAGAGAAGAAGAAATAGTTTACTTTGCCTTGACACTTTTTCAATCGTTTTTGGTAAACCCTTTCCATTCCCTGATTGCTTTGTCATATCTTTCAAAGGTGTCTGTTTGCAGGAATTGCCTTTCTCCCATATCAACACCGAAGAGTTTTCCTTCTTCTGCAAGTTTTGGAAAAATTTCTTTTTCAATGCTGACTTTTTTTCCTGCTGGAATGAGTTCAAAAATTTTTGGTGAAAGAATGTATGCGCCTGCATTGATTAGTTTGAATCCTTTTTCTTCATCAGGTGGCTTTTCGCTGAATTCTGTAACCTTTTCCCCTTTAAGTTTTACAAGTCCGCCTGCGTGAGCATAGGCAACTGTTGTAAGGGCAAGTGTTGCAATTGCCTTGTTTTTTTCATGAATTTTATTCATTGCCTCAAAGTCAATGTCTTTTAGTTCGTCGCCGTTCATCATAATGAACTTTTGCTCTTCCTTCAAATGCACTTCGGCTATTTTTAATGCGCCAGCTGTTCCCATATATTCTTTTTCAATATTGTAATGTAATTCAACACCCTGCTTTTTTCCATCTTCAAATTTTTCCCGAATTTGCTCGTGCTTAAAGCCAACTGCAAGAGTAATGTCTTTTACTCCGAATCTTTTTGCAAGTTCAATATTCCACTGCAAACATGGCTTGCCTTGCACTGGTAAAATAAGTTTACTTAATTCAAGAGTTATTGGTCTTAGTCTTGTGCCAAGTCCTCCTGCTAGAATAAATGCTTTGTGAATGTTAAATTCTTCTGGCATAATAATTAATAGTTTCTTAAGTTAATTAAAGCCTTTTCTTTCTCTGATTGTACCATTTTGAGTATCTGTATTTGCTGACCACAATTGCACCAAATCATTTAAATTAAATAAATGCCTTAATTTTTTGTGGTTTTATGATTGGCTTAAGCAGTAGCTATTATGGTTTTCAAAAAATTCCGGTTTATGAATCTGCAAAAAAGGTTTTTGACCTTGGTTTTGATACTGTAGAACTTGGAGCAGGTCATAACCCTGAGCCAAAGGTTTGGGATGCCATAAAGCAAATTAAGCACGAGTTTCCTGACAAAAATTATACAGTACACGGGCTGTTTCCACCTTTGGAGAAACGGGTGTGGTTTAATGCAAGCCTTGGTTTGACAAAGCAAAACAGAGAAATTGTAGACAATCTTTTCAAAGTTGCTCAAATTACTGAAGCAAAAGTTGTTTCAATTCACCCTGGTTTTACTCGGGAAATTGAATGGGTTGTTGCTGTCAGTCCAATGGACGAATTTTTGCCAAAAGAAAAAATACCTCTTGAAAAAGCCAGACAGGGCTTTTTTGCATTGATAAAGTTTTGTCTTGCAAAAGCAGAGGAGAC
>SDBT01015938.1_pt1 | contig 11925 bp, 12 predicted proteins | sample 2277101 | NCBI WGS metagenome assembly SDBT01 (sample SAMN10404973, study PRJNA504765) | marine sediment metagenome | isolation source: marine sediment core GS10_PC15, 103 cmbsf | place: Arctic Ocean: Southern Knipovich Ridge | collected 2010
CGTTTAACATGCGCCGCAAAGGACAGGAAATGCTCTCCATCTTTGGTGGCAAGATGCCCCATAACTGCGCCATTATGCCCGGTGGTGTCACTGAGGTGCCCACCGTAGACAAAATAACCGCCTTCCTGTGGCGACTGAATGAGCTCAGGGAATTTATTGATAATGTTTACCTGCCTGATGTCCTGGCGGTAGCCGGGGTTTATAGCGATTACTTTGAGATAGGCAAGGGCTGCGGCAACCTGCTCTCCTTTGGAATCTTCGACCTTGACAGCAAGGAGAAAGACCTGACCAGGAGGGAGAGATTGCTCAAGCAGGGAACGACCTCTACCGACCTTAAATTCGGGACAGTTGATACCAATCAGATAGCGGAAGAAATCAAACACTCCTGGTACACTGACTACGGCAGCGGCCGTCATCCCACTGAAGGTGAAACCAGTCCTGAGCCGGGGAAAGAGGGAGCCTATTCCTGGATAAAGTCCCCGCGCTACGATGGTAAAGTTTATGAAGTCGGCCCGCTGGCGCGGATGGCGGTTGCCTACGCCGGCGGTGATACCAGGGTTAAAGCTCTGATAGACTCAGTGCTATCCCGGTTTAAAGCTCCACCCAGCGCCCTGTTCTCAGTAATGGGACGTCACGCGGCGCGGGCTCTCTATACCAAGCTGGTTGCCGATACTATGCCCGAATGGCTGCTGCAGCTCAAGCCCGGTGAGCCTGTCTGTGCGGATTATACCATCCCGGAAGAAGCCACCGGGATGGGACTGGTTGATGCCGCACGGGGCGCTCTGGGTCACTGGATTGAGATTAAAGAGGGAAAGATTGCCAATTACCAGTGTGTGGTGCCCAGCACCTGGAACCTTTCTCCAAGAGATGACGGAGGTCAGCCAGGCCCTGTGGAGCAGGCACTGGAAGGGACCAGGATAAGGGATGAAAGCAACCCCTTTGAAATAGTACGTATCATAAGGTCATTTGACCCCTGCCTTGCCTGTGCTGTTCATTTGATTACCCCCAAGGGACAAAGCCTGGGCAAGTTTCGTGTTTGTTAAATGAGGAACTGAACAAATGGTGAGTGCCAAACCAATTAAGATTGTTGTGCTCGGTATGGGTAATTTACTGTTAAGGGACGAGGGAATTGGCATCCATGTCATTGATGCCATGAAGGAAACGCAGGTATCCGGCAATGTGGACCTGGAGGTGGTAGATGGAGGGACATTACCTGATGCTCCCCTATCCTTTGAAGAAGTGGATAAACTCATTATCGTTGATGCGGTTAAGGCAGACGGTGAACCGGGAGATGTCTATCGCTTCCATCCCGAAGATGTCAACCTGGACAATAAGGCGCTTACCTCGTTGCATCAGATAAGCCTTCTGGAGAACCTGTGGCTGATGGATAAATTTGGTCAGAAGCCCAAAGATATAGTCATCATTGGTATAGAGCCTCAAGATATGAGCTGGGGATTAGAGCTATCGACACGATTGGAGCAGCGTGTCCCTCAGATTATCCAGGTAGTACTGGAGGAAATTAGCACCAAACACCCTGGCAAGCCTAAGGAAGGAGCGTAGCGAAAATGATAATATCCGAGCAAAAGGATTTCCCCGAAATCATCGATTCTCTTGAAGGGGAGCAGCGCATTTTTATCGTGGGCTGTAAAGGCTGTGCCGAAGCCTGTCACACCGGCGGAGAACCCCAGGTCCTGGAGATGAAACAGAAGCTGGAAGAGACAGGCAAAACGGTAGTCGGCTACAGTGTGATCGATTTTCTCTGTGACAAAGCCCTGGTGAAGTTCAGACTTAAGGTGCACGAAGAAAAGATTAACTCTGCCGATTCCCTTTTAGTTATGACCTGTGGGCTGGGAGTGCAAGCTACCGCCAAAGTAGTTGATAAAATCACCCACCCGGCTTGCAATACTATCAATGTTGGCGGTGCCCGGGGAGAGTGGCGGGGCGAGGAGCGCTGTCTTGAGTGCGGGGATTGTCTGCTGGACTATACCGGAGGTATTTGCCCTCTGACAGCCTGCACCAAGAGTCTGATTAACGGACCCTGCGGGGGCGCCAGGAACGGCAAGTGTGAATTCGAACCTGATGAACGTGCCTGTGGCTGGCAATTAATATACGATCGATTAAAAAAGCTCAATCACTTGGATAAAATGAGAGTCATAATCAAGCCAAAGGACTACAGTAAGATTCAGCCTCCTAAACACTTAAGAACTACGATAATGTGGGCTCTGGAACGGGAAGACAGGGAGGAGAAGGAGGCGATTGTAAAATGAATGTTGCCGAACTAGCGAAGAGTGGAAAGTTCATTGTCACTGCTGAGGTTGGCCCGCCTAAAGGTGTCGATATACAGGAGATGTTAGATGACGCCGAGTTGATGCGGGGGAGGATTGACGCTATTAATGTCACTGACCAGCAAAGCTCCGTAATGAGAGTGGGCTCCCTGGCTATCTGCCGCCTTTTAAAGGAGAAGGGACTGGAACCAGTCTTGCAGATGACCTGCCGGGACCGAAATCGCATCGCACTACAATCCGACTTACTCAGCGCCAGTGTTCTGGGAATCGAGAATATTCTTTCTCTTACCGGTGATTATGTGGCTCTTGGGGACCATCCTCAAGCCAAGCCTGTCTTCGACCTTGATTCGGTTTCTCTATTACTTGCGGCTCAGGGTCTGGAGCGAGGGCGAGACCTTGCCGGGAATGAGCTAAAAGGAGCTCCCCGATTCTGCCTCGGAGCAGTCGTAACCCCTGGGGCCGACCCGCTGGAACCTCAGATTATCAAAATGGAAAAAAAGGTAGAAGCTGGAGCGCAGTTCTTTCAAACTCAGGCAGTTTACGAGCCGGAAAAGTTTGAAGAATTCATGAAAGCGGTGGCACATCTCAATGTGCCGGTACTGGTGGGGATCGTACTTCTAAGATCTGCAGGTATGGCACGTTTCATGAACAAGAACGTTGCCGGTGTGCACGTGCCCGACAGCCTGATCGAGGAGATGGATAAAGCGGAGAACCGAGCTCAAAAAAGCATTGAAATCGCAGCTCGGCTGATAAACGAAATGCAATCTATGTGCCAGGGTGTACATATAATGGCTATCGGCTGGGAAAAGAAAGTCCCGGAAGTACTTGACGCCACCGGAATATAGCCAGCACTTTGCCACTACAAATATAAAACAGATATTGGGATTTGATTGTGAGCAGTGAGCTAGCCAGCTATCAATCTCCTGAACAAGCAAGCAATCCGGAGCTTACGCCGGAAGAAGCGGCTTTTGTCCTCAGAATCGGCGTGTTCGTAAGGTTAAGGTGGATAGCGATAGGCGGTGTGCTCATCGCCAGTCTGTTAGCCACACAGGTATTCAACATCAGCTTCCCTTTGCTGCCAATATACATCATCTGTGGCTTAATGGTTTGCTATAACATCGTGCTTTTTATTCAGTCACGCCGTCTAAATGCTGAAGCCAGCAACTCATTGCATCGAGACCAGTCCGTGCCGCTAAGACGCTTGCTGATAATGCCAAAAGCAACCTTTCCGTTAATAGAGCAAGCCAGAGCTATCGGGAATATCCATATCATCCTCGACCTATTAGCTCTCACCGCGCTTCTCCACTTCACCGGCGGGATAGAGAATCCCTTTATTTTCTATTTTGTCTTCCATATTATCATTGCCGGAATACTATTAAACTATCGGATGGTTTATATCCTGACCACCTCAGTTCTCCTGCTTCTCCTCTTACTGGTAGGACTGGAGTACAGCGGGGTGATTCCTCATGTTCACCTGGAAGGGTTCATTTCAGCTGGCATTTATCAACAGGAAACATATATTGGGGGCATCCTTATCGCTCTGACCACGTGCCTCTATGGTTCAGCCTACATGGTCACCAATATCTCCGGAGAACTAAGGAAACGACAGCGGGAAGTGGTTGTTTTGCAGGAAGAGGGGCTCTTAAAGAAAACTAAAGAGCTAGAAGAAGCTAACGAAGAATTAGCCAAGTTGGAGGAAAGCCGAAAAAACCTGCTCAACTTCCTGGCGATAGCCTCTCACGATTTAAAGGCACCGCTATCTGCGGTCCAGAGCTATCTACGGGTAATTCTTGGCGGCTTTGTCGGAGTGATTGCTGGGAAGCAAAAGCATATGATGGAGAGAAGCAGCCAGAGGATAAACGAACTACTCGAACTGATTAGCGACCTCCTGGATATTTCCCGAATCGAGGGCGGGCAGATTCTTAGAGAAGTAGAAGAGGTATCTTTGCCTCAGGTGCTGGCAGATTCTGTTAGCAGCATCAGTGTCCTGGCTAAAGATAAAAAAATAAAGCTGAGGACGGAGATATCCAAGACCTTGCCCCAGATTCAAGCCTCCAGCATCCGTATACAACAGGTAGTTACAAATCTGTTGTCCAATGCAATCAAGTTTACCCCTGAGAAAGGTGCTGTAAAACTGAGAGCTAGCCACCGGGAGGCTGATATTCAGGTGGAGGTTCTGGATACCGGAGTTGGTATCTCTGCCGAGGAACTACCCAGGATATTCGAGGACTTTTATCGGGGGAGCGGGAGGGAAGAGGCCGGCACCGGACTGGGTCTCTCAATTGTGAAGAGAATTGTCGAAGCTTATGGTGGAGAAATCAGAGCGGAGAGTCCAAACCCCGAAGATGCGTCAGCCAGGGGAAGTAAATTTACCTTTATCCTGCCCGGGAAACTGGTTATAACCGGTAAGCGGCAAAACAAACTAAAGCGAGTAAGGAGGAGATAAACGTAGAATCAAGCTAGATTATCACAAGTACCTATGATATAATCCTGAAGGAGGAGAAATGGCAAAGAAGATATTATTAATTGATGATGATCCTGATATATTGGATGCAATCACAGTGATTCTGGAATCCCAGGACTATCAGGTGGTAATCGCCCATGATGGGATTGAGGGTTTAGTTAATTTAAAAGCGGAAAATCCGGACTTGATGATTATGGACCTTCTCATGCCTAAAATGGATGGGTTTGCGATGATGATAGAACTACAGGATGAAAGATGGTCACAATTCCGTAATATACCAATCCTGGTTCTGTCCTCAGTCAGAGAAGAAGCCAGTCGCCGTCGGTATGAACTGGAAACAGCACTTACGGAGTTTTGTGCAGATGATTATCTGGAAAAGCCAATCTCCCCGGATATCCTGCTGGAACGAGTAGCACAGCTTCTAAAAAAGAAGGGAACAGTCAGATCTTAAGAGCTATCTAAAGGAGTGTTAAAATGGCAGAAAAAGTGAAAATACTTCTTATCGATGATGATGTTGATTTCGTAGAGGCAACCAAAATTGTCCTGGAAAGTAAACCCTACCAGGTAATTGTGGCTAAAGAAGGAGAAGAGGGGTTGCGGAAGGCGAGAGAAGAAAGTCCTGATTTAATTATTCTGGATATTATAATGCCGGTGCAAGACGGGTTTACCACCGCTGAGCAACTCAAAGCAGACCCCCATCTCAGTAGAATACCGGTTATTATGCTAACAAGTTTTACGGAAAGAGGTGGTGAAACCTCTATTCCGGCCAGTCGGGGTCTCACCCTTGAAGCTGAGGACTATATCGATAAACCAGTTAGTCCTGAGGATCTCCTGAAGAGGGTGGAAAATTATCTGAAGAGGGCTGACCAGTAGACCTCTTCCATTTTTTGTTTAACAAAGGATACGAGCCTTTTCCGCTTACCAGCAGTTGCTCGATATTCTTGAACCGCCAGGCAATGACTTTTAGCAAGTCTTTCGTCACTTCATAACCAAGGTGAGGTTCTTTGTCAAACAGCTGGCGAAGTTCAGCCCCTCCAATGCTCAGCACTTTGCATGGGGTTTTCGCAATTGCCCCCATAATGCGAACATGCGGCGGCACCAGAGCAGACCAACCCAGGGTCCCACCTGTGGTAATGGTACGTACCGCGGTTTGTTCCGGTAGAGGGGATCGGCCGGCCGTCTTCCTCAAGACTATGTTTATCTGTCCTTCCTCAACCAAATATAATTTATTGGCTTTAGTGCCTGCTGTCATGATAATTTCTTGAGCCTGGTAGGACTCCTCCCGGCATGAAGGTAATTCGGCAATTTTCATCAGGTCTGCATCATCCAGCCCGAGAAATATTTAACATCTTTTCAAGGTTCCTATTATATTCAACTTTTACCCCTAAATACCCTACATTAGGTAGTCTAGCATATTCTGGGGAGCAACTCCCCAACCAGCATGTCCACGATTCGGGACGTACCGAATCGAGTCGTCATAACTACGCGGCCAGAGTGTTCAGCCACCACCTCCCCGATTATGGCGGAGCGGGTGCCATACTCGTTATGGCGCATTTTATCCAGCACCTTTTCCGTGTCGGCTGCAGGTACTACCGCAACCAGCTTCCCCTCATTAGCCATATAGAGCGGGTCAAATCCCAGGAGTTCACAGGCAGCCAGTATCGCATCCTGTACTGGAATCATATCTTCCTCTATATTAATACCTACCCGTGATTGCCTGGCAAGTTCATTGAGGGCACCGGCTAACCCACCACGGGTGGGATCGCGAAGACAATGGATACTATGACCAGCTTCCAGCATTTCCAGCACCAGTTTGTTCAGCGGAGCGCAATCACTTTCAACTGGCACTGAGAATTGCAGCCCTTCACGCTGGCTCATTACCGCTATGCCGTGTTCACCAATAGTGCCGCTGAGAATCACCTTGTCACCCGGTTTGGCTCCAGAACCAGAAATAGCCACTCCCGGGGGAACCAGTCCTATCCCGGCAGTGTTGATGAACAATTTATCGGCTTTTCCTCTGTTCACCACCTTGGTATCACCAGTGACTATCTTTATATTCGCCTCTTCCGCGGCTCGTTGAACAGATATCATCACTTTCTTGAGGTCGGGTAGTAGAAAGCCCTCTTCTATTATCAGGGAGAGACTCAGGTAGATAGGATTGGCGCCGCTCATCGCCAGGTCATTTACCGTACCGCAAACTGCCAGTGTACCGATATCCCCACCCGGGAAGAAAATAGGGTTCACTACATAGCTGTCAGTGGTAAATGCCAGCCGGCCGCTCAGTTTGAAAACTGCGGCATCATCCAGTTTATCCAGTAACGGGTTCTTAAACAGGGGGACGAAATATTTTTCGATAAGCTCATGACTGAGTTCGCCGCCACTACCGTGAGCCAGCAAAATTCTATCCTCCATAGCCCTCTCCATAGCGGTAATATATATAACAGCTACCTTCTGAGGAAACCATACATGGGCCCACAGGGTGTTCCGGAGTGCAGACACCTCGGAGGAGTTTACAATCGATGGGAGTCTTAACACCGCGCAAAATGGCACCGCATAAGCACCCCTCAGGCTCGCGAGGAGGTTCTAACTTAATTTGGAAAGTCTGCTCGGCATTGAAATGCTGATATTCCGGTCTTAGCTTCAGCCCGCTTTCGGGAATTGCCCCTATGCCTCTCCATCTTGTTTCAGCGGGTTCGAATACCTGATACATAACTTCGAGAGCCTGCCGGTTGCCTTCCGGGGATACCCCCCGACGATAGGCTATCTCCACCCCGGGCTTACCACTCTCAATCTGTGCCACCAGCATATCGATGCTGAGAAGGACATCTAAAGGCTCGAAGCCGGATATGACGCAGGCAATACCATAATCCTTTGGTATGAAGTCGTAGGGGCGCGAACCGATAATGGTGCTGACATGGCCGGGGCAGACAATGCCATTAATCCTCACTTCACCGGATTCCAGGATAACCTTCATTACCGGAGGGCACAGCTTGTGCAGGCAGAGGATACGATAATTGTCAATGCTTTCCTGCTCCGCCTGTAAAACGGATGCGGCGATGGTTGGCGCCGTGGTTTCAAAGCCGATACCAATAAAAACTACGGATTTTGAGTGGTTATTTCGGGCGACGTCAAGCGCGTCCTGAGCGGAGTAAACAATGCGGATGTCTCCGCCCTCAGCCTTTACCTGTTGCAGGCTGGAATAGCTCCCCGGTACTTTCAGCATATCACCGAAGGTAGTGATGATAACATCAGGAAGACGAGCCAGATAAATTACCTTATCCAGGTCAGTGTTGTCCGTAACGCAAACCGGACAGCCGGGGCCAGAAAGCATCTCTATCGTGGATGGCATAAGCTGGCGAATGCCGTACCTGATAATGGTTGCCGTATGCCCGCCGCAGAACTCCATAAGCCTCACCGTTTTTTTCGAGCGGTGATGAATCCTCTCGATAAGTCGCCTGCCCAGCTCTGTATCGCGATATTCGGTTACGAATCTCATTCTTCAGGCAGTCTCCTATTCATTCCGGTTGACTAACTCTTGCAGCAGCCTTAAAGTTTCTTCAGCTTCGGCTTCGTTAATAATATTGATAGCATATCCTGTATGTAAAAGGACATAACTCCCTACTTTAACTTCCGGAGTTAGCCATATGCTGACCTTTCGGCCTACTCCACCCACTTCCACCTCAGCTTGTCGACCGTTTATGGATTTAACCAGAGCCGGAATTGCTAGACACATAATTTACCTTTCCCCTCCGCAATGAAATTGGCGATAACCGCCTGTCCCAGGGAAATTCCTCCATCATTGGTAGGCACTTTACCGTGAGTTAACACGCCGAAGCCAGCGCCCTCCAGAGCCGCCATCGTGAGCCTCAGCAGCAGGCGGTTCTGGAATACTCCGCCACTTAAAGCCACCTTGTTAATGCCAGTCCTCCGAGACAGACGCTGACACATCTGCGTTACCATCTGAGCCACGGTACGGTGAAACTTCATAGATATGCTGGCTGGAGAAACCTTCTTGCCAAGTTCAATAACAATGGCTGAGAATAACTCACCAAGGCGTACAATATTTATTCCGTCCTGCTCAATAATAGAGAAGGGATAACTGCCGGTTTCGCTTTCATCGGCAACCATTTCCAACTCAATGGCTGCCTGGGCCTCATAGTCTATCCTGTCCCTCACACCGATCAAGGCGGATACAGCATCAAACAGACGGCCGCAACTTGAAGTTAGCGGTAAATTGATTCTCCGCTCGATTTGTTTCTTGATTATGCCGAGTTCAAGGCTGTCTATACGGCTCAGGAAAGAGAGGTCATGGTTCATAACGTCTTCCCCCACCAGGCTAAGCAAATAGCTGATTGCCATGCGATATGGCTTCTTAATAGCCGCCGCACCACCAGGGAGTGGTACGTACTGCAGGTGGCCCAGTCGATTAAAACCCTGGTAGTTCACCACCAGGAACTCACCACCCCAGATGCAGCCATCAGTACCAAAACCCGTGCCATCAAGGGCAACTCCAATGACTGGCTCCATGAGCCCGTTATCAACCAGGCAACTGACCAGGTGAGCGTGGTGATGCTGGACCGGGACAAAGGTTATATCAGCGGCGTCATTGTCCATAGCTTTAGCGTACCTGGTAGATAGATATTCCGGGTGCATGTCATAGGCTATAATTTCAGGCTGCACGCGAAACAGCCTTTTATAAAGCTCGATGGTGGTTTCAAAATGTTCCATAGTCTCCAGGTTCTCCATATCACCTATATGCTGGCTCAGGAAGGCGTACTCGTCCCTGGTAAGGCAGAAGGTATTATTAAGCTCTGCCCCGCAAGCAAGAATCTGCTTTGCTTTGAAGGGGAGGTGAATTGGATATGGGGCATAACCTCTAGCTCGTCGAACCAGCTGCGGTTTATCCATCTCCACCATAGCTACGCTGTCATCATACCGGGAATAGATGTCCCGATTGTGAAGTAAGAAATAATCGGCAATCCCTTTGAGTCTCCTCACGGCCTCGTCATTATCCCTGGCGATGGGTTCCTCACTCAGATTACCACTGGTCATTACCAGGGTTAGTCCGGTCTCTGCGAGTAACACGTGGTGCAGTGGAGTATAAGGCAGCATCACTCCAAGGTAATTTACCCGAGGCGCAACCAGCGGCGATATTGAAGATTCGGCTTTTCGCCTTAAAAGCACGATGGAACATTGCGGGGACGTGAGAAGCTCTTCCTCGATGCTGGAAACCAGGCAATGTTGTCTCACTTCCTTCAATGTAGCCATTATGACAGCCAAGGGTTTGGAGGGGCGCCTTTTTCTCTCTCTAAGAAGGCTGACCGCCTTTTCATTGTTAGCATCACAGGCCAGCAGGAAACCTCCCAGACCCTTGATAGCTATAATCTTGCCCCCCTTGAGCAACCTGCTCGCTGCGGTGAGGGGGTCACTTTCTGAGACCGGGGCACCTGTGCTGTCAACCAGTTGCAAGCGGGGGCCACAGTGAGGGCAGGCATTAGGCTGGGCATGAAAGCGCCGGTTGAGAGGGTCGTTATACTCTTTCTGGCATTGAGGACACATCTTGAAGTTGCGCATCGTAGTCCTGGGTCGGTCATATGGGATATCCTCGATAATAGTGAAGCGGGGACCGCAGTTGGTGCAGTTGGTAAAAGGATAGCGGTAACGCCGGTCACCCGGCGACAGGATTTCCTTGAGGCAGTCTGAGCAAGTGGCAATGTCCGGGGAAACCAGCTGGTATTTACCTTCTTCGGAGATACTTCCCTGAATCTCGAAACGTTTATAACCAATGGGCGGCTCGCTGGTAACCAGGATATCCTCGATGTGAGCCGGGGGTGGGGCCAGAGTCTCCAGTTCAGCCAGGAACTGCTCCAGAGAAGTTCTTTCACCCTCAACCTCTATCTTTACATCAGCGGAGGTATTACAAACCCAGCCCTTCAGGTTATACTTGATGGCAAGCTGGTAAATGAATGGACGAAAACCAACCCCTTGCACCAAACCCCGGATACTAATTTTAAGTCTTAAAATATCAAGGAAAACCGTTGTCTCCTTGAGGAGGGACGGCTGGTTGACCTTCATAATCTAGTCCTCGAAGCTACATTCAAGGTCGATTTTTTCATTATCGAGCTCTTCTAACTTACTACTTCGGCAGCGCGGACAAACAAGCGTATTAGCCTGGTAAAGAAAGTTAAAGTCACATTCCTTACACCGTAATGTAGGGGATATTAATTCGATTTCCACTTCCGCCCCTTCGGCGGCTGTCCCTTTGGCTATTGTTTCCAGCAGGGCTTGCAGTGAATGGGCTTCCATAGGATGTCCTGACTCCCTTACACGGGCACGAATCTTTCGGATACACTTGTTTCCGGCCTTACTGGCTTCATCAAGCGAGGCCTGAAGAATATCTTGAATAAGGGATAATTCGTGCATAATGGCTCATTCTCCTTGTGATTTAATTAACGCAGATTCGAGTATCGCAGGCGCCATCGTTACATCCTCTATTGGAAAGCTCGGAGATTATCAAGTGTCTTTGGCCTGTCCACTATGGTGCGCCATCGTGGATTCGAACCACGGACCTCTGCCTTATCAGGGCAGCGCTCTAACCAGCTGAGCTAATGGCGCGCTGAGCGGGACTTGCACCCGCGACCGTTTCCCCTCTGTGTGGGGGTTGCTCTATTCTTCTGAGCTATCAGCGCCAACGCAGTGTTTGCCACTACAGCATACTGCATACAGCATCTAAATTCTAAACTAAATGTGCTCAAAAATCAAGCTGACCGGTCTCTCATCCCGAAGTGGGCAAAGGCAAGATTCACCAGCCCGACGAGGTTCACTATCGCGAAGATGATGGATAGGGTGGTGGAGTGCTCCCATGCGAACTCGTTGAGCAGCAACCCGGCCGTGCCGATGAATATCAGGATAGAGGCAGTGATTATCATGAAATTTTTCATCTTAACGTCGATTATAACATGATGGGGTGGCTTTTGTGGAGTGCAACCTGTTGTCCTTAGTACAGCCAGCCTCTGCCTTTCTCTTCTCCCTCTTTTTGGTTATCCTTTCCCACCCTGGTGGTTTAATTAACCCCATCCCCTGTGTCCCCTTCCCCTTGCTAAGGGGAAGGGGAGGAAAAGGATGAGGGGGCTGGTGCCCCCTCAAACTACCCGGTTTTATCCTCCCCACCTCCCC
>SDBT01015939.1_pt1 | contig 11925 bp, 8 predicted proteins | sample 2277101 | NCBI WGS metagenome assembly SDBT01 (sample SAMN10404973, study PRJNA504765) | marine sediment metagenome | isolation source: marine sediment core GS10_PC15, 103 cmbsf | place: Arctic Ocean: Southern Knipovich Ridge | collected 2010
AAACAGCGCTGCTGGATTTTGTCCCGGTTTCGACGCTTTTGACGAGGGCACCTTTTTCATCGAAGACAGCCAGGGCCAGCGCCGTGCCCTCGCGGCTGACGGAGGCTGCGAACAACCCCCGGTACTTGTGGTCATCTTTAAGGGCCATCGGCAGGACTCTGTAAGCTAACAAATCGTCCGGCGTTACGTTTTTGTCGGCTGGAAAGAACGTCTCAGGTGCGGGCAAACGCCCAGCCGGCCCGGCAAATTCGAGTGTTTCTCTGTCGAGCAGGTCGATTTGCCCCGATTCGTCAAGAACGAGTACATATCGGTCGGGGCGATAATCGGAGTTTCCCTCCCTGATGGGCATGTGTGTCCGTCCATAGGATACTCCTTCTTGAGGGTTCTGAGATGTCAGCGGCGACCAATACAGGTCCAACACCTCCTTGTTCTTCTCAAGTAAGCCTATGTCGATCGGTCTGTGGGGATCGTCTTCGGGCAACTGCTGACCTCTAATGAGTTCCACTTTTTTGCGAAACTTGACGGCGAAAAACTGTCGCAATTTCTTGTCGTATAATGTCAACTGTCCCCTGCCTATGTCTGAAACATCTACAACCGGAGACGTGAACATTCCTATGTCTTCGTCCGGAATCTCCGAGATCCCTTCCGGGCCGACGTAGATCTGGACCATCTTTCGCATCACAGTTCCGTCCGGCATTTTCTCTGCGTTAGCCCAACGACAGTCTATTTGGCCGATTCTTTCATCGAAATATATCCAGGCCGGGTTTTCGTCTTCAGGATTAAGAAAATAGATTCTCGAATTACGTCCTTCCGGGGCTTTGTCGGAGAGATAGTTCGCGATACCGAGGGCCTGCGGGGCTCCATGCATGATTTGCGCATGCACTCCAGAGTGCCGAACCACGTTTGGATCACTCTCAATCTCGGACGGAACCAATCCGGAGGGTGTGATGTCCACGGTTCTGTAATCCATAGGCATGATACCTGCAAGGACACTCTTGCACACCAATCTCGCCCAAAATAGCGACAGGGTTAAAAACACGAGCACGAGAAATCCGGCGGCAATGACCTGAATGGGATAATTGGATCGAGATCGCATGAGTATATTCCTAAAGGGATGTTGACAAGAACTTGTGCCATGTGCGTATCAAACACGCAACAATAACCAGTACGAGCAGGAATTTGATATCCGGGCCGAAGCCCTTTACGAATACCAGAGAGACCAGAACAAGGTCCAGCCCGAGTGCGCCGAACGTGGGAGTAATCTTGTTTGCCGTCCATCCGGTAAGCAATCCAAGGCAATAGCACGCAAGAACCATCAGAAAGACCGTCGTAAGAATGTCTGTAATGTAGCCGGCGAAAATTGGTATGGGTGGTGCGATAAGACGGCCCAGGACTATGGCGGCAATTGTCAGAGGCACAAGCACTGTTAGGATTGCCAAAAGTCCCGCGATGATCCTGGCCGCCAATATCCGGCTTCTTGTTACCGGTAAGGCGGAGAGGAATGCCGAGATTCTCCTGTTTCGATCCAGGTACATCTGCGTTACGCCCATCGCAGAGAATCCTAATACAAGTATCACCAGCACCGGCACCGAGAGGCCGACATAGACAGTATGTCCGCCCCAGTCGAAATTGTACGTCGCGGCGGTTAGAAGCGCGATGAGGATCGCTGAGAAAACGACGGCTGCGATGAAATAGACTATATGGTCCCGAATTTCTCTTCTTATCAGGGTAAGCATTTTCTTTGTCTCCTTTTTATGCTACTTCCACCGGTTCGGCGCTTGGCCTGGTGCATTCTATGAATATGTCCTCAAGGCTCATCGGGATTTCGGTGCAGCTCGAGGGTTTGAAAGTTTCGAGAATGGCTTGTTTTTGCCGATTCCAGTTGGCAACCGTTATGACCATTTCCCTGCCCTGGACTTGCTGGTTGATAATCTCGGTCAGGTAAAGGTTTGCCGGAACAGATTCCCCGAAAATTACCCGTAATTTTTTGATCCGTTCTTTGAGCTGCTCCAGCGGGCAATCCACCACGAGCTTGCCGGCGGCGAGTATTCCTATCCGGTCGGCGATGCGCTCGACGTCGCTGAGGATGTGAGAGCAGAAAAGAATCGTCCGGCCCTGCTTCTGGATGATCTCGATGGCAAGTTCGAGAAACTGCCTTCTCGCCACGGTATCGAGCCCCAGGGTTGGGTCGTCGAGGATGAGCAGTTCGGGATCAATCGCCATCGCCAGCGAGAGGTTCAACTGCGCCCGCATGCCCATGGAAAGGTCCCGCACTCTGCGGTCCATTGGCAGACGAAATGTTTCTATCAGATGACCGAAGGATTCTTCGTTCCACTGCAGGGCAAGGTCCTTGCAGAGCTTGATCAGTCGTCCGACCTTGTAGTTCTGGATGAGATTATGGCCTTCGGCGACGCAGCCGATTCGCCCGCGAATTTTTGGTGGAAGGTTCGTAGATTCAGTGTCCAGCAGACAAGTCCGGCCTCGCGTCGTCGGCTCGGTGCCTAAAAGAATCCGAATGATCGTTGTCTTGCCGGCGCCGTTTCGGCCTAACAGGCCATAGATACAGCCTCGCGGCACAGTGAGATTAATGCCGTCCAGAACGCACCGGCCGTCGAAATATTTGACAAGATTTTCAACTTTGATAACATTATCATTCATTCGATTGTCCTCTCTTCGAAGGCACATTTAATTTCTCAACCGCGTTATTGAACAATTCCAGCAGCGTTTCGGTGTCAATTTGCATGTGAAAAGCCTCAACCGCGATTCGCTCAAGCTCATCCGATAGGAGTCTTTTTCTGACGGCCCTGCTCAGATTGCTGTCAAGATTCGCAATAAAAGCTCCGGACCCCGGCCTGGTAACGATAATGCCTTCGCCTTCGAGTTGGCGATAAGCCTTTGCGATAGTGTTGGGATTGATGGCGAGTTGTGCCGCCAATTGCCTGACGGTCGGCAGCTTTTCATCTTTGATGAGCCTGCCCAGGGCAATGTCACGCTTGATCTGGTCTATAATCTGCCGATAAACGGGCCTGTTCGAAGCGTTGTCGATACGAATCTGCATAAAACAACCTTACTAATTGTACTACTTCAACTATTACAAGTATAACATACTTTTATATCCCGTCAAGTGTTGTCGAAGAAAAAATTCTAAAAAGTTTGATGCTCGTCCCGCAAAGCCGGCGGCTTTTGTTGTACATGAAGCATAAATTCTTTTTATTCCGACAATAAAACCACTGCCTCGGTCTTCGCCCTTTGGCTGCAACCATAAGACCCTATTACCGCCAAATACTAACCCTGCCTGTGTAAGATACTTATCCAGAACAGGTTACATCAGCCCCAGCCGAATTTTGCGGTAATAGTGATTCATCGTCAGCTATTGCATGAACGTCGTATGACGGGTCTGTCGTTTTGGGCCACAGGCTATTGTGTCAGCACCGTTGGATTAGCTGTAGAGACGATACGGCAGTATATCCGCGAGCAAGAACTATTGGAATCGGGTCGAGGTGAACTGGATTTGAAATAATGTAAACGATACCCCAATGGACCGATTCAAGCCCCCCTCGGGTGGGCTTCCCAAGGTCACGCCCTATCCCTATGGGCGTGGATCCTTACTTTTCCGCGGTAGGGTATCCTACAACCGTACCCTTTTTAAAGTCAAAGATTTTGGGGCCGCAGGTTTTACATTCCTCATCTTTGGGTGTCAGAGACGCAGGAATCGTTTTCGAATAGAATACGTTACATGGAATTTCCAGTTGCAGGCCTTCTTTTGTTTTGACAAAAAACTTCTCTGTGAAGATCCTTTTTTTGTTTTTGCTGGCCGGCGGTGTTATCTCCAGTTCGAGTTCATAACCGTTCTGGACGACTGTGTTACTCAAAACCTTGATGGCGCCTTTACTTGACCATATTGATTCAAGCTCAAAATCCTCATCGTAGTTGTTAAGTATCCGCAGTTTCTTCACTATCGGTTGTTGTGTTGCTATTCCGCGAACGATAATGGACCTTGGAATAATCTTGAACTTTGGCAGGGTGTTAATCCCGACGGAGATTGTTTTGCATTCCGGATGAGATAATCCAATCTCGATACGGCCATTCAAAGTCTTCTCCAGTCTCGCCATATCAACCTTCGGCTGAAGAACAAATTTCGTTGCCTCTACTAAAGGATTAAAGTCGGCAGTTATAATATTTGCGGTTGACTTGAAAGACTTTATTGAAAAAGGCTGGTTGTCAATGCTGGTAATTGTGATCTGTGGACAATCGGCGTTTTCCTTCTTAAGCAACAGGTTTAACGTTTTCGGCTCATGAGTCACCTTTATTATAATACTGGCCTTGATGGCCAGTGTGACTTCCGGGTTTGATCTGTCATTGCTGTGTAGAACCAGATGTTTTGTTGTCTGACCACGTTGTGCCTCCGAAAAATAGTTTACCTTCAATGTTCCGCTTTCACCCGGTGCGTATTCCTTTTTCGCAAGCAAAAAAGGTGTACAACCACAGGTTTTGGTAATCTCCCCTATTTTTAAGGTACTATTTCCGGCGTTCGTAAATCTAAACTCACAGAGATTATTTGTCCCAGGGCCGACATTCCCGAAATCGTGCACCACGTTTTCGAATTCAATTTTTGGTGCTGTGCTTCTGGTACGAGTAGTGGCTGTCGGCCGGCTCGACTGCTTTATCGGCTGGCCCGACTGCTTTATTTGATTGAACTGCCGGAACCAGTCTGAGCTAAGCTCTTGTCGAGGCGCCATAATGTCCTCTTCGCAGCCGGTCTGAAGGAGTAAACAACAAGTCAAGATAAGAATAGCTAAGATTAAACGATTCGGTTTCATATTTTTGTTTCCAAAATCATATCTCGATAGAGTATTCCAGCCTATCCAAAAAGAAAATTGGATCGACTAAAAAAACGCATTAAAACGGCGATATTAAGATGACCTCCTCACGGTCATATCGCCGGACTTTATAAAACATCATTATACCCGAATCGGCTGCTTAAGTCAAAGCTTTTTGCCGAATTTTATGCATTTTTTGCAGGAAGAATCCACATTACGGCATGTAAGTCCTATACTATATGTGTTCAGGCGAATGATTAAGCTCAGCCGATATTCATAACGGTTCCGATGACATTTCCAGGCACGGATTTATTGGTATAAATCCAATTATTAGATGAAAAGTTGTAGAAATTGGCGGTAATTGCCATTAGAATTCTCAGCAGGCCCTTGATTTGATATTTTTTGTTGTTTGTTCTTGACGAACGGACTTTTACTTGATAATTGGTTATTGATTATTAGGATTGGATTTGTTGGTAAAATTGAAAGGAGGCCATTATGGCAAGGAAAGTTTGTACATTAGCACTTCTTATAGTCCTGTTGGGCGTCTTTGTTGGTTGCGGGGATACCGGTAGAGGTCGGCTTGTGGCGCCCGATACTAGACCGCCCACAAGAATAATCCCCCCCGGAGCGGACGAAACCGATATTGTTGAAGATATGACGGTCAATCGGCAGGGGTATAAGCACGGCCTTGAACAACTGGTGGCATATTACAGCAAGACAGGCAACAACATGAAGCTTCGGTTGGCTCAGAAGGAGTTGGGCGCTCTGACCACGATGCCGAGATATAACTACATTCAGGCTATGGACGTCGGTCAGGCCAATTTGAAGGCCACTGATCCAATTCCGGAGGCAGATAATATTTATTATAACGCCCTGGAAATTGACAAGAATGCCGGAACGCTACCAATTCTTAAGAATGAAAATCAATTACGTTTGGCTCTGGAGAAATACAATGAGGTAATAAGACAATATCCTTCCAGTGACAAGATTGACGATGCGGCGTACAAGACTGGTGTAATCTATGAATATTTCAAGGATTACTCGATAGCGCTAACGTCCTTTAAGAGAGCTTTTCAGTGGGATCCTGACACTCCTCATCCAGCGAGGTTTAGGGCGGCGCGTATCCTGGACAAATATCTGCACCGAAACGCCGAAGCACTGCAGCTTTATCAACAGGCTGTCAAAATAGAAGGTCAATTTGACAAGTATAGGGAATGGAGAGAATTTGCAGAAAGACGGATAAGGGAGTTGCAGAAGATTGACGAGGGCGGGAACTAACATTGATGGAAGTTTTGTGATAGAGTTTTTCAGCATTGGAATATCGGGCCTGGTTGGATATCAGGCCCGTTTTTTTATGCCAAAGAAATGTCGCTCGAATTCGAGAAAAAACTGGCCGATTTTATAAGGGCTAACGGGCTTTTGGGCTCAGCGGAAAAAGTAGTGCTTGCTGTTTCTGGCGGGGCTGATTCGATAGCTCTTATGTACGCGATGCATGCGCTGAAGGCCGAGAACTTTTTCAATGCCGAACTGCTTTGCGCTCATATAAATCATCAATTAAGAGGCGCCGAAGCGGATTTGGATCAGGAGTTCGTAGTTGCCCAGGCAGCGAGATTGAAGTTATCCGTTATGACGAGGCGGTCGGACGTACGCGGGTTTGCCCGTCTTCATAAGCTGTCGATCGAGACGGCCGCTCGCCGGTTACGGATGGAGGCTCTGATTGATATCGCAAAGGCCAACGATTGCAGCCGGAGCGCAACGGCACATCAAAAAAACGATAATGCCGAGACGATCATCCAGCGGCTTAGCCGCGGCACGGGTCTCCGCGGGCTCGGTGGTATCTGGCCGGAGCGCATCTTCGCCGATCGGATAAAATTTATCAGGCCCCTGCTGTGTTTCACGCGCGATGAGGTTGTAACGTATCTGCAGCAGCGCAATCTGAAATGGCGCCATGACCATACGAATGCCGATTGTACGTACAGGCGGAACTACATCCGGCATCGGTTGATGCCGGCATTACAACAAGACTGTTCCGATTCGATCGTGGAACAGTTGTCGCAATTGGCTCGGTCGGCCCGAAGGTACTACAGAGTGGTTTGCAGCCGGGCGGATGAGCTGTGGCCTGGCCTGGCTGATTGCGATGTGGAGAAAACCGTGCTGGACTTGAAACTGTTTCTGACTGAGCCGCAGCCAGTGAAGGTCGAGTTGGTTCGTCGTAGTTTGGCTAATATCGGCTGCGGCGAGAGAGATTTGACGCAGGGACATTATGAAGGCATACTGCAATTAGCGGAGCAAAATGTCACCGGCAGAAAAATCGAGTTGCCCGGTGAATTTATTGTCTGGCGGGAATATGGAAATTTATTTTTTTTAAATTGTAGGGTGGGGCTTGCCCCACCGACATCGATGTCTAAAGGCCAAATTGTAACTGTTGAAATTCCCGGACAGACAAAGTTTGAAAAATTTTTAATACAGGCGATTGTTCTCGAAAAGAATAAAGTTGATTTTGAAAAATTCAAGGCCGCCAAAACCGATTCGATTGAATGGTTCGATTTGGATAAAACAAAACCACCGCTGTTTGTCCGCTTTCGCCGGCCCGGCGACAGGTTTGTTCCTCTTGGCCAAAGCGAAGAGAAGAAAATCGGCAAATTCCTGACCGCCCAGCGGGTTCCGCATCAGGTGCGCAGGAAGGTGTTGGTTGTTGCCGACAGAGAAAAGATCATTTGGGTCTGGCCTGTTCGAATCAGTGAGCAAGCCAGGATTACCGGCGATACTCGAAAAATCCTTCAACTGCAGATAACCGATCTCAACCCTTAGCAGCAAATTGCGTTGGCCTTAACTAAAATTCGGTTGATAGGATGGGAGCGGATCAATAGAATACAGACCGGACTAGGCCTGCATGAAAAATAAACTTCAACGGAGAAAAATTATGAGCATAACTGATTATACGCGACGGAGTTTTCTGAGAGCCCTTGGCGCCGGGATGGCGTCGCTGGCGATACCGAGCATTATGAGGGCCAGTCAGAGGGCCGGCAGCAAACCAAATTTCGTCATAATTTTCACTGATGACCAGGGTTACCAGGATGTTGGTTGTTTCGGCTCACCTTCGATTCGGACGCCGAACCTGGACCGAATGGCTTCCGAGGGAATGAAGTTTACTGATTTCTACGCCGCAGCGTCGGTCTGTTCGCCCTCGCGTGCGGCGCTGCTGACCGGCTGCTATCCGCCGCGAGTCGGCATTACCAAGGTGCTGTTTCCAAGAGACAATATCGGCCTGAATCCGGAAGAATACACAATCGCCGACATACTCAAGGGCCGGGGCTACGCCACCGCCTGTATCGGCAAGTGGCACTTAGGCCATCTGCCGGAATTCCTGCCGACGAGCAACGGCTTCGATTCCTATTTCGGAATTCCGTACTCCAACGACATGGATGGTGTTAAAGGCAAGAACAGGAATCTCGACCGTGCGTGGCGGCAGAAGGATTACTCGCAGTGGAACGTGCCGCTGATGCGTGATGAAAAAATCATCGAGCGCCCGGCGAACCAGACAACGTTAATCGAACGTTACACCGACGAAGCCGTCGAATTTATCCACAGCAACAAGGACAAGCCCTTCTTCCTCTATCTGCCGCACACGATGCCGCATATCCCTCTGTTCGTCTCGGACGAGTTTTACGTTGAGGATGTTCGGAAGGCATACAAGGCAACCATCGAGCAGATCGACTCGGGGATCGGCCGAGTACTCGGGGCGATTAAAGACGCTGGAGTCGATCAAAATACGCTTGTGGTCTTTACCAGTGACAACGGCCCGTGGCTGGGCAAGAAACATCACGGCGGCTGCGCTCTGCCTTTACGTGACGGCAAGTTCACCACCTACGAAGGTGGCATGCGCGAACCGTGCATCATGCGCTGGCCGGGTAAAGTCCCCGCCGGCAAGGTGTGTAGCGAACTCTGCGGCACGATTGATTTGCTGCCGACGTTCGCGCGATTGGCCGGCGCTGAAATGCCCGCCGACCGTATAATCGACGGCAGGGACATCTGGCCCCTGATGGAAGGCAGGTCGGGGGCAAAATCACCTCACAAGGCGTTCTTCTACTACCGGGGTAAAAATCTCGAAGCAATCCGCAGCGGAAAATGGAAGCTCCGCCGCGTTAAAAAGAAAACCGAGCTGTACGATCTTGAAGCCGACATCGGCGAGAAGATAAACCTTGCCGACAAGCATCCCGAGATCGTCAAACGCCTGTCGGGCTTGATGGGAAAATTTGATCGCGAGCTAAAGACAAACGCTCGCCCGGCCGGCAAGAGTGTAAACAGCAGCAAACTATGAACTAAAGAGGCAGGAGTAAAAATATGAGTAGTCTATATAATTCACGTCGCGATTTCCTAAAGGCAATAGGTTTTGGAGCTGCCTCGCTGCTGGTGTCCCGGCGGGCCTTAACGGCCGAGCACGATAAGAACAGGCCCAATATCGTGCTGATCCTGGCTGACGATTTGGGCTTCTCGGACCTGGGCTGTTACGGCGGAGAGATTGAGACGCCGAACCTGGATGGGATGGCCGCCAATGGGCTGCGTTTCTCACAGTTTTATAATTGTGCCAAGTGTGCGCCAACGCGTACATCAATCCTCACGGGCCTGTACCATCAGCAAACAAATGTCGGGCAGGGCAGTAACTGTGTCACCATTGCCGAGGTGCTTCGCCAGACCGGCTACACAACGCTGGCGGCAGGCAAGTGGCACGTTGGCGGCACACCGATGGACCGCGGATTTGACCGGTACTTCGGAATGCTCGGCGGGGCTTGCAGCTACTTTGTCCCCGACAAGACGTTCCGTCTTGATAGAGAGCCGTTCACGACAAATGACGAGAGATTCTACACAACAAACGCCTTCACGGACTATGCGCTTGAGTTTCTCGACGAGGCCGGCCGCAAGGACAAACCTTTCTTCCTCTATATGGCTTACAATGCGCCGCATTACCCGCTGCACGCCTTGCCTGAGGATATTGCGAAATACCGCGGCAAGTATATGAAGGGCTGGGACATTTTACGCAAAGAACGCTACGAACGGCTGATTAGGCTGGGATTGATCGACAAAAGGTGGGCCATGAGCACGCGCGGCGCCGATACTCACAGATCATTCAGTGACATTCCTCCCTGGGAGCAGGTCGAGGACAAGCAGGCCGAAGATTTGAACATGGCCGTCTATGCAGCGATGGTCGACCGGATGGACCGGAACATCGGGCGAATCCTCAAAAAGCTCAAAGAGTTGAAAGTTGAGGACAACACGCTGGTGATGTTCCTCTCGGATAATGGCGGCTGCCCTTACGAGCGCAACAAGACAATAGACATTCCGCCCGGCCCGGCAGAGTCTTATCGAACGTATGATTCACCCTGGGCGAATGTCAGTAACACGCCGTTCCGTCTCTACAAGCGTTTCAACCACGAAGGCGGAAATTCAACGCCCTTTATTGCTTGCTGGCCGGCCGTCATCAGGAAGGGCGGTGGCATCACACATCAGATGGGCCATATCATCGACGTGATGGCGACCTGCCTGGATGTGGCGGGAGGGCAATACCCTTCGCGCTACAGGGGACGCGAGATCGCTGAGCTGCAGGGCAAGAGTCTGCTGCCGGTATTCGAGGGTCGCAAACGCCGAGGGCACGATGCGCTGTTTTGGGAGTTCATGCGTAACAAGGCCGTGCGGAAGGGCAAATGGAAGCTGGTAACCGTTGGCGACAATCCGTGGGAACTTTACGACATGGAGGCCGACAGAACGGAACTGGACGACCTTTCGGCAAAGATGCCGGAAAAGGTCGAGGAATTAGCCAGCATGTATGAGGAATGGATCAAACGCTGCAAGGCAGCGGTCGGCGAGACTCGATAGCCGTAATGGATGGCACGTGAAATACAAAGACAAGAAAAGAGGATTAAAATGAATCGACGAGATTTCATGAGTAATTTAGGCCGCGGGACTCTGGGACTGCTGGGTCTGGCGACTTTGGAAGGTTGTACACTGGCAGGAACTGGTCGAAAGCCGAAGAGCCGGCCGAATATTCTTTTTTGTCTGGCGGATGACTGGTCCTGGCCTCACGCGAGCATCGCCGGTGACAAGGTCGTTAAGACGCCGACCTTCGACCGGGTCGCACGCCAGGGCGTGCTGTTCGAGAATGCGTTTGTTTCATCGCCTTCGTGCACACCCTCGCGGGGGGCAATTCTGACCGGGCAGTGGCACTGGCGTTTGGAAGAGGGCGGCAATCTCTGGAGCACGCTTCAGGCGAAGTTTGACGTCTATCCGGATCTGTTGGAAGAGGCGGGTTATTATGTGGGCTACACTCGCAAGGGGTGGGCGCCAGGCCGGGATGCGCCGGGCGGGCGAACACGGAATCCAGCGGGACCGCGCTACAAGAATTTCCGTGAATTTCGAAAAGCTCAGCCCGAGGGCAAGCCGTTCTGCTTTTGGTTCGGCAGCTCGGACCCACATCGCGGATATACATGGCAGTCCGGCGTAAAGAGCGGAATGAAGCTCGAAGATGTCGAAGTGCCCGCGTGCATGCCGGATAGTGAGACGGTCCGCACGGATATTTGCGACTACTACTGGGAGGTTCAGCGTTTCGACACCGAGGTCGGAGAACTGCTGAAGATCCTCGAAAGAGAAGGCGAGCTTGAAAACACGCTCGTCGTTATTTCAGGCGATAACGGCCTGCCGTTCCCGCGGTGCAAGAGTAATCTTTATGACATGGGCACAAATGTGCCGCTGGCAGTTCGCTGGCCGGCGGCAGTCAAAGGTGGTCGGATTGTAGAAGATTTCATTAGCTTGACGGACCTGGCGCCAACGTTTCTGGAAGCGGCCGGGTTGAAGCCGACCGCACAGATGACTGCGAAAAGTTTCCTGGACATACTCACCTCCGGCAAGTCGGGCCGGGTGGATCGCAAACGCAACCACATCCTGACCGGCAAGGAACGTCACGTAGTCTGCCAGGATACCGGCACGGGCGGCTACCCGATGCGGGCGATACGGACGCATGATTTCCTGTATATTCGCAACTTCAAGCCCGATCGCTGGCCCTCCGGCGCTCCGAAGGGCCACGCGCAATCCATAGATATAAATGTCGCCC
>SDBT01015940.1_pt1 | contig 11925 bp, 12 predicted proteins | sample 2277101 | NCBI WGS metagenome assembly SDBT01 (sample SAMN10404973, study PRJNA504765) | marine sediment metagenome | isolation source: marine sediment core GS10_PC15, 103 cmbsf | place: Arctic Ocean: Southern Knipovich Ridge | collected 2010
GGTGACAATCTTCGTTCCAGATGTCACGCCGCCGAGTAAGGTCACCAATTTGGAAGCAACAATGAGTATCATCAAGGACATGTTGTGTGTAGATCTTCATTGGAATCATAATAAGGAATCAGATCTAAAACACTACAATGTTGTTCGTGATAGCGCACTAATCAAGACCATCAACAAAAATAATTATCTGGATTCTAAGATTGAATCCTGGAAAACTTACGCCTATAATGTATCAGCAACTGATCTGTCAGATAATGAAGGGAAGCAATCAGCTACTGTTAGAATTACACCTGGAATATTGGGGAACAAAAATACAAGAGAGTTTCATCTACCGTACTGTGTTCATGTGAAGCGAATGAATGAGGATAACAAAGTCAAACTGAATTCAATACAAGAAGCAAAAACAATGGAGTATAATGGATGTTACTGGTGCCTAAGAGGATATGATACTGGTTGAAGGATTATTCACATCTTCTAATGTGCTAGATTGCAAGTAGAGGAGGAAAACGAATGAAGTTAGAAGTAGAGCAGATGATGAGAATTTCATCTACTGTCGAGTCATTGACGAAAAAAACCATCCCAGAATATAAACGACGACTTGAAGAAGAAGAAAGACGAGAGAAAAAGTTAGACGATGCGCCTGGAACCGAGGTCACAGAGAAAGAGGTGAAGGAAACCTATGAGTGGGCTGTTAAGAAGTGCCAAGGGTTCAAGAAAGAAGGCGTCAAATCCGTGGATAAGATGTTTGGTTGGCAGATTATGACCATTGTCTTTTCTATCACTTTGGGTCTATATGGAGGTTCAATCCCTAGCGACTTCTCTAGCCAGCTTCTTGTAGGTTTGGGTGTCCCCGCCATTACAATTAGTGCTGTGATTCCTACACTGCGAAAAGAGGGAAAGGCTTGGTTGAGAAACAGGACAATTGTACACAACTTTTGCAATGGGATAGAAGATATGATGGGGGCAGTATCTGTTAGAGCAGATTATTCGTATAAGGATCAAAACAAGTACATTTGGAGGTACATAGACCGGCTTTTCCTCGTCAAGGGGGTTTTGACAGATCCAGACTTAGGGTTCGATCAGAAAATGAATAAGCTTGAGAAGTTGTTTGAAGTACCTGGTTATCCACCACCCTCTCTAGTTGACGAAGGGGTACTGGATTGATTGATACTCTGAATTCATTGAACTTCAAGCATATTGGATTTCAAAAATGTATTGAGAATGTTATAGAGTTCAAGCTCCTTATCTGTAATCCTTATTGAAATGTCGACATGTGCTTGTTTGGTGTCTGCAGTGGGTTCTCTTCGATGAGCCTCAGCTGCATCTCTGGCTCTTGAGGTTTTGATATTTAGAGCTCGTGCCATTGTATAGATTTCGAATAGATTATCCTGTAATTCTGGGATTAGAAGTGATGCATCACCCGAATAAATTAGTGAATCCCATACCTGTATATCGAGGTGGTTCCCTTTTCTTTCGCTTACAAGACTGAGCATTCTTTGCAGCTCTTTCAGAAGGATTTTCTGCATCGCCTCCATCCGTTTTTCTTGTTTGGATACGGTCAATGCTTCTTGAATTATTAGAGCAAGAAATACACCCATCGCAGTTGCTATGAAAGCTGGGTAATATTCAAGAGTTTGGGGATATCTATTGATTACGTCAGGCCCCCATACACTATCAGTTAACCAGAACACACCAGCTATCAAACAGCCTGCAATAATCATATACGCGCTCCAATTGAAGAGAGTTCCAGATTTACTCATGTTCCCCACCTACATATCACATTATTCAACAGGGCAAATAAATCTGTGTTTCTGCAAATTCTAGTCACATTATCGGGAAATTATTTATGAAGATAATCCCGTTAATGGATGACGGGTAGATATCATGGGAAAGAAGAAACTGCAATTCATGGAAAAGACTCTTGGACAGCTGGCCAAAGAAATAATAGTATACAAAAATGAACAGCTTAAAGAAGAGGACTGGCAAGAAATGGTCTATCCATTATTTGCCCCAGAGCTCATGACAAGCAGCTATCAAGGGTCCGTAATTCATTATAATCCCATTGATAATAATTACATAATACGAGGGCTCACAATTAAAGCACTTGAAGCCTTCTACAATCATATCAAGTCACTGAAAGTCTACGAGAAGTCACTTGTAAAATTTGCACTACATCAAAGAAATCAAGAGGGATGGGTCGGAGAAATTGCGGATAAAATGGGTGCATTTGTTCTGGATAATTTTGTATCTAGGATTCTAACTGAAGAGAATGATATTGACATGCTAGTTCGCGTAGCATCTCAAGAAGTATTGGGAATGCCTGCCTCTTGGATATGTAAAGTTTCTATCCTGGGTTTCACACCGGAGGAAGAGGTTGTATCCGCAGGTCGTTTGACAATCAGAGTTCCTGTAGTAGAAGATTTCCCATTACGGATTGGACGTTGGTCTAATGGGCGAGTATTAGATCCTTCGAGAACTGATACCGAACAAGTTCAAACTATTCTGGAGTGGAAACAGGAAGGGATACCAAGAGGTATGAATGCGCGTCAGGAACTCACTACAGCAATTCTAGATAAGATGCGACTATTCAGATTGTCAAAGGGAGGACGTTGGATTGTGAGTGGTTGGGATGCATCCACTGACTGGGTAATCGAAATGTCACATTACAATGACAAAAATACTAGTCACAATCTTATCGGTAAGAGGATGTCAGAGCCAGACACAAACGCCTTTCCTATCGTCCAGTTCACGAAAGATGATGCTTCAAAGTATGAAGAACTAGAAACTAAAGTATTCGGAATTCTCAATAATCAATACTATGGCGTGAAAGCCGCCTCACGTGCCTTGGCTTTTTATGATGAAGCTACACAAAGAAAACCCTTGGAAGCAATCCTATTCACCACGATTGGTCTGGAATCTCTGTATGCAAGACAAGAAACTGAACAACAGTTTAAGATGGCAACCAGAGTTACAGTTGCACTTACCTGTGAGGAATATCAAAGGGCTACTATATTTGATGATGTACTTGATGCATACCGCATACGGAATGACTTCGTTCATGGTGCGCCAGCTGATGAGGAGAAGGCAAAGAAAATTGGCGATAGATTGCTTGAATACCTACGCCGTAGCATTCTCCTGTGGCTCCAATCTGGTTGTCTTTCTAAGAAAAAGATGAAGGAAATGCATAAAGCACTTGAGAGGGGCGCGATAGTTGAAGATGATTTCAAGAAAGCAAGAGCCAAGTTTAAAGATGCAATTTTCTAAACCCTGATGGATGTCATTCAGAATAAGGGAGATTTAGATAAAAGCATCTTGAGAAATGAACTTGGTTATTTAGTTAGACAAGAACTTGCGAATCTTCAGATGATGAGGTCTTGTATCAAATTCAAAGGCACCTTCAATCTGCACACCTTCTGCTATGAAGGTGAAATCAGCTGACCTTGGCTTTCTCATATCAATAAGACAGCTAGCTGAAGATGGTTTTGGAATTTTTTCCGGAAGCAATTCTAAGATCCAGTCATCTCTTAAAACAACTTGAGAAACAGGAGTTGAATATCTCACAACCTCTCCATTCTCATATTCGGTCCACTCCAAACTCCCTTCATTAGGTATAATTGGTATAACATCTTGAATCACTCCTTTTCCAAGTGTTGTTAGTTCAAACCTTGGTTGTTCTCTCTTACATTTGGGATCATAATCGAAAGGAGGTCTAATGAGAATAATTGAAAGAAGAGTACACACCCAGCCGACAAACTTCATCATCCCACTATAAGTATCAAAGACGTCGTTATCATGGGCTCTAAGAAGTCCTTTGTACTTTCCTTCATGAAACCCTCCATCTCGCGCGGCTTTTGCTGGTTTTACAATCTCTTCAGTAATCCTCCTCCAGTCTTTGAAGAGTTCTCTGACAATATTTTCAGAAGGTGATGTTCGGATGATGTTTAAGAATAAATCTACAGAACTACTAAGGAAAGGTATCTGATTTTCATACACCTCTATAAAGGATGGTTTTAGTAATTTGTCGTTAATCTGTTCTTTTATTCCCTTGATTTCTGCGTTGAAACGAATTGTTTGGCTATTATCAAGTTCAAAGTCATCTGTAATTTCTTTCTCATATTCTCTAACAGTTGCTTGGATCTTTTTCTTGAAATACTTGCGAAGATTTCGTTTACTACCATTCAAACCAGATGCTGCGCTGCCCAATTTCCTTGGTGCGGGATTCTTCTCTTCCAGATGTTGAATCAACCACTCAAACCCCCACCATGCCCATGCAAACGCAGTGTTAACAAACCCCCCCATATTTGCTTTACTTAACGCTGCAAAAAGACCATCTGCAAGTAGTGATTTATGTTGAAGTTGAGAAGCAAGTATTTGAGATAATAGCAGGACACATTCAAGTGGATTCTTGAGAAGCGGTCGTCCCGATAAGTGTGGAATTCTTGATCTAACAAATCCTACCAACTTTGTTTCATGATTCTGTACTTCATATAATTTCGAGTCGAAGGTCTGAAAACCATTTCCAAAGATTCCATGAACTATTTGTGACAGTTGAGGTCTAATCTTGAGTATCTCATTATATTTCAAGTCTGTTCGAATACCATAAGACACTATGATTGTAGACTTCTTTGGTTCTATGCTGATTGCCTCGTGTCGAACACTTGGTGGAGGATTTCCAAAATATGCACCATTTGCACTGTAGATGATTTCTTTCATTACAAAGGTTTTCGAAGTCATAAACTCTCCACAACCAATAGGTTTCCATACATTAAATGATATTGATATTTCTATTAGCTAGTTTAGAAACAAGTGTGTTGATTAGCTCGGAACTTCCGAGATAGAAGGTAAAGCTAGTCCGCGCGAACATAATCACAAAAGAATCGTGGGCAGAACGCCTCGCCAGATCAATCAGGAGAAACTACGTTGAGTCAGTGGGTTGGGAAGACCCTCGCAGGATGGGAAGAGATACGTCAGGCTCTTGTCTTTGTGGACAGTCTTCCAGAGGAGAAGCGCAATGGTGCAAGGGTCGAGGTCTATGAGTACAGCAAGGAGTCCAGTGTGAAGGTGAGTTTTCATTCGTTGCGTGAGTTGGATGAATGGTTGAAGATGCGCTTTCGGAAGCAATTGCTCAAGTGTGAGGATGGAGTTCCCTCAAGGAAACTGGATGTGCTCAGTGAGGTCCATGGACAAGTTGTTTTGAAGTGATATTCAATTTCAGTGATCTGACCTAACCTTGTTAAGTGATACTGATTTAAGGGATGCTGATTTAACCCTGTTAAGTGATATTGAGTAATCTGTATAGCGACTATTGAATTTGAGAAAACTAAGGTAGGTGGACTTAGGTGACATCTAAGAACGAGAGTGAATACACAACACCCCTCGTCCTAAGGTATGGTATCCTGGTAGATTTGAAAAAAACACTTGCTTTCGTTTTTACATGGATGATTTTTTTAATATTGCTCTTTTGTGCATCAGGAGTATCAATTTGGACTCTCGTCTATGATGTTTGGTTTTGGACGTGGCTAGTCCTGTGGCCACCAATTGCAATGGTTACCCGTAGCATCGTCACTGGTTGTGAGAACCTCTTCAATATTTTTGACGAGAAAACTGAAGATAAACTGAACCTATACCAATCTCTTGATATTAATGGAGAGTCTAAGGAACCCACTCCTAGTCAGGCACATATCAAGGGGATCTTCTCAGACGAGGGTTATTTAAATTTTCAAAAGAAAATACGAGCACTTCTATTTCACAGGTATCATAAGACTGGATTGATACCTTCAGGAATTATATCGATATGCCTTGTTGCTTTTACCTTCCTTTTCATTTGGCCCTATGGGGGAGACATCTATGGTACACATGCACCAATTCTCTATGAGATAACTTTCATAATGAATGGAATATTTCTCTTTGCGATATTTCTCTTTGCAGGCTCACTTGCCGGAATCATCTTATCTATTCTTATCGCAACACATCAAATTCAGGATGATTATCTGGAGATCTCTAATTTTGTGAAGATTCTCAAAGACAATAAAAAACCAGTTCCTAACGATCTGATGGGTTATCACTCGTTTAGAACAAGGTTGATGACTATCGGAGATTATCTATATGGCATTGCGTGGAAGATTCTGGCTATCTTTATTGCGAATATCGCTTACTGGTTATTTGGAGTATGGTTGCTTGAGAATCCTTGGATTCCTGAACGAGTTCTAATTGGAGTCGTTTTCAGTGGTGTAGCTTTACTCTTTGCATACGTTTCACAGAGAGGACTTCATAGTTTGCTTACCAGATGGCGAAACGAGATACTTGTTGTGCTTATGGAGCGGAGAACCTACATAGACCTCGCTCTCGTGAAACCACTTTGGACCAAAGGAATACCTCGACTCGAAAACTCTCAAGAACACTTGATTGCTCATGAATTGCTGGATAAGGTTGTTAAAGATATTGAATCCAGTTCAACATGGGTATTCCCATCAAACAGAATGAATGTAATCATTGTATCTCTATCTCCACTCCTATTATCAATTCTGTCAGTGGTGGTTAAATATTACATTCCCTAAAGGAGTAGGTGCAATAATCGGAAAACATAAACTCATTCAGAGGTCATATGCTTTCAGAGTTTTCCTTTTGTTTGCTTGAGTACGTCTAGCGGCATTATCAAGGAGTGATTGGATCTCTCTGTCCAGATTTGAGTAGAAGTCACCGCTTACCTGAATGTTCTTCTTTTTGGCGTAATCTTGTATAGCTTTCTTTACGATAAAAGACATGAAACTCTCCGAATGCTATGTTAGAATGTATCTTTATAAGAATATTCCAAGTTCATCTTTCAATGAGGGGTAAGTCATTGAAAAAGTATCCAATAGACTATCTCGTCTTCACAATCATCGAACGGGAGAGTCGAGCATTTCGCGGCTATGGCGATACCGAACGGAAAGATGAGAATGGTAATCTATGCTACAAGAGTATTCATGAAAACGAGAATGGATATAAATTCGATATCGTGCATTATAATGTGGGCAAGTCTGGAAATCAAGACATAGCAATTGAAGTGACAAACGCCCTCCATTGTTGGGATCCAAGCTATATTGTGGTTATGGGTATCGCAGCTGGATTTGCTGAGAAAAATATCAAACTAGGTGACATCTTAATTTCAAATGACATTATCTATTACTCAAAGGGCAAACAACATGCATGGGGTTACGAACCTAGGCCTACATATTGGAAATCCAGTGATACTCTCACCAAGTTCTTGAAAGAGGCTGAAAGATATGAATGGTCTTCCGACCCAAAGGTGCATTGTGATTGTCTTGACAATTATCACCCAAGTGTTTTCGTTGGCACTATATTAAGTGGGGAGGTTGTAATGGACTCTTCAGAATGGGTTAAGATGGCTCAAGAAGATTATATTTTCAAGACAGCATTAGGGCTAGAGATGGAGGCAGCTGGAGCCCATAATGCAGTCTGCAAGACCCTTGACTCAACCAATGTCGTAACGTTAAGAGGTGTTTCTGATCTCGGTCATGGTAAGAAAGAGAAAGAGGAGGAAAGGCAGGAGTGTGCCGCAAGGTCTGTAGCTGCATTCTTTGTTCAATACCTGAAAAAGTCAAAGCACGTTCCAAATCCGAAAGCAGACTTTGTTAATAGGAAGACTGTCTTCGAATACTTGAAGAAAGAAAAAGGAGTAGCAGAAGTGGATGATGACTTCTTAGATGCATTGAACCGATATATCGTACGGAGATTTGACAAAGAGTACTCCGAATAAGCTTAATTATTGACTTACCTTGACCTGATGCTAAATCATTTTACAATGTTTAGACCTAGCTGGGACTCTGAACTACTGACGGATGGTTTTCATAATAACATGGAGTGACCGTCAGCATCCATAGCGCCTGATCGAACACATCCTCCTCAGGGAGCCCTATGATGGTCTGTCCACAGATCTGAATGATAGAACATGGAGCTTGCACTCCCATTTGTGAAAGACCTTGTGGATGTCAAGTACTATACAGTGTCCTTCAACCTTCATGACGAACCGCTAGAGTGAGTTAGAGTAGGTTGAAACACCAATGAAACATGGATGATCTCACCTGACTTGAAATGGCATTATCCACGAGGGAATCGAAGTCAATGTGTCTGTCGAGGAGTTTGAAGTCGTAAATTCTAGTTGTCCTGTAGCTCATGATGTTCCTGTCCGTACCGTCTGGGTGATACGTGGTGTTTTTTCTTCACGAGTATGTATGGTGCAAAGTTCGAAACGTCTCTGGTGCTAACAATTGCTCAATTATCAGGGTTAATTCGTCAAAACAATACTTTCTGCCATCTCCCACATATGTGGGTGTTTCTGGTGGGCTTAAATTGAATTAGTTTGAAGTTGTCTAGATTATGTGAAAGAAAAAGAGGAGGAGTGTAGTTTTATCACTCCTCATTTTGTAGTCGGTTTCTAACAGCCCAACTTGTAACTAGCACGTGAATTGTAGTTCAACAGGGGACTCTGAAATGAGCCTGTCAAAGTACCTACCAGCCAGAGACTGTACACGTACGCTCTCGCACTATAGAACGCATATCCAAATGTTTTACTACCAAGTAATGATATGAACTTGTTAGAGAATGGACAATAGGAATTCGCACCATCATCAACAATCTTCGAGAGGTGGTCTCCATCATCTGATGTTATGATGAGTCTATTGTTGCCAGCTAAGTCATCATAGCACTCTCCAGAATTACATGACTCGAAGACAATAGTAAGTCGATCAAATGATGTATCATCCAGAATGCCATCTATTACCCCAAAAGTCATTATCCTTTCATTGATTATTGCGATACCGTTTCCATTCCCGTGGCATACAATGTATATGAAGATGAAGTCAGTCGAATCAGCTCCGTGATCATCAGGATATGATAATGCATTTACAACCTGACTGTAGCCTATGTCCTTATCTAAACATGAACTTAAGTCAAGTTTCTTTGTCTTGCTGGTCAAGAAGTCCGAAGAGGCAACTCTTGAACACATATCATCATAGGCATCCTTGTGTGCATAGTAGTCATTTCCACCGTTATTCTTAGTTCCTTGAATAATAATGGCCCATTTATCAGATGATGACTTGCTATACGAGTCTTCAGCTATTGGACTGAAAGAGTAGCTTCCAGAACTGGGATAACGCGTATCCAGACTGATGTACTCATAGCTGATGATTGCACGTGCCTTAAGATACCAGTATACTCGTTGCCAAGGATTTACTTCAATGGTTATTGAATATCTGTACTTGTTCGGTGAAACAGTACTCTGATAATACATAGTGTACCTAGTATCTGGTGTCGAATCATCACCTTCTGCGTAAAGCCAGACATACCTCTGAAATGTTGCAGGATCCCATTCTACAACACATGTGATTGTGATTGTGGCGGGACACACGTTGTATGAACTAGTCGGATTTATGTTAGTTATCACGGGTGGGTCGTATGATGATGGTGGTTTCCATGCTGATACTGGATTGAAGACACTTACCAGAAATAGCACCATCACTAACCCTATGATTATTCCTTTTTTCAATTACTTTTCCTCCAATTACTCGTTACACGAGTGAATAACTATCTGCCATCTTGTGATTTAAGCATAACCATTTCAAAGGAACCTCCAGATAGAGAGGAGAAAGGACCTTGACTTCATCCGTGACATCTGAGCATATATGGCAGAAGGAGTAATCAGTTGACACTGTTGAATTCGACAACACAATGAGGGACTACTACTACATTGATGACAACGGATACTATTAGTATAAGAACAGTGGTAGGCTTGTACACAGACACATATCTGAACGAGATGTGGTGGGTCGTAGACTAAGGTGTGGTGAGGTGGTCTATTACATCAACCGGAACAAGCTGGACAACAAGCCTGAGAACCTAGAGGTCAAAAGATTCATATGCAAGGTCCTCTATTGTAACAGTTGTGGTAGTGTAAATGGCTCTTGGAATTTATGAAGCCAAGGAGTTTTCAACAAGACTTTTAGAAGCAGTCAGAATTCTATTCGACCTAACTGAAACTGCTAGAGAGAACAACGACTCATTCTCAAGTATTGTTGCTGAATGGGAGAGATATTATCTTGGTGTATTCAATGAGTTCGAGCGATCTTATATGAAGTCTGATTTGTCCGCGACTTCAGACTTGCTCAAACTTCTGCCAGTTATAATAACTCACCATAACATTCACAGACTCATTGAGGCACTAAATCACGAACTTGGCAACAGGAAAGTCAATGAAACCCTGATTCCTGAACGAGTTGATGACCTAATCGCATCCTTGAACCGCCTAGCCCAAGAAGTGAGAACTATGCCATCGCTTCTGTCAAATAATTAACGGTTCTTTGAGTCAGACATCCACCCATACAATGAGAAAAGAAATATGTCTAAGAAAGAGAAAATACCAGAGAAGATTAGACCCATCACGGGCTATCAGATGGACTGGGGAATGGTTGGGCCTAGGTTCTGGGTCAAGCCCTATACTCTTACAGATGGAGCCACAGATGTTCTTAAGATAAGAGTTCGTGAGAAGATAGATATTCACGGCGTTGGGACAGATGTTGTCCAGATGACAGGAACTTTTGTGGTGCGGAGAGGTCATCCCACTTTAAAAGGGAAGTCTGAACGACCCAAGAAATGGGGGGAGGGCTACATAGATGTAGAATTCCGAAATCTTGAGCTCTATGGTGAGAGTCCACTGTTTGGAACAGTGAGAGTGAGTCTGAATACAGAATTCCCTTCAATTGGAAGAGTTGGAGCACCTAACCTCGGAAGCGTTGCCGTAATGTGCAGAGTGTTCGTGCATCCGCGTGTAGAGCTACCCAATCTCAACCTGACACTGACTACTGGAGATGAAGCGATTGTCCTCTCATCGAAAGTGGTCCAAATACCACCCATTGGTGATGTCGCAAGGAGCGAAACCGGCAAACCATTGATTGATGAGCATGGTCAGGTCGTTGGAGAGCTCATAAGTGCGGACATCGAGGTAGGAGAGTTGATCCACACTCATCGTCTTGGAGCTACCATGCACGACCCGAGGTTTGACCGTGACTTCGGTACCGGAATGTGACGGTTTAGATATAATTCGTCAGGCCAATCAGCGAGATATTGGACAGACCTGCTATCGCCAAATCGTCATGTCACTGGGAAGACTCAATGAGAGTGTTTCAAACCCGCAGCGTCAGTTTCATGTTCGCACACTTCGGAGGACATTACATGGTCGCTCTGATACAGTGTACTGTCTCTTCAAACCAAGATGGATGAAAGGCATTTCATTCAGCCTGCAGGAGCAGTGTGGGCAGATCGAACCCTTTGACATACACCTCTTGATCCCCTATGGACTCAATATTGTTCGGAGAGTTGACAGTAAAAGAAGGTGTCAAGGTCTTCTTGGTTCAGATTTCACTTACGATGATCTCAAGACGTGGTTGTATGAAGAGGGCCAGTCATTCCGGAAGATGGGTATCGAAGTTCATGATGACTTTCCTTGTCACGTCATTGAGTGCAACACCACATCAGAGGTTTTCAGTGACTTCGCTACTTGGACTAGGAGGAGAACTTGGATAGACAGAGAAACAAGTGTAATACGCAGGATTGATTTCTTTAGTGGTGATTCAAGTAAGCCCTTCAGAACTCATACTCTGAATGATTATCACAGAATCGATGAGGTGCTAATACAGAGATGTATGCAGATTCAAGACCTGCAAAAGAACCACGAAACAACCATTGAATTAGTAAGGGCTTGGCATAACAGAGAAGTGCAAGATGGTTTCTTTGAGGTTGGTTCATTGAAGAAGAGCAGGCGCGTTCTTGAGAAATTCTGATTCAAGTATAGTTTTTCATCACCAGGTTGTAGGTCTGGGAAAGCACGGCTCACGATGACGTTGTCCATGACTACCTCTGGTTCAAGAC
>SDBT01015941.1_pt1 | contig 11925 bp, 11 predicted proteins | sample 2277101 | NCBI WGS metagenome assembly SDBT01 (sample SAMN10404973, study PRJNA504765) | marine sediment metagenome | isolation source: marine sediment core GS10_PC15, 103 cmbsf | place: Arctic Ocean: Southern Knipovich Ridge | collected 2010
TCTCATCCAACCATTATCATGGAACTGCTGAATATTGCTTAAACAGGGGTAACAAATTTGGTTTTATTGCCTCTAGCGATCATCATGACGCTTATCCTGGCAGCTGGGGTGATGGAAGGATGGCAGTATATGCTCCTTCCCTGACCAAAGGATCAATATGGAAAAGCATGCTTGAAAGGAAAACTTATGCAGTCACCGGAGACAAAATAAAGGTTTTCTTTGATATTAATGGGGTCTATCCGGGTGAGTTTGCGGAGACTCCCAATAAAAGAGAGATAAATATAAGTCTGGAAACAGAGGACTTTTTAGATAGAGTAGAATTAGTCAAAAATGGCAGGACCATAAAGTATCTGACAGATACCGGAAATGACAGGAGTTTGAGTAATAATAAAAAGGTTAAGGTAAGGCTGGAATGGGGATGGGGATTTAAAGATAGAGAAACTAAATGGCAGGGAAAAGTAAACATAAAAAATGGTGAAATAATCTATGTCGAACCATGTTTTAGGGGCAGGCCTGTGTTATCCCCTGAAGAGAATGATTTATCAGAAGTGTCACTCCCACATGAAATATGCAGTATTGATAGAACCACTTGCTCCTGGACTTCGACTACTATAAAAAATCCGACAAACCTTCATCCAGCTACACAATCTTTAATATTTAAACTGGAGATAGGAGCTGACTGCAGAATAAAAATTGATATAAATGGGACCAAGCAGGAGATCCCTTTGGAGTCTCTACTAAAAGGGTCCCAATCTTTTTATACAGAAAAAAATATTTCAGAAGCTTTCCGCCTTCACAGGGCAATTCCCAAAAGTGCTTACAGATCTACTTTCAGGCTTCTTGACGAAGAACCAGAACAGGAGATCGATTATTACTATTTGAGGATAGCACAAAGAAATAATCAGTGGGCCTGGGTAACTCCAATATGGGTAATATCGTAATATATGACGAAATTAATTGAATTGAAAATTAATTTTCTAGCATGAGTGCAGGATAATAATGAAACTCATGGGTTCATTTAACTAGAAAAAAAAATTAATAAATGAGAATATACATAAAAGCACTTAGGTCTTTACATATTATTTGTTGTATTTGCTGAACACATCAAGGAGGGTATGATGTTATGTAAATATTGTAACTCTATTATTGCGGATAGGAGCAAATCCTGTCATAAATGTGGAAGAGCTACAAAAGAAGTCGGGTCTGGTTTCATTTCTATGGCATCGGATAGTAAATCCGGTAATATCCCTGAAATAAATATTGGAGTAATAGGTTATGGATTTATGGGAAAAGCCCATTCCATAGGATACCGTAAGATGCCATATATATTCTGGCCTCCTCCTGCAATTCCTAAACTGCTAAAAATATGTGGTCGAAATGAAGAAAAAGTAGCAGAAGAAGCAAAAAGATACGGATATTTGGAATATTGTACTGACTGGAAAGATATCATTGAAGATGACCGGATAGAGATAGTGGTTAATCTCACCCCGCATAATATGCATGCTGAGATCTGCATTGAAGCTGCCAATAAAGGCAAAAATATAGTATGTGAAAAACCTCTTGCAGTAAATAGCAGAGAGGCTAAAGATATGTTAAAAGCTGTCAAGAAAAGCGGAGTGAAACATTTATGTAATTTCAATTACAGGATGATGCCTGCTCTTGCGCTAGCAAAAGAATTGATAAAGAAAGGCAAGCTTGGAAAAATCTATCATTTCAGAGCTGTTTACCTCCAGGAATGGTTGGTAGATCCTGATTTTCCTCTGACCTGGGCTGTTAAAAAAGACCAGTCAGGGAGCGGTGCTATAGGAGGAATAGGTTCTCATATAATCGACATAGCCAGATGGTTATGTGGAGAACCAAAAAGTGTAATGAGTATTGCAAAGACTTTTATCAAAGAGAGACCTCTTCCTGAAGATCCAGGTAAGAAAGGTGTGGTGGATGTAGACGATGCTTTTGCAAGTACGGTGGAATTTGAAAATGGTGCAATAGGGACTCTGGAGGCATCCAGATTCTGTTTGGGCAGGAAAAATGGCCAGAGAGTCGAAGTGAATGGAGAGCTTGGAAGTCTATATTTCGATCTTGAGGATCTAAATTACCTGTATGTATATTTTAAAGACGAGGACTTAAAAGATACCATTGGTTTTCATAAGATAAATGTAACAGAACAGGAACACCCTTATTACAGTAATTGGTGGCCTCAAGGGCACATAATCGGATGGGGAGATACATTTGTCCATACAGCTTATAATATGATCGATTCCGTGATAAATGGCAATAGTCTGGAACCGATGACAGCTACATTTGAAGATGGCTACAGGAATGCGGTCGTATGTGATGCTGTATTGAAATCTTCTGAAACGGGAAGGAAACAACAGATAATCTATGAAAAATAAAATGAAAGCAGCTGTTTTTGAAGGAGAAGGTAAGCTTACCTTGAAGGAAGTTCCGATACCTGTGATAGATGATGATGGAGATGAAGTACTTATTGAGGTAGAAGCAGTCAGTATCTGTGGTACAGATGTCTCTATCGTCAGGGTCCCTCCAGTATTCATTATAGAACCAGGCATTATTCTGGGGCATGAACTGGTAGGGCATATTGCTAAAAAAGGTAGATCTGTAAAGAATTTAAAAGAAGGAGACAGGATTGTTGTAAATCCAAATGACTACTGTGGAAGATGTTATTATTGCAGGTCAAACCTGCCAAATCTATGTGAAGATCTTATAGCAATGGGTGTAGGCATCGGTGGAGCTTTTGCAAAATATGTCAAAACCACTGAAAAAGTCTGTTATAAGATCTCTGAGACTATTCCTGTAGAGAAAGCAGTATTCGCCGAACCTCTTGCATGTGTCATAAATGGAACGAATAAAGTGAGAGTACGGCCTGGAGAGACAGTTACAATTATGGGAGCAGGACCTATAGGTCTTTTATTTTTACAGATGTTTAAGGCGGGAGGTTCCTCAAAAATTATTGTGTCAGAAGTTTCTAAATATAGAAGGGACTTTGCAAAAACTGTCGGGGCGGATATCATAATCGATCCGCAAACTCAGGATCTTAATAGTATCGTATTTAAAGAGACTGTTTATGGTTCTGACATAGTAGTGGATGCAGTTGGTTCACAAATGGCGGCAGGAATAGATATTGTAAGGAAGGGTGGAAAACTGCTGATTATCGGGGGTAAAACTGATGCTATTACAAGTTTTAAACAAATAAGCATAGTCACAAAGGAAATAAGTGTGCTTGGAACATTCCTGGCAAATGATTCCTTTCAGCATTCAATAAGAGTCCTTGAAACTGGGAAGATATGTGCCGAAAAACTGGTAACCCACAAAATACCGCTTTCCGGGATTCATGATGGAATAAAACTGCTTGAAGAATTAAAAGCCATCAAAGTGTTGATCACTCCAGTAGATGGATAAAAGTGATTACTGAATCAAATCAGTAAAATTGTACTTTTTTATATATTCTATGCAAATGGCTTGGTCATGCCTATGATTTTAGTTACTAATCCCTTATCCATATTTTCAGTACTATGCCTGGCATCGCAGTGAGGACAAGTGTAGTAGGCCTCATCATCATAATAAAAGTATTTTTTATACTTTTCATCGGAAAGCTCTTTTTTACCTCCCTTATCTTCTATTTCCAGCAGGACATTGCCGCACTTTTCACATTTGTAACAGGTCTTATCCTTCTGTTCGATCTTTTCAGCCATTTCATTTTCCCTCCTAATAGGACAATCAGCCAATTGCTGATCATCATTTAAATATATTATATTAAAAATCATATAAATAGAAAAATAAATCTACTGATCCGGTAAAGAGATCAATATAAGCAGCTATTAAAAAATAACAGCTAAAATATAATTTTGGTATTGCAGGGGTCTTAATACGGTAATAATAACTGTTAAATTAGAAAACATTGAAAATCTTGAATATAATATATATAGACTATATAAGAAAGGTGATGTTTTTAAGTGAAAATAAAATATATTATAAATCTGTTTATTCTGATCCTGATTGTGATGCTTATATCATATTTGTTTCTGGGATGTAATATCAGGGGCAATATCATTGATCCGGCTGAAGCAGAAGAGAGCATAGGAGAGCAGGAGGCCGTTGATGGTAGATCTGAAGAAACACCCCCGGAAGAGACAGATGCGGATATTGGGACCGGAGACGGAGAAGATATGGAAGAAGGTGTCAGTGATCTTCTTTTAAAGCTTCAGGAAAAGCAGGATGAATTTCCTGGCGGTGCAGCTCTTGGGGGAGGATACACAGAAGTTGACGGGCTTCATGTCACGGGCACTCCTGTAGCAGTAAGTATCAGCCAGTATAGACTGGAGGTAACAGGGGCAGTTGATAATCCGCTTAGCCTGACTTTTGGGGAAGTCAAAGACATGGAACCGGTAAGAAAATTCATATCGCTAGTCTGTTCTGGTTTCTTTACTGATGAGGGATATTGGACTGGAGTGGAATTAGGTAAATTGCTCGAATTGGCCCAGATAAATGAAGATGCTATAAAAGTAAGATTTATAAGCCTTGATGGTGGTTATAGCAGGACACTTCCAGTAGAAAAGATCATAGGAAACGGAGGGACAATAATAGCATATCATTTCAATGATGAGGAATTTTCTGAAATACATGGATACCCTTTAAGAGTTGCTGCAGAAGATGAGCCCGGATATATATGGGTCAAATGGCTCGGGAAAATTGAAGTACTCACTGAAGAGCAGCTTGAACAAGAGTGAAAAATAGCGGATATTCAAAATCATTTCTATAAAAACATTAAGCTGTTAAAATAATTTATGTATTAATAAGATCCCGGGTAATAGTAAGAGGCTGTATAAATGGATATAAGGAAAATTGCAGAATTAACTGGATTTTCAAAATCAACAGTATCCAGAGCTATTAATGATCAATCCGGAATCAAAGAATCCACAAAGAAAAAGATCCTCAAAGTAATAGATGAATTGGACTATAAACCCAATCAAATTGCTATAAGTCTGACAACAAAAAAAACCAGGATAATCGGAGTAATAATATCTGATATTGAAAATCCCTTCTATTCAAGGATGATCAAAGGTATTGGCGAAGTACTGGAAAAGTTTGATTACAATATGATGATCATCAATACCTTTAATGATCTGATAAAAGAAAAAAAGGCCATTGATATTATGATGGGTAAGAAAGTCGATGGCATTATCTTTTCAGCAGTGGAAAAGAATACAGAGAATATTGATATTATCATAAAGGCAGATGTTCCTATCGTATCCCTTGACCTTGAACATGATAAGTACAAGCAGATCGATTCAGTATTTTCCTCCCAATTCAAAACGGCTGAAGATGCGACTGAATATCTAATAGACAAGGGTCACCGGAGGATATGCCTGATCTATCCGCCCGATGATATAAATAAGATCAATTCGGACTTTTGCCTGGGTTTTGCCAGTGCTATGAAAAAAAATGATTTAAGTGCCGGTAAGGATAATATCATTGGCTGCCAGCCTGCAATAGCGGATGGCTGCCGGATAGGTCTGGAAGTCTTCCGGAAAAAAAATTTTACAGCAATTCTTACTGCTGACATAGTAGCATATGGATTATATATAGCGGCAAAAAAATCAGGGGTAAATATTCCGGATGATATATCTATATTCGGAAATGATGATCTGGATTTTTCAAAGATCCTGGTACCCGGGCTTACAACTACTTTCCAGCCCAAAAGAAAAGCGGGAAAGATTGCTGCAAGACTTCTTTTAAATAAAATAAACGGTCTCTATTCTGCACCCAAAAGGATAGAGATGAGACCCAGGATCACTATCAGGCAATCCGTAAAACGCATCTTATGAGATCAGCAATCGGGGAAACTTCACCTGTTTATTATGAGAGAATGGGGATTTAATGTTCTTAAATCAATAGAAAATATTGAAGCCTTTAAAAATAGTTATGGGGACTAGTTAATGATAAAATGTTATATAAATGCATTAATTCTTTACAATGGAGGAAACTTAAATGGAAATAAATTTTGAGGAAAATACCTGGCCTCAGATAAAAGATAGCATTGACAAGAATGCCCTGGTGATTATTCCAGTAGGAGCAATAGAAGAACATGGCCACCACTTACCCGTAAATACTGATATGCTGATAGCCAGAAAAATTTGTAAAGCAGTTGCTCTGGAAATAAAAGATAAAATACCGGTACTGGTCACTCCGGATGTTTGGCCTGCTTACAATGGTATTAAAATAAAGAGGACCTGGCCGGGCTCGCTTACCATAAATCAGGAAACCCAGAAAAAACTGTTATATGAGTTGGCAGCTGACCTTATAGAAATGGGATTTAAGAAAATGATTTTTATCAATTCCCATGGGCAAAATTTATTTACTATAGAGGCAGTTGCAAGGCTAATTGCTGATAATTACGGCGTATTTATTCCCTTCATATTTGAATATAATGTAATTGCGGATTTTATGAAAAAAAACAGAAAGAGCGCAATTGGCGGGATAGGCCATGCAGGGGAGGTTGAAACTTCACTAATGCTTTATCTAACAGATAAGGTAGACATGGAAAAAGCAGTTAAGAATCAACTTAAATACCAGACAAAATTCAGGACTACTGATGGAATGGAGTCCAGTAGGGTATTCTGGTCTACCTGGGGACTTGAAGACACAGAGAGTGGAGTTTTAGGTGATCCGACGGTAGCTTCCAGGGAATGGGGAGAAGAAATATTTAAAAATATCGTAAAAGAGGTCATAGAATTTGTAAAAGAATATTATTACTATAAAAAATAAGCGGTATGTAATATTAAATACATATTTATGAGATAGAGAAGGAGATGGGGAGACAGACGAGGCAGTCTTACGGAGGAGTACCTTTTATAGCTGCTAAGCTAAAATAGATAAAGAAAGAGTTCTCTGAAGGATACCGTAATATTGTATAATTTATAAACCCAAATCTTTAATATCTGGTTATGAAGAAAATACCACATGAGCCAACTAGAGTGTTCTTGATTGCAAAATATGGTAATAACTTAAAGTAAAATTATAAGAAGCTTGAAGAAAATAAGGCAATAGCTGTTGTTGAAAATATCAAACAAACCTGAAAAGATAATACAGGCTTCTACGGGCACAATGTGAAAAATATATCAGAATAGTCGATAGAATAGGAAAGATATACAGAGACATGGGCGATATATTGAAGCAGGAAAGCATGCAGGGTAATACTACCAAACCCTAAGCCCCGGATGAAGAACCTCAAAATTTTAAAAATAAATTGGTAAGGTTACTTGACGTTTCTTTTAAATATAGTAAAATTAAAAATATAAAAATATTCGTAAATAGATGTAAGATTATATTTATTTTTAAATCAAATATGTAAATTATTACAAATAAAAAAATTATAAGTTTTAAAAAATCTTCAAATTTTTTCGAAAAAGGAGGTGATAATTATATAAAAAAAGAGATTTGTTTAAAATTAGGACAGGAATCCTATAATTAAATAAATCTCATGTTTTTTTACCACATTTTTATAAATCAATAGGAGGAGGATCAAATGAAAAGGATGGTAATTTTGGTATTGTCGGTGTTGTGCATGGTGGCTCTTACTTTATTTGGTGTTGGTTGCAAGGAAGAAAGTGTCCCAGCCGAAGGGGCTGCAGCTAAAATAGCTGTGGACGAAGAAATAGAAGGTGAGAGAGATATAAATATTGGTATGGTTGTTCAATGGTATGCTAATGAATGGTATCAGGAAGTGTTAAAAGGTGCTAGAGAGGTAGCTGAAGCTGAAGATGTTACACTTGTAATTGCATCTCATGAGAATGATTCTGCCAGAGAAATTGCAATAATGGAGGATTTTATACAAAAAGGTCTTGATGCTACTTCCTGGGTAGTTTCTACTGAAGCAGCAACAAAGGAAGTACTATGGACAGCTGCAAAAGCTGGATTACCTGTCATAACTAATATTTTAGAGGTAAGGGGAGCACCACAAGTTGCAGTTATAAAATTTGATAATTATGGAGGAAGTTATGATTGCGGTGTCTGGGCTGGAAACTATTTTAAAGAGAATAGGAGCGGAGATCCCAAATTAGCTATATTAACTTTACCTGGATATGGAAGTACAGAAGATAGGGCTCAGGGATTCATAGATGGTTTTAAATCTGTATATCCAGATGCTGAAATTGTAGCTGAGCAAAATGCTGAAGGTGATATGGGTAAAGGAATGGATCTCATGGAAAGTATTATCCAGGCCAACCCTGACGTTAACGTTGTTTTTGGAATAAATGATCCTTCTGCATTAGGTGCTGCTGCTGCGGTTGAAGCCGCAGGTTTAGAAGATGTAATCGTTTTTGGTTTTGATGGTGCCGCTGATGCTAAAAAAGCAATTAGGGAAGGTGGGGTATATAAAGCTTCTGTTTTAGTATTTCCTGATGAGATGGGTAAAAAAACAGCGGAGGCATTAATTAATTTGGCCCTTGATGATTTTGAAAAAGTTCCTTTCTACCATAATATTTCCAGAGTCATCATTACTCCTGAAAACATCAGTCAATACTAATCTTATTAGCATTATAAAATAGATCGAATAGGAAGGGGTGTTTTTAAAAAGAACACCCCTTTAATGAAGTGATTTTTTATTAAGTAGGAGAGTAATCTGTGAATCAGGGTTTAAGAAAGTTTTTGCAGGATTATATATTATTATTTATACTGATATTAGTAATTGTAATAGCTTCTTTAATTTCTGAGCACTTCTTATCTGTTACCAATTTTTTAAATGTACTTCGCCAAATTAGCATGGTGGCCATAATTGCAGTCGGTAGCACTATAATAATAATGGTTGGCGGAATAGATTTATCAGTTGGCTCAGTTGCAGCATTTGCAGGAATATTATTTGCCGGGTTAGCGGCAAGGAATAATTTGCCATTACCTTTAGCACTCTTGATAGCTTTATTATTTGGCGTATCTGCTGGCCTTTTAAATGGTGGTATAATCGTAGGATTTTCAGTTCCTCCATTTATAGCAACCCTTGCCACTATGTTTATTTTTAGGGGAGCAACTTTTATTTACGCTGGTGGTAGCTATACCTCAATAGCCAAGGTCCCAGAAAAATTTGACCTTTTAGGGAAGGGATATATATGGCGCATTCCTATACCTATCATTATAATGGCTATAGTATTTGTTGTATTTATCTTATTTTTAAATTATACAAAGTATGGATTGTATATATACTGTGTTGGAGGAAACGAGACAGCTTCAAAATTATTTGGTATAAATGTTAAATTTATTAAAATAATGGCTTATATGATAGGCGGTTTGATGTCATCTCTTGGAGGTATTATTTTAGCATCAAGATTAAATAGTGGAAACCCGCAAGCAGGAGAACTTTTTCTTTTTATGGCAATTACTGCAGTGATACTAGGTGGAACAAATTTAAAAGGTGGTGAAGGTACATTAACCGGTACTTTAATGGGTGCAATAATATTGGGAATACTGAATAATGTGTTGACTCTAGCAAATGTAAATTATTTTTATCAATTCATTGTATATGGATTTGTATTAATAATTGCAGTAATCATGCAAGTATCATTATCAAAAAAAACAATATAAATTACTAAATCAAGCATTAGAGGGCAAATTATGGAAGAACAAAAAAAAATTCTAGAATTAAAAAATATTACTAAAAGATTTGGTGGATTAGTAGCTCTTAGCAATATAGACTTTGAATTATACTCTAATGAAATCCTGGCATTAGTTGGTGATAATGGTGCAGGTAAATCTACACTTATAAAAATAATTTCTGGAGCTTTAATTCCGGATGAAGGTGATATTTTTTTAAAGGGGAAGAAAATAAATATACATACTCCTATGGATGCAAAAAGATTGAATATAGAAACAGTTTACCAGGATTTAGCTTTAATAGACACATTGAGTATTACAAAAAATTTATTTTTGGGCCGAGAGAATAATATACTCTTCCATAAAAGAAGAGAATTAATGGCTAAAAAAATAATTGATGATTTGGGTATTAATATTCTTGATATAAGAGAAAAAGTAAAATTTTTATCTGGTGGTCAGCGACAGTCAGTTTCAATCGCAAGAGCTAAAACTTTTGGAAAAAGCATTGTTATACTTGATGAACCAACAGCAGCTCTCGGTGTTAGAGAATCTAAACATATACTTGAGGTTATAAAAAATTTAAAAGAAAAAGGTATGTCAATAATTATTATTACACATAATCTAGAGCATGCATTTTATGTAGCTGATAGGTTTTTTATTTTAAGAAATGGTAAAAAAGTAGATTCTAAGAAAAAAGAATTAACAAGCATAGATGAAGTTGTTAAGATGATTACAGGTGGAGTTTTTGTTAAATAACAGGAGTAATTATTTAAGTTTTTTAGTAGATATATATTTTTAAAAAGGAGAATAATTTATCTAAGCAATTGAGTATTTGGAAAAATCAAGTTTATTGTCTAATGAAGTGATTTTTTATTAGCCAGGAGAGAATTCAGTGAATCAGAGTTTAAGAAAGTTTTTGCAGAATTATATATTATTATTTTTACTTATATTAGTAATTGCAGTAGCTTCTTTAGTTTCTGAGCACTTCTTATCTGTTACCAATTTTTTAAATGTACTTCGCCAAATTAGCATGGTATCCATAATTGCGGTCGGCAGCACTATAATAATAATGGTTGGTGGAATAGATTTATCAATTGGTTCAGTAGCAGCATTTGCAGGAGTATTATTTGCCGGGTTAGCTGCAAATAATAATTTGCCATTACCCTTAGCACTCTTGATAGCTTTATTATTTGGCGCATCTGCCGGCTTTTTAAATGGTGGTATAATTGTAGGATTTTCAGTTCCTCCATTTATAGTAACCCTTGCCACTATGTATATTTTTAGGGGAGCAACTTATCTTTACACCAGAGGTGGATATCCAATATCCGATGTCCCAGAAAAATTTGATCTTTTAGGGAGGGGATATATATGGCGCATTCCTATACCTATTATTATAATGACTATAATATTTGTTATATTTATCTTATTTTTAAATTATACAAAATATGGATTGTATATATACTGTGTTGGAGGAAATGAGACAGCTTCAAAATTATTTGGTATAAATGTTAAATTTATTAAAATAATGGCTTATATGATAGGTGGTTTGTTATCATCTCTGGGAGGTATTATTTTAGCATCAAGATTAAACCTTGGAAATCCGAAATCAGGAGAATTTTTTCTTTTTATGGCAATTACTGCAGTGATATTAGGTGGAACAAATTTAAAAGGTGGTGAAGGTGCATTAACCGGTACTTTAATAGGTGTAGTAATATTGGGAATAATTAATAATGTGTTGACTCTAAAAAATGTAAATTATTTTTACCAATTAGTATTACAAGGACTTATATTAATAATTGCTGTAATCATACAAGTATCTTTATCTAAAGAAAAAACATAAATTTATTTCCAGACCATGTTATGAATATTGAGACCGGAGAGGGTAAGGATCCTGAATTGTATCAAGGCAGATTACCTGCATTAAAATTAATTGTAATGAAAAAGATTTTATGCTATCAATTTATGGCTAGCATTACGCTATTTGCTATGAAGATTAAACATAAGAACTAATGACCCTGTGTAATTTTCCTGGAATTAAATTTCACACGATAGGCTAGATGCCTGTTTAAGAGATTTACTAGATAGCTGATGATGGAAAAGATTTATATTATTTAACAAAATATTTAATAATTTAAATTGCTTATATAAAAAATATTATAATTAAAACAATTGTTAAAAATTGATTTCTATTAATTACATAAATATAGGGCTTCACGAAATTAAAAATTCGGGAGGAAACTTTTAACAAACCGAATTTTATCAGGTTCTTTGACAAACGAGGAAAAATAGGCAACAGCTAAAACAGTGATATGGGAGATAGTGCAG
>SDBT01015942.1_pt1 | contig 11924 bp, 7 predicted proteins | sample 2277101 | NCBI WGS metagenome assembly SDBT01 (sample SAMN10404973, study PRJNA504765) | marine sediment metagenome | isolation source: marine sediment core GS10_PC15, 103 cmbsf | place: Arctic Ocean: Southern Knipovich Ridge | collected 2010
GTTGTATCAGGCCTTTGCCTCTGCAATCTCACTGCCAAACGGAGTTCCGGCGGAAAACGAGCCGGCCGGCGTTTGACGGCCCGATCGCATGCAGTTATAATGCCGGTTGACGCCCGGGGTCTGTCGTCGATGCTCGAAGGCAGGGGTGGCGTGCGTCTTTTCTGGATCGGAGATCGGCGATCATGTGGCCGTTTCGTTGCTCTGTCGTCTGCTTGGCGTCTTTGATCGCAGTGTGTGCGTTGCTTCTCGGCGGGGCCGACGGTGCCGAAAGCGAGGAGCCGGCCGAGCCCGACGCCGCTGCGCTGGTGAAACAGTTGGGCGACGACTCGTTTGATGTCCGCCGACGAGCCAACGAGCAGTTGGCTGCAATGGGTCTGGCTGCGCAGGAGGCATTGACGGCCGGTCTGCGCGACGGCGACGCAGAAATCCGCCGCCGCTGCCGGTGGCTGCTGCAGGACGTGCTGGAGTCCGACTACGACCGCCGACTTGCGGCCTTCCTGGCCGACAACGAGGCAGAGCAAGACCACGACCTACCCGGCTGGAAAAGCTACCGCGAGTCGGTCGGCACCGACAAAGTGGCCCGGGAACTGTTCGTCAAGATGCAGCAGGCCGAGCCCGGGTTGATGATCTCCGCAGCGGCGGGCAAGGAGGCGGCGGCCGCCAGCTTTCAGCTTCGCATTCGGCAGGTCTACGGCAGGCTGACCAATCGCAATTCGCAGCAGCGTAAGACGCCGTCGGTGGAGACGACCGCTGCGCTGTTGTTCGCGTCCTCGGTGCCGGATGTGAACTCTCCGACCGACGCTTCTCTGGCGTCGTATCTCTCGTCGCTGATCCAGCAGGCAAACTTCCGCGACGCGATCACCAAGGGCAATCTCAAGCCGGCCGTCCGCAAGCTGGTCGGTCATTGGATCGTTCAGCCGACCCATCAGAACCTGTTGCACGTCAAGCTCCGCTACGCCGTGCAATATGAGATCGAGGAGGGCTTGGAGTTGGGGCTCCGGGCGGTAAGGAACAAGAAGCTCAACGGACACATGCGGGTGTATGCCGTGCCGGCCGTCGGTCAACTTGGCGGCAAGGAATACTCGGAGGCACTGGCCGAACTGCTCGACGACGAGACCGAGTGCGGACGACGTGTCATCAACGGCAAGCAGATACCGACACAGATTCGCGACATTGCCCTGGCGTGGCTCGTCCACGTAACCGGCCAGGACCACGACAAATACGGTTTCGAGAGCCGGGCCAAGAAGGAATTCGAGAAGGTTAAGAAACAGCCAACCACGTACATCAATACTTACTACCTTACCTTCACCGACGCCGACAAGCGCAACGCGGCGTTGAAGAAGTGGAAGGAGTACGTCGAGAAAAACCCGCTGCCCGAGTTGCCGACAAAGAAACCGGAAAAGACCGAGCAGAAGCCGGACGAAGCAGCGGCGAAGAAACCCGCCAAAGCGGCCGCGGCGCAACCGGCGTTTGCATTGCCGCTGAATCCAATTATCGGCTGGGGGATCGGCGGCGGCGTGGTGATGGCCCAGGCCAAAAAGGAAACCGTCGAGGAGAACGCCGAAGACCTCGGGCCCGAACGGGCCGATCGGATTCAAGTGCAGAAGCTGGTCCTGGTACGAAGGCTGTTGGCCAAGGAGAGCTTTGACGCGGCGACCCAATTGCTCGACGACGTGCTGGCGGTCGAAGCGGACGCCCTATTCCGGCCGGAGACGGGCGTGCCGCTCTACCGATACCTCAAGCCCGAGGCCGAACACCTCTTGCGGCAGATGCCCGACAAGGGGCACGACGCCTACAAGCTGCGGTGCGAATCGGCGGCCGGACACCTGCTTCGCGAGGCGGTCCGCTCCGGTACGTCGGAGGCGTTGGCTGCCGTGGCCGGTCGATACTTCTACACCGAGGCCGGTGCCAAGGCGACCTACCTGCTGGCCCACTACTACCTGCACCACGGGCACCCTTTGCACGCGGCCGTCTACTTGCAGCGGCTCCGCGACCGCTCACCCGAGGCCGACACCTTCGAGCCCGCGCTGTCGGCCTCGTTGGCGGCGTGTTGGTATCGCTCGGGCATGGTCGAGGAGGCCGAGCGGGTCCTGCTGCAATTGCGGGCCAGGTATCCCGCCGCCATGGTGAGCATCGCCGGCCGGCAACAGCGGATTTTCTCCGACGGCAAGCAGGCCGTTGTCTGGCTGGAATCGCTGATCGGTGCGTCCTCGAAGCCGGTCGTCGCCAACGGCTGGCCGATGTTCCGCGGCGGCCCGGACCGCAACCTCGCCTCGGACGCGGGCAACCCCTTCTTGCAGGCCGACCCACTCACGCCGCTGTGCGACAATCCCCTCTTGGCCGACATCGCAGAAAAACTGGCCGACGAGTTCCTCAACTCGCACCGTGCCGCGCTGCCGATGCTGCATCCGCTGGTCGTCGCTGTCACTGGGAGTAACGACGCCACGATCGTGCTGCGAACGGCGACCCATATCCGTGCGATCGGTTTCGCCGACGGCGTGCTGCGTTGGGAGTCGAAGTTGGAGGATTCGCTACTGAGCTTTCTGGAAGACCGCAACGAATCGCCACAGGCTTCGTCCGAGGGCGGCTCCAAGAAGATTATCGACCTATTTCGCGACGGCGGACTGCTGCGGCTCTTCAAGGGTTCTGGTGGTGGGGGTTCGTCGCAGAGCGAGACCGACAAGCGGTTGAAGGCGCTGGTCGACGATGTTTCCCCCGGATTGCGCCGCCGCTTATTCCGCGACGCGACCTTCGGGCGGCTTAGCAGCGACGGGCATTCGATCTTCGGCGTCGAGGACCTGACCTTCGGCATCGAGAACGAGTATCAGCGGTTGGTCGTTACACCCGACGGCCGGCGGCGACTCGACCCGGGCTCGCTGAAGGACTACAACCGGTTGACCGCCTACGACGTGAAGACGGGCAAGTTGCGTTGGGAAATCGGCGGGCCGGTCGGCATCGAGATGGTCGAACAGCCGAATACCTACTTCCTCGGCGCACCGTTGCCTTTGGGAGGGCGGCTCTACGTGATGACTGAGTCCCAGCGGCAAACGCTCCTGCTGGATCTCGACGCCGAGACTGGCCGTCGCGTTTCGCAGCGGTCGCTATCGTCCCGGGAGCAGCAGCCAACGAAGGTCATTTCGCCGTTTCGGATGCCTTGGTTGCAGACTCGCTCACGCCGCGTCGGCAACAGCCCGGCCTACGCCGACGGTATGCTCGTTTGTCTAACGCCCGAGAATCACCTCGTGGCAATCGACCTGGCTACCCGCGCCGTGCAGTGGATTTACCAAGTGCCTACGCCGGTGAGGCAACTCGATCGGAACATGGCCATGATGATCCAGCACGGTCTGATGCATCCCCCGGCGGCGGACGATATCGACGGGTGGGTCGAATCCGGCGTGACGATCGCCGACGGCTGCGTGATCCTGACGCCCGCACGGGTCGACAAGCTGATCTGCCTGAACCTCGCCGACGGCCGCGTGCGTTGGCAGGTCGATCGGCGCAATGGGCTTTACGTGGCCGGGGTCCACAACGGCAAGGTGGCGGTGGTCGACGCGGGAAGCGTGTGGGCCGTCCGGCTCGACAACGGCAAGCCGGCCTGGCCGCACGAAACGGTCGAATTGCCCGGCGGCGCGTTACCCAGCGGGCGCGGGCTGATGGTACTGCCACCGGCGGGACGCCGGGGCCACTCGCCGTGCCTCTACCACCTGCCGCTGAGCACGGCGGAGGTCGTCGTGATCGACCTGGAGCGTGGGCGGTTAGTCGCCCGTTGCCGATCTCCCGAGGGCGTCGTGCCCGGCAATCTGGTCGGTTGTCGCGGCCATGTGCTGTCGCAGGGGATTGACGGACTGCGGCGTTTCGACCTCGTTTCGACCCGCAAGCAGCAGTTGGCCGAGCGACTCCGCCGCCGGCCTGACGATCCTAAGCTGATGTTCGCGTTGGGTAAGGCCGTGCTCAGCGACGGGCAGCACGCCGAGGCGATCGGTCTTTTTCGCCGGGTCCTGAAGATCGAGCCGGACCCGCAATGCGAGGCCATGCTCGCCGAGGCCCTGCTGGACGCCTTGCGGGCCGACTTCGATACGTTTCGCGATCAGGCCGAGCAGTTGGCGGCAATCGTCAAAGACCCCGCCGGGAAGGCCCGATTCCTGCAAGAGTTGGCCGCCGGAGAGCAACGGGCCGGCAGAATCGAAGCGGCCTTGGAAAACTATCTGAAACTGAGCGATCTGGCCGTAGAAGATACCGAACCGCAATACTTCTCCGCCGTGTGGGCCTGCAGACGCGACCGCTGGATCCGGGCCCGCGTGCAAGAGCTTCGCACCGCGGCCGACGCCGATTTGTGCCGCCGGATCGACCGCCAGATTGCCCCCCGCGCCACCGACGATCGGCTGCAACCGTTCCTGGCACATTTCGGATCCGTCGCGGCCGCCCACGACGTGCGGTTGCGGCTGGCGAAGAATCTGGCGAAAGAGAAACCGTCGCTTCAGGCCGAGCGGCTGTTGCGATACGTGATCCGCTCGGGCAGCGAACCACAGCAGCGCGAAGCGACCGCCCTGCTCGCCGCTTTGTTGCGCGACGCAAAGCAAACCGACGAAGCGGCCCGCGTCTATCGCCACCTCGATCGGGAGTTGACCGACGTGGTCTGTCTCGACGGCAAGACCGGCCGTCAACTGGTCGAGGCCCTGGGAGCCGACGACCCGGTCCGCAGTCGGCTACGGGAGCCATCGGTCTGGCCGCTCGGCAAGGTCGAGAGCGAATTCGTCGAAAAGAGCATCAATGTGACGATCCGGATGCCGGTCGCCGTGACCGGTGACGGCGGGCCGCTGGCGACCGAGGCATCGGTACAACTCGACTCCAATATGCGTGGGATCGCCGGACAAGACGCCTTCGGGCGGCAACGTTGGCAGGTCGACCTGATCGGGTCCGATACGTCGTCGAAGATGGTATCGCTGCACATCAATTCGATCCATCGCAGGTTGAACCGAGGTTGGCTACGCGGCCACCTGCTGTTGTTACAGATCGGCAACCGGATCTTCGCCGTCGACGGATTCGGCAGCGAGGCCAAGGTGCTCTGGCAACGGGATATCTCATCGCAGGCCGCGGCCAACGCGATGGCTATGCGGATGTTCGGGCTCGGCCGGATGATGCGCGGCGTGGCCAACACGCTGCCCGCCTCGCAACGGCTGCCGGCCGTGATTGGCTGCGATGCCGTCTGCTTCCAGCAGGAGCGGAAACTGGTGGCCGTCGATCCGCTTTCCGGCAAGGAGTTGTGGAGCCGCGCCGACGTCCGCGGCGACAGCGACCTGTTCGGCGACGACGAGATGATCTTCGTCACGCCGCCCAAGTCGGACCGGGCCGTGGTTTTCAGCACGATCGACGGGCACGAACTGGGTCGACGCACGGTGCCGCCGATCAAGCAGCGGATGTGGACCACCGGCCGCCGCGTCGTCACTTGGAGCACCGATGATAAGGGCACCCGGTTGGCGATGGTCGATGCGTGGACCGAGAAGGTAATCTGGCAGCACACCTTCGCCGCCGACTCGCAGCCGTGGCTGGTCCGCGGCGAGGAGGTGGGCGTATTGCAGCCCGACGGGCTGCTGAGGGTCGTGGCGTTGTCCGACGGCCGACGGCTGATGCAGGCCCGGGTCGACGCTCAAGAGTCACTCGACGGAATCGTGCTGCTGCGGTGCAGCGACCGCTACATCCTGATCGTCAATCGCGCGGGCGGAAACGCCGCCGTCGTCATGTCGTCGTCCAGCGGCGGTTACGTTCAGAGTTACGGCAACGTCTACGGGCTGGACTGCCGCACGGGTAAGATGCTCTGGCGGGGGAAAGGGTAGAACCAATCGATTCGGGTCGATCAGCCGAGCGAACTGCCGATCCTGGCCTTTTGCAGCCGCGTGCGCAAGCAGGTGGGGACCAGTTCGCGATACGTCAGCAAGGTGCTCTGTCTCGACAAACGCACCGGCGCCGAACTATGCAACCGCGAGGTCACCCGCAGCACAAACAGCGCCTACGAAATCCACGCCGACCCGGACAACCGGCGCATCGAGGTCCGCACGTACCTCGGCACGCTGAAGCTGAAGTTCACCGACAAACCGAAAGACGAGAAGAAGACGGCGTCGGAGGACGAAGAGGAAGCGACTCCGCAGCATCAGACAGAAGCCGCGCAGCCCGCCGAGCCGGGGGAGGAAGCCCGTCGAGCCGGAGGAGAAAGCCCGTCGAGCCGGAGGAGAAAGCCCGTCGAGCCGGAGGAGAAAGATAGCGCGGATGATGAGGCAGAGTAGAGAATGGTCCGCTAGCGGGCGTACGTGAATACTCGCGTACAAATGTGTCGGAGTGGTGCGCCGTTTTCCGGACGTATTTTCGGGCCGTATCCCTCGCGCTCCCTCAAGCCTTAATCCCTAATCCCGGCCTGACCCCAATTCCCTGACCCCAATTCCCCTCAAGCCTTAATCCCTAATCCCGGCCTGACCCCAATTCCCACAATTCCCACCAATTCCCAATTCCTCGCCGTTCGCTTGAAGCTGCCTGGGCCGCAATGTGTGTCGTGCAAGTCGGCGCCCAGACAGGTTGGAAACCTGTCCTACGACTGTTATTGGCGGGCCCGTTCTTAGCGGGCGTACGCGAGCACGCGCATGATCCAGTTTTCTCGCAGCCGCGTGTCCTGTAGTCGGCGTTCGTCCTCGACGGGAAGGTTCGGCAGCCGGGCTATGAGCGCCTCGGCAAACAATCCGCGCCCGTTTCGACTCGTGGGCGGTGCATTTCCGTAAACGGGAACGTCCCGAATGCCGCAACTTGGCGACTTGCTCTTGAGCACGCAGCCGCAAACGCCCTCCTCGGCCAAAGCCGCCACCCGCCGTCGGGCATACGCGCTCATGGCCTCGGTAAGGTCCTTCTCTTCCGCCGACATTACTATTCGTACTTGCCCGTCACGCCATTCGAGTTGCAACTTTGGACGCGGCGTCGGCAGTCCAATCTCGACCTCGGGACAGATCGGCACCCATTGGAATCGTTTCCCCAGCGTATCGCACAGGATCCGATCTCGCTTGTGCTTGCCGTCGTATCGGCAGTCGTGTCCCAGCAGGCACGCCGAGATGCCGATCCGAATCGGCTGTTCAGTTTTGCGATCGTCGGGCATGTCGTAGGCCGGCGGCACTCACTCGTTTTCCATCATCTTCACCCGGTGTTGCGGTCCGGAAAGCGCCATCAGGTCGGCCTCCTGCTCGGGTGTGAGGAGTTGGGGCTTGCCGATGATCGAGGCGGCGACCAGACTTTGGGCGGCGTCCTCGACGACCAGACAGCGGAAGAAGGCTTGCTTCATGCTCGTCCCCAGGCCGCAAAAGCCGTGATTGGTCATGAAGATCGAATCGGCCTGCTTGGCGGCCTCGGACATCCGGTCGGCCAGATCCTGCGTGGTGGGCGTTACGTAAGGCACGGTCACGCGCCGGCCCAGGTCGTTGATGAACTCGGCGAACATCACCTTCTTCGCCACGTCGATGCCCGCGCTAACCACGCCGCAAAGCCACGGCGAATGCGTATGGAACACGGCCGTCACTTCCGGGCGTACGCGGTAGATTCCCAGGTGCATGTTGACTTCGGAAGTCGGTTTGTAGGGCCCTTCTACCTGTTCGCCCGTGGCAAAGTCCATGCCGCACAAATCGTCTTCGCCCAACTCGTACATAGCCAGTCCGCTCGGTTTCATCCAGACGACGTTGCCGTCACGGGCGCTGATATTTCCGCCGCAGCCGACGACCAGATGGGCGTCGTAGATCTTCTTGCCGTAGGCGATTAGTTCGTTCTTGATGGCAGACACTAGTTTTCCTCGTGGAGGGTATTTTCGTAGCACAGGCGTCTCGCCTGTGGAGTATTGCGCACCACACCACAGGCGAGACGCCTGTGCTACGTCTGCGGGTTATCCGTGGGGATGAACGATAATCTTCATGCCTCGGTGGGTCTGCATCGTCTCGAAGGCCTCGCTGATCTGATCCAGCGGGAAGTGGTGCGTGATAATCGGGTCGGTACGGACCATGCCCACCTCGAGCATCTTGACCGCCAGCTCGTGATGCCTCGGTACGCAGCCGTGCGAACCGGTGACGAAACATTCCTTGTAGTGGATCGTGTTCGAAAGCACCGACAGCGGGCGAATCTGCTTACCCAAACCGCCGAACAGATTGACGTAGCCGCGATGGGCCACCATCTCGATCGACTGCTCGTGGACCTCGACCGACTGACAGGTGGTCAACACGATGTCGGGTCCTTCGCCGCCGGTCTCTTCGCGGCAACGGGCCACCACGTCTTCGGAGTTGCTGTCGATGTAGGCGTCGGCGCCGTATTGCTTGGCGATGTCCATTCTGATCGTACCGCGACCGACGCAGATCACCTTGACCGCCCCCATCGCCCTGGCCGCGTCGATCGCCATGCAGCCGATCGGTCCCATGCCGATCAGCACGACGGTCTTCCCCAGCGACATGTTGACGAGTTCCAGGCCGTTGATCACGCAAGCCAGCGGCTCGGCCAAAGCGGCCGTGTCGAAGTTGAGTGCGTCGGGGAAGTGCGAGACGGGGCCCTCTTCAAGCACTAGCTTGGGCAGCTTCATGTACTCGGCAAAGGCGCCGGGGATCTGGTAGCCGATCGCGTAGTTGATCGAGCAGTTGTTCCCCAGCCCGTTGCGGCACCACTTGCACTGGCCGCAAGGCACGTCGGCGCCGACGGCCACGCGGTCGCCCTCTTTCACACGGGTGACGTTTTTGCCGACCTTGACCACGGTGCCGGCCGTTTCGTGTCCCATGATCGCCGGCGGCTTCACCCGGGAGTTGCCGTGGAGGAAGATGCGGATATCCGAGCCGCAAACGGCCACCGATTCGACCTTCAACAAGGCGGAATCGTCGTCGATCTGTGGGTCATCGACCTCGCGGACGCTCAGTTTTCCGAGTTCTTCGAGTAAAGCTGCTTTCATGGGGTTCTTTTGGGGTATGGGCGTTATATATTGGCTATTCTTTTTCGATAAGGAAAAGGAACTCACGATTCGGTTCATCTGCTTCCCGGATCCACTCGTCGGTCCATTTCATCCCGGCCATTACATTCTTCTTGTGGTCTATTTCGACGACGTCAAGAAGCTTACCGTTTTCGAGAAGCACTTGATTGAGTTCATCTGCTGTAGCTCGGCCTCCCGAACTGTATGACAGGATGATCCAGCGAGCCTGTGTGCCCCGTATCAACTGCTCGATTGCTTCAACGGCGACGAATCTGACGTTTTCGCTTTTGCGAAACTCCTCGAAAACGGAAGTGGCTACTCTATCTGAAGTGTCTTTTCTTCGCTTGGCCTTGCCGAAGACGCAAGGCTTGTCGTACAGGCACACGGTCGTCCAAAGGTGATAGTAGGAAGCGTATCGCACTCGTGACGGAGGCATCTTTTCGTTGTTAGAGCCGTATGGCGGGTCGAAGTACGCGAGATCCACGGGTGTGTTCGGTGCCAAATCGAGAATGTCGCGGCGGAAGACTTGGTGTTCCTCCTCCGAAATGAATACACTCGGCGTCTTGAGAACAAGATCGTTGTACGAGCGTGGCGACCAACCCTTGAGGTAAGAGACGAAGTGACCGAGCGTATTGTCCACGCGATCGAGGGCCAGGATCAGGCTGGTTAGCGCAACGGACTTCTCCACCGTCGAGAGGGACAGGTTCTCGATCTCCTGCCTGATTGCGTCGAGCTTCCTTGTGGTGTGAATCTGCCAGGGTTTCTTCAGGCCGTCTTCTTGAATCGCGCAACCTCCATTCGGCTGGCCACCGTAGTTCTCTGTGAACCAGCCGTCAATGGGCGCCAGCGAATTCAAGTGGTCGATAAGGTCTTGATATGCTTCGGGTCTCTTGTCGTTGCGAAGATAGCAGTTACCAAACACTTCGGACCAGACGGAGATATCGTTGCACAGGACTTGGTATCCGCTCTTCGCGAGTGCCTGGGAGACCCTCGTCGTACCAGAGAAGCCGTCCAAGACGGTCTTCGCATCAACCTTTCTTGCAAGGTGGAGGATTTCGGGAAGGAGTTTCAACTTGGACCCGGCGTACTTAATCCCCTCCGTAACGGGGGTGTCGACAACGACATCGCTAAACAATGACATCTGTTCCATGATTATTTCACTCCGGACCGTTGTTTTAGGAGGGCGATGTCTTCCTTGATCTTCTCCAGCGCGGAGGAGTGTCCCGCGTCGGTAGAAACCAACGCGTGGGAAAATAGCTTAACGAGGACAAGATTGTGCGAGTAGTCGATCCACCCGCTGGTGATACTGTCGAAGTACTTTAGCGCGTTCTTTGTGTGAGTCCATAGCCCGCGCTGGAGTGCGTTCGCGGCAGCACCGCCGTAACGGACCTCGCACACGTAATCGCCGTCAGCATCGTAGAAACGATAGACCGGGTGTTTTCTTCCTCTTCCGGCCTCTTCGCGCACGATCCGCACGACGTGCTGTCTTGCGAGATCGTAGTCAAAGACGAGGATGTTACACCTCTGCTTCTTCTCGTCGTATATCAGGGGCAGAACGTTGACGTTGCTGAACTCAGTGAAAGCCGAATCCTCGAACACCTTCTGCACGCCCTTTTTTCCCGTGATATCTCCGTGCTCCTGCTCCAAGCGGGGGAACATGCGAAAGTTCTTGTCAGTGGATAACTGCAACGGTCCATTGCCGTAGGCCTTCAGGCTCACGGGAAACTCGACTCCTGCAATCTCGTTGATGATCTTAATGTCTTCCTCATGCGACTTGGCTCGATAAAGATCCTTGCCGACGTGTACGGATCGAAAATCATACATATATTGATTGATAAACTCGGCAATGGCAATCTCAGCCAAATCGCCGTGGGTCTTGTTGCCGATGAGGCGCATGGTGAAAATATTGCTCAGCGTGGTCGTGATCAAGTCGGGGTGCTTGCTCACAAGAAGCTTCAGCCGCTTCGTGAAATCTTTGTATGCTGATGTCTTATCCATGCCGTTCACCCTTCTCCAATGTCGAGTATGTAGCCGTTCCGTCAAGCCGCAAGCGGCCTGTCAGGGTTGAATCAGCACCTTGGCGAAAAACTCGCTCTGGTCGCGCATCATCACCATTGCGCCCATTGCCTTGTCTAGCGGCACGCGGTGGGAGACCAAACCGTCCAGATCGATTGCATTAGAGGCTGCTGCGGCCAGCACGGCCCGCCAGTCGTCGTTGTTGCCCGACGCGCTGAACACCGAATTCCATGTGCCGAGGATGTCCAGCTCGCGCCGCATGGCCAGCGAGATCAGCGACGCAGGCAGCGTCACGTCGGCCGACGGATTGCCCAGGATAACCACCCGCCCGTTGACCCGGGCCGCGGCAATCGCCTGGTTGAGCGTAATCGGCACACCGGCGCCCTCGACGCAAACCTCGGCTCCATGGCCGCCGGTCAATTCCTTGACTTGTTCGACCGGATCGCCGTCTCGCACGTCCAATGCCAACTCGAACCCCATCCGCTCGGCCATTTCCAGCTTCTCGGGGATCAGATCGAAGATAATCACCTGCGAGGCACCCATCACCCGAGCCCATTGTGCGGCCATCAGTCCGATCGGCCCGGCACCGAAGATCACCACGGTCTTGCCGACGAATCCGCCGCCGGCGCGTTGCAGGGCGTGCAGGGCGACCGCGGCCGGCTCGGTCATCGAGGCGGCCTCCATCGAGACGCCGTCGGGCACCGGCACGAGGTTCTTAGGCGGCACGGAGACGTACTCGGCAAAGGCCCCGTCGCGACGCGATCCGTAGTAATCGTAGTCGGAGCATTGCACGTAGTTGCCCAACTCGCACGAGTCGCACTTGCCGCACCACAGCAGCGGAAAGACGACCACCCGGTCGCCCGGCTTGTACTCGTCGACACCTTCGCCGCAGGCCTCGACCACGCCGGCGAATTCGTGTCCGCAGACGGTGGGAAAG
>SDBT01015943.1_pt1 | contig 11923 bp, 8 predicted proteins | sample 2277101 | NCBI WGS metagenome assembly SDBT01 (sample SAMN10404973, study PRJNA504765) | marine sediment metagenome | isolation source: marine sediment core GS10_PC15, 103 cmbsf | place: Arctic Ocean: Southern Knipovich Ridge | collected 2010
TCCTGCCGGGCGCGTTTTTGTAACTGCCGGCCGGCAACCAGCCTTTGATTCGCAAATAGTAGTTTTGAAAGCCGGCTACAACAAACAGTAAACTACTACGGGTTAAAACCCGTAGCATTTTAGAATTCAAGCTTCGCTTGTCCGCTGTCTTCTTTACCCTGCATCTGAATGTATTTCCGTATCGTCTCCTCATTAATTCCGGATGCCGAAACGAAATAGCCAATCGACCAGATGATAACGGGTATAATATACACGTAACTGTCCCAAATTCTGTGGTTGAGGTGTAAAAAATAAGCCTCCTTTGCCGATATTTACTAAAAAACACAGCAAGGAGGCTAAAATTGATTCGATACACCGTTATTTCGGTTGGTAACGGGTTAAAACTTGAGAGGCATTGTCCGCATTGTGGTCGATTTGGTTGTAAGATTCACAGTGGTATCAATTATCGAGTTGTCAGTGATATAAAAGTCAGTTCGGTACCGCAGCGTCGAATGAAATGTCCGTTCTGTAAAACTACCTGGACGCTTAGCGCTGAGGGAATAGCTGACGGTAGACAGCGAACCGACAGACTCATTACCATTGGTGTGGTTTTGTATATGTTTGGACTGAGTTATCGCTCTGTGGAAAAGTTTCTGCCTTTGCTGGATTGTGTAGGCTCTAAAAGCACTGTTGAAAGGGATGTATCTGCCTCAGGCCATAAGGCCAAAACCTTGCACCTTAGTGCTCCTCGGATGCATGTGCGAGTTTTGGGCGTGGACGGCACCGGAGCGAAAATGGCAGGCAAAAGAGCAGGTTTGTTATTTTTCGTTGATGTTGAGAGAAAAAGGCTTATCTGCGTAGAGCCTGTAAACGAAAGAGATTCAGCCAAGGTTCGCAGGCATGTTCAAAAGGTTATGTTGGAAGTTGGTGCTGAGCAATTGCGGACAGATGAACTTGGTGTTTATGATAAGATTGTACCGGTATGTTCGCGTAAGATATGCCTGGCTCATTGGCGTAAGAGTAAATGCAGAAGGGCTTGGCAGCTTTATCGTCAGTTAAAAACAGAAGGGATGGGGTTTGAGGCTTCTGATATGCTGAAGTTGCTTGAGTTGTTAAAAGCAGAGCCTCGGCCGCCCACATTGCCGGAGGCTGTTGAGAAGTTGGTTCGCAGATATATCAATTGTCGCCGAGGTTCACTGTGGAAGGTCAATCAGTTGCTGCAGCATATTGAGAGAACCCGGGAGCATGTCAGTAGCGACCAAGTTGACCGGACGAATAATACAACGGAGCGAATTATAGGTTTGAACTATAAGAGCAGAGCCAAAACAACCAGAGGTTTTAAGGCTTGGGAAAAGATTTTATGCCATTGCTACTTATCTGAGTACCTTAGAGGAACAAATGGAATGTGCGATTTACGGAAAGTGGTTTAGCAGTTGGTGGTTAGAGAAAATTCTAAAAATTCCCCCACAATCTTTGGGACAGTTATTTTTATTTTGCTCTATGGCTTTATGAACCATTGAGCGGTATAATAAAAAAGCAATTATTATGGCTAATTTCAAACATAGTAACCGGTTTAGCTGCCTGTGTTTTTGGGCGCCGATAGTACTGATGCTGGCTGGATGTGGCAATTCATTCGACCGCAAAATGGGGCTTTCTGACCTGGATAGTCCGAACCCAACGGTAAGGATTATGGCCATCAAATGGGCGGGCGATAATAAAATATCCCAGGCGGTACCTAAACTGGTGGATTTTTTGCAGGACGAAGATAAATCGGTGCGATTCTATGCCATTGAGGGTCTGCGGCGAATTACCGGTACCGACAACGGCTACGACTACAAAACCGCCCCACACATCCGGGCTGCGGCCGTCAAACGCTGGCGAGAATACCTTAAAACAAATGAATTGCTGAATAACAAAGATTGATATGAAAGAGCCAGAGAGTCCAACGAACGCTCAGATTGAGTTACGTATATGCGCCGAGCCGGATTATCTGTCCGTGGCACGCGCGGTAGTACGCCAAACAGCTCAAATTTTTGGACTGGAAGAGAACAAGGCCGAATCAGTTGCTTTAGGGGTGGTAGAGGCACTGACTAATGTGATTCGACACAGCTATGGCGGCCCATGTGACAAGCCTATCATCATAATGCTTAACAAAACTGATTTTAGCAACAAAAACAAACCAGCCCTGGAGATTGTGATTCGGGATTTTGGAAAGCAGGTGGACCCGGAAAGCATAAAGGGAAGGGACCTTGATGACATCAAACCCGGCGGAGTTGGTGTCCACATCATCCACTCGGTTATGGATGAAATCGAATTTGCCCCTGCTGATGATTGTGGTATGCAGTTACGATTGGTAAAATACATAAGTTCAAAGGTTAAACAAAAATAAAGAGCTTCTAATTATGGCACAAGATAACAGTTATCCTCAGGGTGTGATTAAAAACATCAGGCATGAAGGCCAGCTCGTGGTTCTGGAACTGGCCGGTGAAATAGATATGAAATGCTCCGCCGACTTAAAGAATAAAATTAAGGAGCTTTTCAGCAATAAGCCGCCTGTACTCGTCATCAATATGGCAAATGTGTCATTTATGGATTCGAGCGGGCTGGCCACTCTAGTAGGAGCCTTGAAGTGGTGTCGTGAAAACAATAGCGAACTCAAACTGGTGGGTCTGGTTGAGCGTGTCAGGAGTATTTTCGAGATTTGCCGGCTGGATTCGGTATTTGATATTTATGACAGTGAAGCTGAGGCGCTCTCTTAATGAAAGAATCAAGTTCTGAATCAGATAAGACCGCGAAAATCAGCGGCCCTGCCCGCCCTGTAGCAGCACTGGGACGGTTCACCATCAGAGCGGGCCGCAGTATTTTTTCAACGTTGGGGGGTATGTCTTTATTGTTGGGCCAGGCAACCTCCAGCACCACCAGAGGATTGCTTGTCCGGTCAGAGCGAATAGGGCGCGAAGCCGTTATTGTGCAAATGGTGCGTGTGGGGGTAAGGGCTGTTCCAATTGTGATTTTGATTCAAATGGCAGTCGGGATGATTCTGCCTTTGCAGATGTTTCCCGGACTCGACGAATTCGGCCAAGCCGACCAAATCGCAACCATTAACGCTATTGCCGGTTTTCGGGAACTCGGCCCGTTGATGACCGCTGTGGTGCTGTGTGGTTTTGCCGGTGCCAGTATTGCTGCCGAACTTGGGACTATGGTGACATCTGAAGAGATTGAAGCTCTCCAGGCGTCAGCTTTGAATCCCGTACGGTTTTTAGTGGTTCCGCGGCTGCTGGCTACGATAATAATGACAGTGATGCTGACGGTAATCGCCGACGTAGTTATGATTGCCAGCGGTATGTTCACGGCTGTTAAACTTGGGATTGACAGCGACACTTACTTTTATCTGACTTGTGAGGCGGTTGACGTTTCCGGTTTTGTTACAGGCCTGGTCAAGGCTGGTATTTTCGGGCTTCTAATCGGGTTGATTGCGTGCTTTCTGGGACTGTCGGTGAAACCCTGGCAAGGCAGCGAAGGGGTCGGCCGGGCTACTACCAACACTGTGGTCTATTGTATTGTAGCGATTATCATCGCTGATGCGGTATTTACCCTGATTTTCTATTCCTACGGATTGTTCGATTAAAAACCCTCGGCAAATCAGTTTGCCGGTCCAGTGAAGATTGAGAACTACGGTGTCAGAAAACGAGAGAAAAGCTGTTATTGAAGCTCGCCAAGTAACAAAAAGTTTCGGCCTCCAGCGAGTGCTGGACGGTATTAACCTGGATATTTATCCGGGCGAAATAATGGTGATTATGGGCGGCAGCGGATGTGGTAAAAGCACCCTTCTGCGGCACTTTATCGGCTTGCTCACTCCCGACCAGGGCAGTATGAAGCTATTCGGACGGGAAATAACGATGATGTCGGAGAGTGAACTTAACGAAATGCGCAAGCAGTTCGGCATTCTGTTTCAGTCGGGGGCACTGTTTAACTCGCTGAGCGTGGGGGAAAATGTGGCACTGCTTCTGCAGGAGCACACCGACCTTGACGAAGCCACTATTGAAATTATGGTAAAGATAAAGCTGGAACTTGTAGGTTTGCGCAAGCATGCCGACAAGATGCCGGCACAACTAAGTGGTGGAATGAAGAAACGCGCAGGTCTGGCCCGCGCTATCGCCCTGGACCCGAAAATCCTGTTTTATGACGAGCCAAGCGCCGGGTTGGACCCGGTGACCAGCGCACAAATCAACCAACTGATTATTGATTTGACCAGAAAGCTTCACGTAACCAGTGTGGTGGTAACCCACGAGATGGATTCCGCTTTTACCATAGCCGACCGAATGTGTATGCTGGATAAAGGCAGAATTTTAAAAATAGGCTTAAGGCAGGATTTTGAAGCTTTGCGTGACAGCAAACCGGAACAATTACAAAACCAACAGGACGAGCTTATACGTCAATTTCTCAGAGGCGATGCTCAAGGCCCAATTACCCAGCGTATAATGACCAGCGATTATGAAGATGATCTGCTTATGGTCAGTACCAAGCAGGAAAAATAGCAAAATATTTTCGCATTTACTTACAGCAGTTATGGAATAAAGGTATGGCAAAAAAAGCTCGTAATGAAGTTGCGGTTGGTATAACCGTATTGGTAGTGTTGGTGCTGGCGATTTATATCGTGGTAATGCTGGCGGACTGGTCCAGCTTATTTACCGCTCAGCAGAAGATTACTGTCAGACTCCCCTACAAAGTCGGCCTGAAAGGCCTTATTAATGGCAGTCCCGTACATCTGGGAGGAGTCAAGATTGGACAAATCACCAATACTAGGATTAAGAAACTCGACCCCGCCTCAACAGATAGCAATGATATATATGTATTTTTTACTATGAAGATACCCCTGCAATATCAATTGCGCCATGATTGCATACTTTTGCCCCAAAGCAATGTTTTAGGTGGCCAAGCCCTGCTGTCCATTGAGGATTTAGGCAGGGACGGTGAAATTGTCGAAGACGGCCAAACAGTTGACCTAATTCTCGCCGACACTGTAATGGAGGCAATCAAGCACGAATTTGACCCTAACAATCCCAACAGTTTTTTCGCCCTGATGAAGTATGAGGTTGACCCTGACAATGTCGATTCAGTTATGGCATCACTGAAAAGAGTCGCAGCGCAACTGGAAGAGGGCATCCCTGCCATAACCAGCCATATCCAGCAGACACTCGCAAAAGCTGATTCTTCTCTTGAAACAGCGCAAACAACCCTAAAGAACCTGAAGGAATTAACCGGCGATGAACGTATTGACAGGATCATCGACAACATTTCCGAAGTCAGCACCAATCTTAAGCTGACCACCCGGGAGGTCCGCCGGGCGCCGTGGAAGTTGCTTTACAAACCCAAACAAAAAGAATTTAAGATACAGGCGCTTGTTGATTCAGCGGGCGCTTTTGCCTCCGGCGCCGAACGCCTCGACAGCACTGCGCTGCGTTTGCAGAGACTGGTAGCTACAGTTGACGATACAACACCGATTGATAAAGAAAAACTCGCATCGATGCTTTCAGAGTTAAATGCCAGCTTCGAACAGTTCCAAAAAGCAGAGCAGAAATTCTGGGAGGAGTTGAAGTAAAACCCGGTCCGATAAATCAGCCAACCTGAAAAATAAGACTGCCTTAAAGCTGGGACTGATGACTTACTTTGCGGCTATAACAATCCGAAAGCCGACATCACAGGCCTGGGCATTGAATTCATACTTCGATTCGGTGCTGATATATTCAGGGGGACAAAGGGATGAGCCGCCACAAATTATCCCTGAGGAATCATCCGTGTCATCCTCGCACCATTCCCAAACGTTTCCAATCATATCGTACAAACCCCAGGCGTTGGGTCTATTATGCTCTGTGAAACACGGCCAAACAGGGCGATTATCATCTCCTGTATGGGTGATTTTGGCCGGGTCAAGTGCCTTTCCCCTTACAAAGTCTTTAACAGCACCTACCGGTGCATAAGCAATTTCAACGGGATTATCTCTTGTACGGTTATATTGCCTTGCAGCATTCTGCCAGGGGACAGACCTGATATGCGCGTAAGATGCGGCGTTTGACAAATCGTCCCCCCAGGGATACAGCGTGTCGGCACCTGCGCGAGTTGCATAGGCGTGTTGTGAAATTGTTGGTAATTGTACGCCGAGCCATTGTGTGAAGGCTTTGCCCCCATCGAATGTTACCCAGGTAACAGGGTCATTTCGGAATTTTTCATCCAGGATAAAAACGCCTGCATCTTTATCCCAGGTTATTCTGCTGGGCGGGTACTGGCCCTGGTTCTGGCCAATCAGAAGCTTATTGTTTTTATCGCCGAAGTATGACCATCCCGCCAGATTAGTTGTCGATTTTGCCCCGGTCTTTTCCATAAACAGTTTGTATTGAGCATTGGTTATTTCACGAACAGCCATATAAAACGGCTCGATACCACCCGATTGAGTGCTGGCTATAAACGCAAATATAATCGTCGGGTCACTCTGGTGGCTGATATAATAAGACCAGCCGAAATTGACAGAATCATCGGCATCAGTGATAAAAACTTTTGTGGGATTTGCTGCGATTTCAGCCAGGCCTAGATAATCACCTTTTTCATTTACCGGCCTTAAAAAAGCAGATGAGCCCAAACATACTTGTTCATCTGTAACAACAATATGATAAATTTTCAGAAACCGGCCCCACTGACTCCAGTCCTTATGGTCGGGGAAAAACGCCCATAATACGTTGGTCAACCTGCTGAGCCTCTTGGCCTGATTGGAAGTGCCTATTAGCCCGGTGATTTCATCTACTGCACCAGCAACACTTTGCTTACAGCTATCTTCAAGATTTGCTCTGTCAAGTTTCACTACGTCCTGCCGAAGAACATCAATACGGCCGAGCAGTTGTTCACGTTTTCTATTGAAGTCTTTAGCCAAAGAGAGAGTATTGATTTCGGCCGATTCAAGCTCGGTCAGTTCTTTACCGATTGCGGCAACAGAAGTTTTTAGGCCTTCCAAATCCGGCACAGTGGTGTTTTTCATCTGCTCAAGGAATTGACACATTTTCACAGCGACTCTGTCGGCTTCTACAGTATTAATTTTGTCGCTGATATCTGAATAGTCAATCAGACCGACTGCGTAATCTCTTAAGGCAAGATAATAATCTCTCTCAATTGACGATTGCTCTGCCAGCATTTGACGAGTTTGTTGGAATATCGAGACAGTATCCTCGACAGCCTGCAGTTGTGAAATCTGAGTATCAAGCCGGTCCTTTTTCGCATTAAAGTTTACCAGCCAGGTATCGACCTCGAAACCAGCGGGAATAACCTCATGGATAAGGTTTTGTGAGGTGCTGACCTGAGCTAATACAACAGCAGAGAATTTCTGTTTGCTGCTGCTCAGAAGAGTTGGGAGTTGCCTGAACCTGACAAGAGCATCCCGGCTGTCGGCTGTGGCAATATCGTCAAGAGTGCGAATATCTTCATCATTTAATATTTCATTTACTCTTTTCTCGAACGTCTCTATTCCCTCGATAAGTCTGGATTTTTCACCGAGAATAGATAAGATAATAACAGCTACCGTCCGGCTTTGTTCATCAAATGCCTCGGCAAGTTTCTTACATCTATCCCGCATCTGCTGGTTAAAACTATCGGAAGACCACTCGTCAACGACCTCCTTTACACTCTCAAGATATGAACGCATTTGGCTGAAATCCGGTTTTGTCCCGGACACTTCTAACCGGCCAAGCACATCAGCCCAGTGTCTCTGCAATCTGCCGAGATGACCGGCGTTCTCTTCTAGAATATGCGATTTATTTATCAGTTCAATAACCCGGCTGCGATGGTATGGAAGCTTGGCACGAATTTCAGAAAACGCCGACTCTACAGCCGTATATCCAGAGGCAAATATCTCATCGGCTTGATCTATAAGATATGTATTATTTTGCCGCATTGAAAGTTTATCTCTAAGTTGCTTTAATTCTAAACCGTATTGTTTGTACTTTTCTCTCTCCTCGGAAGAGACACCCTTAAATTCTTCACAAAAATTAATTCCTTTATCGACACCCTTTGCCAACTCGTCCAGTTGGTCTTTGCGAGTCAACATTTTCTCCAAACGGGAATCTATGTCTCCCATTTGATTTATGATTACCGAAAGACGGCCCAGATTTTCAACATATCGCCAATCTTCGATGCTGGCGTCAATATCACCACTGTCATATTGTTGGGCAACGGTTATGTACCTGTCGATTAGCCGGGACTTCCAGAAAAAGCTTTGCTGCTGTGCCTTCCTGCTGGAATTGACAATACTTTTCTTTAGCTGCCGCCCCTGTTGAATCAACTGTCCTCGCATAGCGTTCTTTTCGTCTGTTATTACTTTCGCATAGCGGTTGTACTCATCTGCAAAATCTGCCCGCGGCCAGCCCGGCTCATCGAAAGAACTGAGGAGCTTTCCAAGGGCGACTTTACTATTTTCTATACTTTCGGTGGAAACCGAGGAAAAAGTCAACAGAGAATCGCAATCACGTATTAACTCATCAACTTTTCGGCGCATAAATTTTTTGTACTCTCCGGTAGCATCAATAAGCTGCGAATCAGCCGAATCCATATTGCCTTGTTCAAACTCTCTTAGCGCAGAAGAAGTAAGACTATAAACAGTCGATGGAACGTCTTGGGGGCTTTTGGGCAGAAGCGTTTGAAGCAATGTATATTTGGCAAGAACACCCTTTTTCCTGTAAACCTGTTCAAGCTTCTCTTTCCAGTCAGGATAATTTTCAAATGTCTCGATGTCCTCATAACACAGTTCCATAAGCCTGCAGCCAATCAGACCAATGTCTGAACGGCTAAAATCAACCTGCTTGTGAACATACGTCATTGTGCCGCATATCTGGTTAAGGAGGCTAAAATATTTTTCGGCAGTGCCAAGTTCGAAGCTTTGGTAATATCCGTCGGCTTTTTCGAAGCACTTGCTGCTGCGCCGCTGGAAATCTGAGTCTCTTAGATGCTCTATCGCTTCGAGAGAATCACGCTTTGGCAGAGAATTATTTCGCAGCTTTTCAACACTTTTGAGCTTATTATTTATCTCCTGAGCGGTATCAAGTGTATCCGAACCATCGGCCAGTTCATCGATGTTGGTATAGACTTTGGCTCCCAAATCATATGCATCTTCACAGAAAGCCAGGGTGTTTTGAGAAAAAGGCTTCACTGTAAGCAGCTCTTCGGCTTTTTGAGTTTTGTCTTTGACTTTTGAGACTATTTCAGAACTGGGTTCAAGGTTCATCAGATGCTCTGCGATAGTTATATCTTTCCGGCCGGTATATTCCTGCTGGTCCTCCGCTATACGTTCAATCTTCTCAACGGCAGGCTCAATCTCAACCCAAACTTCTTCCTGCTCTTTCCAGGGAGGATAACTCAGTTTGAATGTTACTTTACTGGTCGCTTGGGCAGCATTCTCAAGCCCCTCAAGAGCTGTTTGTCTGAGGCTGTCGTATATGTCGTAACCTTCAATGTCGGAATATTTTATAATTGTTTCATTAGCTAATGTGGTGATTCTTTGGTTGCGATTTCTGTTTTGGAGAAGTTCTATACTTTGCTGGAAGGGTAATTCATCCGGTTCCGGTACGAAGTATTTCACCGCAGCAGCAATACCAAGACCAACCAGCAAAACCGCTGCTATCTTCGCAGCTTTGAAGACCCAGTTGAATTTGCTGACCGCCCTGTCAATTTCCTTCGCGAATTCCGAAGCGGTTTTGAAACGTTTTTCCCTGTCGGCGTTTATGGCCCTGTCGATTACTTTTGCCAGAGCAGAGGGGACGTCCTTGTTAACCTTGTTAGCCGGCAAAGAACCCTTGCGAGGAATGCTTTTAGTAAGGATTTGATACAAAATTACACCGGCACTGAAAACATCCGCTCTGGCATCCACCCCTGTCTTGGCGTCCGCCAGCTCAGGCGCCCCATAATGTGCCGACCTGAATCCCTGGCCGGTAACATCAATATGTTTTTGGCTCAGTACCTTTGCAATCCCGAAATCTATGAGTCTGATATCAAATTTCATAAGGTCGGAGCTGTCAATTTCGGCCTGCTCGTCCCGTGGAACAAGCATAATGTTGCCAGGTTTAATATCTCTGTGGATTGTGTGTTCGTGAGCGTATGCAAGAGCATCAAGCAACTGGCGAATTATATGCAGGGCCTCATCAAGCCGAATTTTCTTGCCCGCGGTCCGACGCTCTTCGATAACATCACTAAGTTCCATCCGGCTCTTAATCAGTTCCATAACTATGAAAACATACCTGCCGGCGCCCTCCACATCGATTCGTTGTTCTACACTGTAAGTCTTTATGATATAGCGGTGTGTAAGGCTTCTTGCTATCATCGCCCCCTGCTTAAGCCGGTTTATGGCAGCTCTGTCTTCCCGATGGTGAGACCACATCGTTTTGATTGCAATTTCTTCATTAGTAAGGTGGTCATAGGCCTTATAAACGATAGCCTGCCCACCCTCGCCGATTTTTTCCATTATCTCATAATGATTGTTCCATATTTCGTGTGATGGGTCCAGCGGCGTAATACCATCAATCGTTTCAGATGGTTTTATTGTTGGCTGTGAAGGCATTTGAGCCACATCGGCCCCCGGCTGAACAGGTATCGTTGCTGACGGCCCGACTGATTCTGTAACTGCAATCGTTGAGGTTGGCTCAACTGGTATTGAGGTCTCGGCCGATTCGCCCCGAAGAGACCTCTCGAGCGCATCGGTAAAATCTTCCGTGCTGGCCCAACGTTTTTTAGGCGAGGGGTTTGCGGCTTTGAGGATTACTTCGGTGGTATAGGCACCGACAATTCCTTTAGACGTCTGCTCATTCAAACGGCTGCGAAGTACTTCGTGGATTTGGCCGGGACTGTCTTTCGGCAATTCGGTTGCAGAAAGAATTTCAAATACCAGAAGACCGGCAGAAAAAATGTCACAACTCACATCACAGGTAAATGTCTCGGCGTCTCTTACCTCAGGAGGCTGGTAGCTCATAGTTGTAACCGAGGTAGTGTCCTGACCGGTAACCGGCTGGCCCGTCAGGTACGCCGCAAAACCAAAATCTCCAATCAAAAGTTGCAGTTCCGAACTCAAAAAAACAGAATCGCTGGAAAGATTGCGGTGCACTACATGCTTGCCGTGTATCCGCTTCAAAGCGCCCAGGAACTGACTAACCAACCCCTGCCGAAACTGAAGAGACTGAGACGCGAGAAAGTCAAAGCGTTTTGAGAGTTTGTCAACCTTAGCGGGCTGAGTCGCAATCCAGAACATGTTCTTTGTATCACTGTAATCATAGATGTGCATAATACCGGGAAGTTCAAGTTCCTCCATAAAGGTAATATCACATCGCAGGTACTCTCTGAGGTGCCTTCGAGTGGTAGCTCCGGAAGTCTGACTGAAATCGAATATCCTAAGCCTCACAAGGGCATCCTCGGCTTTGTGCCGCGCAACAAACTCCCTTACCGAACCAGAGGTATCTATGGTCTTCAGTATCTCATAACCTTCAGGCATAAAAACCGGAGCACTTGACATACCAACTCCAAACACACAGAATCAACCCCATCCAACTATCAACCGGCGACAACTCAGATAAACTCAAACCGCCGACACAATAGATTATTATACATTTATTGTGCTGATAAGCCAACAAATAGCATATTGCCTTACCTGACACTTTTTTTCTTGTGATTTACCTCCGGAAGTAGCTAAAATAGATGATAAGGACAAAAAGTTTATATCAGGGATGGCTTATTTAACGAAGAATCAGAGGTTGAAAAAGAGACCTGCGAGATGGCACTGCCAAGCGAATATGTGGTTGAAGATGCAGTCAGAAGCATAGATGATGTAATCGTCTATCGAGCAAATCACCCCATTCACGGCACAGTGAATGTTTACCTGCCGGACGATACCTTACCACTGGAGTTTGCCGCCACGGTG
>SDBT01015944.1_pt1 | contig 11923 bp, 10 predicted proteins | sample 2277101 | NCBI WGS metagenome assembly SDBT01 (sample SAMN10404973, study PRJNA504765) | marine sediment metagenome | isolation source: marine sediment core GS10_PC15, 103 cmbsf | place: Arctic Ocean: Southern Knipovich Ridge | collected 2010
TTCTTCTGCCAAGTCGACGATGTAGATTTTCTTGGGCATTACTCTCCTCTCTGCACAGGCAAGTTTGCCTGTAGTTTACCACAGGAAGAAAGTTTGTCAAAACCTACCTGAAAAGGTACTAGCCACCCGGAGGAGTTTTTATGAGTATTTCAATCACATTCGTGTACAGTTCACAAAAGGTTTTCAAAAAGGTAGGAGAAATTAAAGATGCTATTAGGGCTAAGATCCACGAGGAGCACAGTTATTACCCAACGTTTGATTTTTGGGATGATTTCATCATTAGCGTATTTGATCGGCATTCTGGGAAGGAGTTAGATGATGAGACGGAAGTTGATTTGTCGGAAGGGTACGGTTACAAGATTCTGCCAGTATTTACGGATAAGAATAAGGAAAGGCTGATCCAAAGTCTAGAGACAACAATAGAAGAAATACTCAACATAACTCAAGATTCGCTCGGGAATAAAATCGGAGAATTGAATGATGATGATGATATGTTACTGGATTTGCCCAATCTTTACTCATCGCAAGAATTCCTAAATCTATTTCAAACCGCATTTGATGCAATAACTTCATCTTCTTACAATTCTGAACATGAGATTATTTTTCAACACTACCTGGAGTTTCAGAATGCCGTTGACCTTAAAGGTGTGGACTTTCATTGTCCCCTAGCTTATGATGGTGGTCCATCTCGATTAGGTTTATATTTTGAGCGATTATACGTACCAATTGCCGTTGCTTTAGCTGGAACTTTAGGCGCATTAGTGGCGGCGGCAGAGCCTTTGGGAGCAGTTGCAGTTGGGGGGGTGTCTGGAGTTACATCTTTGATTATCAACCTCCTTTCCGACAGATTCCATGGTGAGTATCGTCCAGATAAAGAAGTAATTCTAGAACTGCTGAGTGAAAAATACAATCCAGTTCGTATTGGTGTTATCTGGTGTCTCCTCCGATTTCAATGTCCAATGACAATTGCAGAAATATCCCGACAATTGCCATACGCTGAAAGCTCTGTTAGATACTGGATAAAGGAATTAGAGAAAGAAACAATAGTCATCCCAACAAATACTGAAAAAAAGCCTATGATGTGGGAGATGAATAGAAAATATCCCTAGTTTCCTGTGCTGGCTAACCCCGTGTAGAGCGGAATGGCTATGCCATAGGGTAAGCGACGCGTTTCTCTGAGATTGGCGTCTTGCCAAGAATGTTGCGGGCCAAAAACGCCATCCGCACACGCCCCCGTTAGTCCCCAGTTCCAGATCTCGAAGCAAAGTCTAAAGGAGAACCGAAATGCTTGACGATATCTGCTACAAGAGTAATTTTCTTACAAACGTCATTGCGCGAGTTGATTTTCCAAGCCCCATAGAAGGTCTCGAAGATCAGTTGCCTCCGGAAATCAGCAAAGGGATTATGAATGTCTTCCCGATAGCAGAACCAAGGAAAGCAATCGCTCAAGAGTTGAGGATATCCCCAGACGAGCTGAGGCAGAAAAGGTCAGAGCTTACAGAGTGGCATTTCCACGGAAGGGACAGGGATAAGACATTGACGATTATCCCAACGGCTGTATTCGTGAAGTATACGTCCTACAAGGACTACGATTCACTGAAAAAGGAATTCCTGGGTGTCCTTTCTGTATTCTTTGCTCATTTTGCGGACGTAATTGGGAGTCGTTTGGGGCTGCGCTACATCAACAACATCACCCTGAACGATGGTGCTCCGCTCTCTTGGGAGGATTACTTGAATGGGCGAATGCTCTGCCTGTTTCAATTCTACCAGGAACCGCGGTTTCTTGCCAGAGTGTTCCACAATATTGAGCTGAACTTCGGTGACTTCAATCTTCGGTATCAGTTCGGGATGCACAACCCTGACTACCCGGCACCGATCAAGAAGAAAGGCTTTATACTGGACTTGGATGCCTACTGCCAATCTCCCCAAGATTACAGCGACATCACTGCCAACCTCGACATCTTTCATAGCCAAATTCAGGAGTTGTTTGAGATGAGCATAACAGACAACTTGAGGGAGATTCTAAATGGCTGAGAACGATGATCTGTTCAGCAAAGAGTATCGCATAGGCACTGAGACAGAAGCGACCCCAAAACGGCGGCCTCTTCCACATCCTACTGATTCCATTCCAGGGATTGACATTGAGGCCAAGAGATATGGAATCGCTAAACCAAGAAGGGTTATCATAAGAGCGAAGATTATCCATGATCAAGACTAAGATCGGACCACGTCGCGTGTGCCAAGGGGACATCTTCAGAAATGTCGAGTATGTCGAGTACACTGCGGAGAAATCTGGGATCATCGAGGTTTCAAAAATACTCTTTCCACTCGTCATAGTGTTGACACAAGATTGCGACTTGGAGCAGGACTACCGCCATCGCTGGTCCAGGCAAGCATCAGGGACACAGGACAAGTGGCTGCTTTCCGTACTCGTGGCACCTTTGTATAATGCAGAGCACGTATTCCAAGGAGAACATCTCAGCGAACTCCACATGACCATGCAGCAGATCAATGCGAAGAGGTCTCCTGGTAAGTATCTCAAAAACAACCAGCTTCCCCGCTTTCACTACCTTGAATTTCCGGAGGATATCCCTATCGTGCCATCGGTGATTGACTTCAAGCACTACTTCTCCGTAAACGTGAAGTACTTACACAAGATCAAAAAGACCCATTTCGTTTGCAGTGTCTCCAGCTTGTTCCGAGAGGATGTATCTCAGCGATTTGCCAGTTTCCTGTCTCGTATCGGTCTCCCAGAGATCAAGAGGGAGTAAGCACAGGAGGCTAGGGACTGACCACGGCTTGCACCGGATGCGACTATGGCCGCTCGAAATCGGCGGCCACACGCGCTTGCAGTTGTTCTTGAGGCGGAAGCTGTTTCACGAGACCCGCCGCGCGGGTGAAGCCATCATTAGGCAGTCAATGAGCGTTGAGCCGAAATGACTCAACACGTATCTCTAATGACTGATTCTGCGGCATGACATTACAGATGGGAAAAAACAATACCCCCTCATTACTTAAATGCTTGACCAGAAACGAGCCAACCCCGCCGCCAATGTCTCCGCCCTGGAAGCGGAAATAGGCCAACTGGTGTACCAACTCTACGGCCTCACGGCGGAAGAAATCGCCATTGTGGAGGGAGCAACGAATGGCTGAATCAAACCAACTTCTACAACCTTGATGCAATCATCTCCGTTGGCTACCTGGGCAAATCTCACGTTATAAGTATATGTTAGCACGCTGCACAGGCGAGTCTAATCTAATACTGGCAGATACTTTGCAAATCCGCATAGAACTGAATTAGGAGTGAAGCATGCCCATAACTCAACAGCAAATTGAAAATGCGCAACGTCAACAAGATACAGCGGCGCATGATCCCATGGGGCAAATTCGCCTTATCGCTGGCCCAGGTACGGGGAAATCGTTTGCAATTCAAGAGCGGGTCCAATGGCTATTAAGTGATGGGGTTCCTCCCGGTCATATATACGTCGTGTCATTCACCCGTGCGGCAACGATTGATCTCAAAAGAAGAATACAGCGTTACTGCCAAGATAAGGGGCTACATAATAGCGAGCAAGTGAGTGTTTCGACTCTTCATTCGTTAGCTCTTCGGTCTCTCCGCGTGGGTAATCTTCTTGCTTACCCAGTTGATCCTTGCGTGATGGATGCTTGGGAACTAAAGTATGTTCTGGATGCTGAATTCTCGAAAGTGTCTGAACATACTCCTGGTAGATGCAAGGACATTCGGGGAAACTATGAGGCCTTCTGTGGAACTGGGCAGTGGTTGCCACCTAACTACATTCCCCCTAATCCTCCTATCGCGCAGGCTGAACGCACAGACTATCAGAGATTCCATACACTTAGGACACAGGTTTACTCTTGTGTTCTTCCAGGAGAAATTGTCCGTCAGTGTGTTGTCAAGATGAGAGCTGGCAACCTTGATCCTGCTGCTTTGTTGAACATCAAGTATCTAGTTGTAGACGAGTATCAAGACCTCAACCCTATGGATTTGGAATTTGTGGATAGACTTATCAGTAGTGGGGTTAGCTCATTTGTTGCCGGTGATGATGACCAGAGTATTTACTCTTTTCGTTTTGCGTCTCCGGCGGGTATTCAGTCTTTCACGACTCGCTACCCCAACGCTGGTGACTACGAATTGCGACACTGTTTTCGATGCACCACGAGTATAGTCAGAACCGCCCAAGCCCTAATGGCGGACTTCCCCGAACCAACCCGTATTCCCAAGCAACTTATGTCATTGTACGATGCTTCAGAACCTCCTGTGCCAGGGACAGTCCATCGTTGGAAATTCGCGACTGCTACCCATGAGGCCAGAGCGATTGCGCGATCTTGCGCAAAGCTGACTACTGAAGGGATTCCACCCCGCGAGATAATGGTTCTGGTCAGCAACAAGAGAGCGCAACTGACGACCATTAAGGAAGAATTGGATAAGGAAGATATGGAGTATGAATCCCCACAAGCAAACCCCTACATTGACACCCGCGTTGGCCGTTTTGTACACTCTATACTGCGCATTGCGTGCAACGAGAGTGATTATGTTGCCCACCGACTGGTTCTTGGATTGCGTCCCAATGTTGGACCAACTACATGCAACCGTATCGCAGAGGCCGTCACTGCCAGCAATCTGAACTTTAGAGACATATTCTACCACCCTTTGCCCACTGGGGTTTTTCAAGGACGCAGCCTTTCAGCTTTGAACCATGCACGCGATGCTTGTGCTTCCATTGCGGGGTGGTTGCCGGATGACACCCTCACAGTGCGCTCATCCAACATTTCCAACGTCATATCCACAGTTTTTGGGCAGCAAGAAGTCCAGGAGTGGATTTCTCAGGTCTCCGACTTGCCACAAGAGATCACGCTTGAAGAGTTGCGAGACTATTTGTGGGCTGATACTGACGAGCAGCAAGAGGCCTTGCTCGAAGCGATTTACACGCGGCTAGGCTTGGATATACCAGAAGGACTATTCCCTCCAAAGGTCCGCATAATGACAATGCACGGCGCAAAGGGTCTAAGTGCTGGTGTAGTTTTCATTCCTGGACTAGAGGAAGATATCTTGCCAGGGACTAAGCGGCGGCCTTATCCTGGATTGGTGTTGGAGGCTGCAAGACTACTCTATGTATCGATTAGTCGTGCTCGCGCAGCTTGTATCCTTGCATATGCCAAGAAACGGCTCGTTTATGGTCAGTTTTCAGACCAGGCATCCTCTCGATTTGTGCCCAGTCTTGGTGGACAGTTCAACTGCCGGGATGAAAATGGCTTAAATGCTGTTGAGGTCAACGAGATAACACAAACCTATAACAATCTCTAACTTTCAAGCAGGTGATGCCAAACCGTTAGGCAGTCAACGAGCATTGAGCCGAAATGACTCAACACGCATCTCTAATGACTAATTCTGCGACATGGCATTACAGATGGAAAAAAACAATATCTTGGGGGTGAAGTGTCATTAGAGTTTGACGAACGCAGTGACAAGTACCTGGATGAGGCTCAGCTAGAGGAGGTGTATACTCTGGACTCTCTTTTTTGGGTCGCGCACCACGATGATGGAGTTCCCGAGATGACGAAGCCGAAGACTGCTACGAGGCGGCAATGTGGAAGGTGGCCTAACAAGGCGATACAGCGAACCGGCTTCGCCGGCCGCTGATTGCCAAGGCGCTAGGGCGGCTGGACATTCCTCACCCTCTCAGGCTCGATTCTGACCACGCCGAAAAGGTATCCAAATACAAAAGCGGGAGGTCTAAGGCGCCTCCCGCTTTTGCTTTTCGATCTGGGCATCGTACCGGTGGTTGACTTGTAAGGCATCATGCTGTACAATACCACCAATCTACCAATGAAGAGGAGGCATACATGGAGTTTTCAGAGCTAATCAAGAAGCGGTACAGTGTGCGGGCCTACAAGCCCGATCCGGTGGAGGATGAGGTGCTGAACCAGGTGCTCGAAGCGGCGCGCCTGGCGCCCACCGCGGCCAACCGACAGCCCTTTCAGCTCGTTGTGATCCACACGGCGGGCCGGGAAGCGGAGTTGAAACGCATCTATCCCAGGGATTGGTTCGCGCAAGCGCCGCTGGTTATCTGTGCCTGTGGGATTCCGGCCCAGGGCTGGGTCCGCGTGGACGGCAAGAACTACACCGATGTGGACGTGGCCATCGTCATGGATCACCTGATCCTGGCCGCTGCCAGCCTGGGTTTGGGCACCTGCTGGATCGCCGCCTTCGACCCCACCGCAGCGTGCGAGGTGCTGGGCCTGCCTGACGGCGTGGAGCCCATCGCCTTCACGCCGTTGGGGTATCCGGCCGATCGCCTCAGGCCGAAGAAGCGCAAAGCGTTGTCTGAGTTGGTGCGATATGAACGCTGGTGAGGCCGACATGGTCTACACGTTTGAAGTCGCTGCCTATTAGTAGGTTAGGCGACTAGATCGAGGAGACAACATGGCGAAGGTACATCTTCGCAACATCACGACAGATAACTTCCAGGAATGCATCGGGCTGGAGGTGGCCGAGTCGCAGAGAGACCTTGTCGCATCGAATATGAAATCACTGGCAGAGGCGAAGGTTAATCCAAACCTCTTCCCGCTGGCCATCTACGATGCTGCTGTCAGGGGATGCGAGAAGCCGCGGTTGCCGATAGTGGGGTTCACGATGTACGAGGTGGTGGCGGGTGTCGGCTTCATCCTGCGGCTCATGGTCGACCGCAGATACCAAGGGAAAGGGTATGGTCGAGCGGCAACGGTTGAGGTGATCCGACGGCTGAGGTTACATCCAGAGGTTGAACTGATCGCGACAAGCCATCGGCGAGGGAATGAAGTGGCGTCCAACCTATACCGCAGCCTAGGCTTTGTGGAATGGGGTGTAGAATGGGCCAAGGAGAACGAATCGGAGGTCTTCCTGAGGCTTGATGAGGACGCCTAGCCGCTCAATGGAGGCGACGCGGCTATGGCCGCGATGAAACTGATGGTGGCTGCGAAGTACTTGCCAAGTTGCCGAGTTCGGGCGATTGATGGTCGAGACTACACTGATAGGCCCAGGTCGAAAAAGCGCATAGCTTTGTCTGAGTTGGTGCGAGATGAACGCTGGTGAGGCCGAGATGGAAAACACACCACTCGTGAAAGAGGTACAACCAGTGAGACCGGCCCCGCCGCGGCGAGCCGCCCAGGTTCGCTTCCCCGACGGGCGGGTCTTCGAAGCGTCTATCGGCACGCCCCTGGAGGCTTTCGCGCGGGCTGCCTTCCCCGACCCCCGGGTTCCGGTTATGGCCGCCCTGGTGGATGGCAAACTGAAAGAGCTGACCTGGCCGGTTACCTGTGACGTGGAGGCCACGCCAGTCACCCTGGCCGACAACGACGGCGAGAGAATCTACCGCCGCTCTCTCTCCTTTCTCCTGGTGGCTGCGGCCCAGCAGATCTTTCCCCAGGCTCAAGTTTACGTGGACTATCCCCTTCCCTTCGGTGGCTACTTCTGCCTGGTGCGGGGGCGGGGACCATTTACCCCCCAGGAACTTGACCAGTTGGAAGCGCGGATGCGGGAAATGGTCGCCGCTGACCTGCCCATCACCAAGGAAGAAGTGCCGCTGGAGCAGGCAGTCGCCCTCTTTCGCGGCTGGGGTGAAGAGGAGATGGTCCGCCTGCTCGCCTACCGTCGCAAGGATTATCTGACTCTCTACCAACTGGATGGGGTGCGCGACTGCTTCCACGGGTACATGGCGCCCTCTACCGGCTACTTGCGCCTCTTTGCCCTGCGTTCCTATCCGCCTGGCTTCGCCCTTCAGTTCGCTCGCCGCTACAGCCCCACCGAACTGCTTCCCCTCGAGGAATTCCCCCAACTGGTGGCTGTCTTCGGCGAGTACGGCGAATGGGTGCGGCGACTGGCTGTCGATGATGTGGGCGCGCTGAACGAGGCCATTGAAGCCGGACGGATGTCGGAGATCATCCTGGTGGCCGAAGCCCTGCATGAGCAGCGGATCGCCCAGATCGCCGGGGAGATAGCCCGGCGGCGGGGGGAGGTGCGGCTGGTGCTCATCGCCGGGCCGTCCGCATCGGGCAAAACCACCTTTGCCCGGCGGCTGGCGGTGCAACTGCTGGCCGCTGGCATCCGCCCGGTGGCTATCAGCCTGGACAACTACTTTCTGGATCGGGAGCTCACCCCGAGGGATGAGCACGGCGAATACGACTTCGAGGCGCTGGAAACGCTAGACTTGGCCCTCTTCAACGATCAGTTGCTGCGCCTGATGGAAGGGGAGACGGTGTCCATCCCTCATTACAACTTCCGCACCGGCCAACGCGAGGCGGGCGAGACCCTGTTCCTTGGCCCCGATCACGTCCTCCTGGTGGAGGGGATCCATGGCCTGAACCCGGCCCTGGTGCCCGCGCTACCCTCGCGGTGCATCTATCGGATCTACGTCTCGGCCCTCACCCAACTGAACATTGACCGCCACAACCGCGTCTCCACCACCGATAGCCGGTTGATCCGCCGCATCGTGCGGGACGCCTGGGCTCGCGGTTACTCAGCCCAGGAGACCATCGCCCGTTGGGAGAGCGTGCGCCGGGGGGAAAGGGACTACATCTTCCCCTATCAAGAAAACGCCGACGTGATGTTCAATTCGGCGCTGGTGTACGAGTTGGCGGTGCTGAAACCGTTGGCCGAGCCGTTGTTGTTCCAGGTCAAACCCTCCAGCCGCGCCAGGGTCGAAGGGCGGCGACTCTTGGCCTTTCTGGACTGGTTCCTGCCCTACTCTTCGGACATCGTCCCCAGCAACTCCATTCTGAGGGAGTTCATCGGCGGATCAATTCTGGAGGAGTTTCGGCCATGGCGAGTAATGAACAAAAAATAGGGCCAACCCAACTACTGGCCCACGACCGCGAGCACGCTCGGGGCTTAAGAAATACGGAGGTAGAACAATGACGCGACAGACGGTTGCTCTACTGGCTACCGAGATGGACGAAGCCTGGGAAACGCTGCTTGGCTGCCTGGAGGGCCTGACCGACGAGGAGTTGTTCTGGGAACCTGTTCCGGGCTGCTGGACCGTGCACCCCGCTGAGGACGGCCGCTGGGTAGTGGACTACGTCGACCCGGCACCCGAGCCGCCGCCCTTCACCACTATTGCCTGGCGGCTGGTGCACGTGGCGGCCTGCAAGGTCATGTACCACGAGTACGCCTTTGGCCCTGGGAAGCTGACCTGGGACGAACTGAAGATCCCCCACACCGCCGCTGACGCCATCGCTTGGCTGGAGGAGGGCCACGCCCGACTGCGTGCTGCACTGGGCGGCCTCAGCAACGCCGGCCTGGGGAAAATGCGGCTCACCAACTGGGGAGAACCCTGGCCAACATGGCGCATCTTCTGGACGATGATCTATCATGACGCCCATCACGGCGCGGAAATCGGCTGCCTGCGCGATCTGTACCGCATCATGCGCAGTGCGGGGTGGGCCAGCATGCCCGCCTCGGCGTGAGACCACAGCGCATCGGGAAGGCTTGTGGGAGGTGTACCCCTATGGACACGTCTCATCCCAGTGCACCACGACGGTCATGATGTCTACGATGTTGATGATTCCGTCGTATACCACATCGTACACTAGCTCATAGTTGGGCGTGTTCGGGTCGTTGTCTGGATCAGGGTTGGCAGCCGTCAGGCGCCAGCGCGCAGCAACGGCCATGACGTCGGCAATATTCACCTGCCCATCCCCATCGAAGTCGTAACAGGGGGCGGCCAAGATTTCGGTGGTCGCTTGTCGATTAAACGTGCCTACACAGCCGCTCGCACTGATCTCAACCGAACCTGTCACCATCCCCTCCTGGTTGGCGGTCACCTGGAGTGTCATCCAGGCAGGGGTGGTGTCGCTGACGTTAACGGTCCAGTTAATGATGCCAAAGAAGGTCCAGAAGCTGCCTCCGCTGACCTGGATAGAGCCGGACACCAGGCTGGTGCCGGCCGGGGGCACGAAAGTGACATCCGTGCTAACGGCGGCTTGCTTGGTATTGTACAGCTCGATGCGGTAGGTGAAGGTCTCACCAAGTAAGACGGAGGACGGCGCCAGCAGGGTGGAGTTACTCATATCAGGAATCTGCACGGTGTACAGGTGGATGATGGCGTAGTACGGGCTCTGGTCTCCGCTTTCGTAGAGGTACCACCAGCGATTGAAGGTGGTGCCGTCAGGCGGGCAGCCGAGGGCCACCTCGAAACTGACCGCAACGCTGTTGTTCGCCGAAACGATGCCTTCCCAGATCACCACCCCCAGTCCAGGACCCGTGCAGCCCTGGCAACTGCCGTTGCCATTGGGGTAGTCCAGGGAGCCATCAACAAAGGTCACATGCTCCGAAATCGGGTACTCCATGCGGACGCTCTTGTCCACGTCGGTGCTGTTGGGGATGTCTATTCCCCAGCGATAGTGCCGCCCACCCGCGATCTCAATAGAACCCAGGCTTGCATCCGGCACCGACATGAGGAAAGCATGGTCTTCGGCAGAGCCGAGGTCCACGATCTGCTTGACACCGTTGGTGCCTTGTGTCCCCGTCCACACCCAGCCAACGATTTGCCCATCATCATTGATGTCCCATGCCCTCCCTAGTACCCAGTCGGAGCCTGCGGGGATCAGGATATTGAGATCGATCATCCTCCCGTCTTGCCAGAGGAAGGCGCGTTGAGACGTCCAGTTGGCATTTCCAGAAACGCCGACCACCTGACCGACGCTGTTGATGCCGTAGGCTCTGCTGTGCGTGTCACCATTGAGCGTGCCCAGGTCGGTCATCACGTCGTTTTCCCAGAGGAAGGCGTGCCGAATCCCGCCAGTGTCTTCCGACCACCCCACCACCTGGCCGATGTCATTGATCGCGTAGGCTTCGCTCCACAAGCCGCCGGGCAGCGTCCCTAGGTCAGTCATCACGCCGTTTTCCCAGAGGAAGGCGTGAGGGTAGCCGCTGGAGTTCTGCGCCTGGCCCACCACCTGGCCAGAGTCGTTGATCCCGTAGGCGTAGCTAGCCCCCGTGCCGCTGAGCGTGCCTAGGTCGGTCATGCTGTTGTTTTCCCAGAGGAAGGCGCGACCGTTGATGATGGTCTGAGTGTCAGCCTTACCAACTACTTTGCCAGCGTTATTGATGCCGTAGGCTTCGCTGCTCGCGCCGCCGAGTGTGCCGAGATCGGCCATCGTGCCTCCGACGGGCAAGAGGAAGGCGTGCTCGTACCCAAGGGTCCCCTGCCTCGCGTTTCTTGCCATCCCGACCACGACGCCTGAGTCGTTGATGTCGTTAGCCCAGCTTCTCACATCGCGCGAGAACGTATGAATGTCCTCCATTCCGCTGGCTTCATCCCAGAGGAAGGCATGACCGGTTCCGCTGACCGTTTGTGACCAGCCGACCACCTGGCCGGAGGCGTTGATCCCGTAGGCGTAGCTCCACACACCGCCGAGCGTCCCTAGGTCGGTAATCGAGACCTGTTGCGCTTGTAGGTCAGGCAGCGCCAGAGCATCCGGGGTCAACGTCAAAGCTAAGGTCAAGCTTACAGCAAGAACCAACACGATGAACGTTCGCGCTTTCATTTGCCACCTCGCTTCTCATACTAGGTAATAAGGAACAGGCTACAGCTTCTCGCCGCGCTGCACGTGCTCCACCTGTCCGCGCTACAGGAACATGTTGAGAATGGTGCTCATAACGATGGTTCAGAAACAAGACAGCCGAAGGCAAGACCCGGACAGCACCGGGTAGCCTTCGGCAGCTTTGAAGAGGCTTCTTTGATTCCTGCCGCTACGATGTTCTCACTCGGAAACTAGATCTACCAGCTCCCCGCTGCTTTACATTATGGGTCTCTAGGATTTCGCAGGGCGAACACTTGTTATACGCCACATCTGGGCATTTGATAGAGCTAACCCCCAGATGTGGGAGTGTCATTGGCTGAGATTCGTGACTACCCTGCGAAAT
>SDBT01015945.1_pt1 | contig 11922 bp, 11 predicted proteins | sample 2277101 | NCBI WGS metagenome assembly SDBT01 (sample SAMN10404973, study PRJNA504765) | marine sediment metagenome | isolation source: marine sediment core GS10_PC15, 103 cmbsf | place: Arctic Ocean: Southern Knipovich Ridge | collected 2010
CAAGTTCAGCAGCCACAGCAGAAGCAACAAGACGCATAACTTCTTCAGCCGTAAAACCACTATCAATTATATGTGTCCAAAATTCATCTGGTGTAACTGCACCAATGACCGTAGCAGATGAAGAAGCAGTTTTTACAACCTGAGTAAAGGCAGTAGGAAATATAGGTGAAATTGAAGCTTCAAGATCATCAACAGCTACCACATTACCACCATCAACTTCTTTTTGAATTATATTCCAAATCTTATAAACGTCACCTATGCCCCAATCATTATTAATACCCTGCACAAGAATACGGTGATCTAATTGATTTTCACCATTAACTTTAAGAACTTCCCCAACTGATTGATCTGTAAAATTAATAATCACTGCACCACGTGTAACTACATTAGATTCAAATGCAGCACTAATATCAGTTAATGATGTACCACTAAGATTAACACTTGTAGCAGTACCAGTTTGTGCAGGTGTATAATTTGCTTCAAAAGCAATCTGACCATCAAGAAGTGTTGCTGTAATACCAACATTAAACTGACCTAAATCTTCCTTACCAGCAGAATCAATAATAGCATCATCATCCATATTATCTAATGAATCGTCAGACTCACTAGCTTGTAGTGTGTTTGATTTCAAACTGTCATGGAGATCCTGTATGCTGATATTATCAGCACCACCACTACCGGGAGATGCCACCTCTACAAGTCTAGGCGACACCCCCCAATCAGTTGTAACATAAGCTCTCTCAGTCATATTAACCTTCTATGGGAGGTCAACAATCGTATCAGGCGTTCTCACAACACCAGCAGCAGCACCAGCGGAAGTAAATGTTGTGGTTGACCTAAACGGCTTAATTCCCTTAACACGTGCCTTGTACACAATTGGTATATCACCAGAATATTGAATCGTTTGACTGGTAGTAGCACCAGTAGCTTCTTCCTCAATAAGCACAACGTGCACATTATCATCTAAAGTTAGAGGTTGTGATCCTGTTACAGCACCAATAGTTCCTGATGTAAGTGTAAATATATTAGTAGTTCTATTCACAGCACTATATGGGAACCGTAGGTAGTTACCTGTATTATTAGGATCAAATACCCTAAGTACAGCACTATCAGGAACATCTGAAGGAGTTGGTCCTACTGATCTTGTATTAGCACCAATAAGAATTGTGCTATCACCAGATTCATTATTACCACCACCAATAGTACCAACATCAAACTCAGTCCTGAGGATTGCTGTATTACCAGCACCAGTAGAACGATATGCTGCAACCCTATCACCATTAAGTGTACCTGTAATCGAAAGTGATTGTAGGTTAGGTGGTGAACGTGTAACACCATTATCATCAATGACGCTAAAGGATCTAATATCAGCAGCAGCAACAAAATCAGTATCAAGGAACCAACCTTGTGCCATTGCCCATGAACCAGTAAACGGACCCATTGGTGAACCCGGTTTCACTTCAGCATAAGCATCCTTAAGCTTCCTGAACAGGTTACCAATAGTACCAGCATCAGCAGTACCCGGTCCTTCATATAAGAAGGTTTCTTCTTCTTGCCGGGTTAAGTATTTTGAATACTGATAACCATTTTGCATTGTTTCAGCAGCAGCACCAGTAATATCCATTGATACAGAACCAGCATATGGATTGTCACCTTCACCATTATTCAAATCAGCATCAAACTCAGTGGCAGTTGGATATGAAGCACCAGTACCAGCATCCCATGCCGCAATACTTGTATCACCATCAATATCATTGTCACCAGAAAACGTTCCAGTTAACACCTGAAGGTAAAGAACATCAGTTGTAGCATTAGCAAGAACAAGCCTTGCAGTTGCACCAGTACTAGCTTGAGTTACATCCTCACCCGGTATAAATGTTCCTGTAATACCAGTACCACCAGAAGGTGTTGCTGCAAGATCAACCACTTGAAAGCCTATATCAACACTATAACCGGCTACAACAGGGTCAGGGGTTGGTGCGGTGAATGTTTTACCACTCACAAAGCCCGTACAAGCGTCAGTATTGATAAAATTGGTGCCTGACTTAAGCACGTACTCAAGTGTACCTGTTGCCCCTGCACCACCGTCATCACTCACTACAATGCCTACCTTAACGCTATTACCAAGGCCAGCAGTGAATTCTTCACCTACTGATAGGGTAGCACCGGAACCAGCGGTATAATCCATAGTATGAGTACCATTTGGATTACGGTCACTAGCGGTATCATCAGAAGTACCAAGAGCAATCGTATTAACACCAGCAGCAGCAGGTGGTGATTGCGTGGCGTCATATGTGGAGGTATGGAACTCACGGTTCAACACTGCATAAGCACCAGCTACTTGTGGATCACCACCACTAATAAGCTGACCTAGACCCGGCGTAGCTGGATCAATAAACCGTGTATCAGTACGTGTACGTGTTTTGATCAGAGCATCCATATCACCTTCAAGCCAATGAGGAGGAACTTTTGCACCGTTCTGTTCAACATACAACTGAGGCATACGATATGGTTGTGTAGTACTGTAATCAAACGCAGTAGCAGTAATTTTATTTTGCGCGCCCACAGTTTGAGGATTAGCCCAAACATTAGCACCAGTAGTATCTGTCAAACCACCTTGACGTAAGAACCTTGTTGAAGTATCTGGAATGTTCCAACCAAACACCATTGAATACGCACCACCTTTAACAGCAGCATCCAGTGCTTCATCATCATCCATTTGCAGGAGTTCATCAAAGGTATCTTGTGATAATGTATACAAACTGTTGAATTTACGAACAATATTCAATCCATCAGCAGAATCATAAATACCACCTTGCTGTGAACCACCACCTAAAGAATTAGGACGTTGTTCAGTACGAAGACCTGCAACCGTTGGAACATCAATAGTTGCCAAAGCAAGGGTAGTATTAGTGCCGTTTGCTTCAGCAATCTTTGTACCACCAACTTCAAGATCTTCAGTAGTAGTCCATGTACCAGATTCATCAGCAAGAATTAATGCAGTACCAGTGTCAAGAAGCACACGGCCAGTAGCACCAGAAGTTAAACCTACAACAACATCACCAACTGTGAACACTTCACCGCCAACTTGGTTGTTATATGCAATGACCTGATCCGCGTGAAGTGCATTAGTATCTGCAAATACACCAGCACCAGAATCATAATCAACAATTCTTACAGAACCAGTAACAATAACACCATATACTTGTTCCACCAAACCTATCGCACCAGTAGTATCATCAATAACAATTGCTTGTTCTGGTATTGCAACTGTACCAGTATTATAATGAAAGATAATACTATCATTCTCAGTAGCCGTACCCGGTACAGCAAGTGTTCCATTAACCAATGTAGTAGTCAATGCTGCGTCATTATCAGTACCAGTAGTATCTGCATCAGCAACATCTGCTACACCACCTGAAATATCAAGTTGCTCATCATTAACAAAAGCAGAAAAATTAGTTCCATACATAGTGCCACCACCGACACCATCCTCATTGTATTCAATAAACTTTACATCTATTGAACCTGTAGTTTGATCAACAATAGTATCACCAACAGCAAATCCACCATTAGCAGCAGTTACCGCATCAAAAGGTTGTTCAGATAAAACATCAAGAAGTTCATCATTATCAAACAACCCAAGAACACTAGTTAGTGTTAAAGTTCCAGAAGTAGTGTTACCTGTAACAGCTAAGATTTTACCTATTGCACCTGTAACAACACCAATTACATACTCACCAACGACGGCTTGTCTACCAGCGCCAGTGTCATAACTGAGTACACCATCTATATGACTTAATCTAGTTAAGGCGTAATCAAAGTCCCAATCGTCTGCAATAGCCATGTCATTTCCTTACAATTTGATACATTAACCGTTATTTTCACCTGACTACCAGAACTTCATTTCAGTACATGTTAACATTAGTCTTTAAATTCTAAAAGTCCTTTAATCTAGGCATCATGGCAAATCAACAATGTCATCATCCGCTAATGTCACACCTACACTGATACCAGTATTTATAATAGTTCCAGCAGTTCTAAAATTCTTAAAACCTTTTAACCTTACTTTTGTTAAAACTGCCAAATCACCACCAAAATTAAAAGTAGAATCTGAATAAATACCAGATGCATTAGTTTCACCTTGAGTTACTAGTGCACCACCAGATGACTCTTGAATATGAACACGTGCACCTTCAACCGCATTACCATCTTCATTCTCAACAGTAACCGTAAGTGTCACAGTAGCTATCAAAGCTACTGTACCAGTGTAACCCGCAGCTCTTTCATAACTGATACTACCAACAGTTCCAGTATGGTTAATTGTAACATCGTTATCATTATTATTATCAACTATAAATACAGTATTTCCCGTTGAACCATCATTACCACTTTCATATCCGTTAAAAGTATATCCACTTATTGAAAAAATAAATTCACCACCACCGCCACCACCATCACCTGTCAAATTAAGTTCTATAGCATGTCCAGTACCAGCAGAGTTAAATGTTAAATCATCCTGATTTGTTTCATCAGAATCTTCATCCCATAACAAACCACCTAATACATCATTAGGACTACTGAAAACAGCACCATCAACATCCATAGTATTAAAATACACTTGATCACAACCTGTAAAACCGCCACGTGTCATAAACTTGTTACCAACAGATTGAACTGGAAAATTCATAGTTCCACCATCAATAAAAGTTGTATCAGTTAATTTTACTTCATCATGATCTGTAACCTCAAATTCCCAATTAGCCCTAGTATCAACATTAATGACTAGACAATTGTCTAATTCAAAAGAACGTGTACCAGTACCAGTACCGCCAAGCATTAACATATTAAAATGAGTGACACCAATTCCTGTACCAAGTAAGAATATTTGAGAATCAAGCTGCCTAAAATATGAATCTGTATTAGTAGTGTCCTCACCAAATTCAACAGGGGCAGCAATAAAAAATTGATCACCAACAGGATTGGATACCATTCCCCATCCATTAGTAATATCATCAGCAGATACATCAACTAAAGTTTCAGGTGTACCGGATGTGCCACCATTAATAGTTAATGCAGGAGTATCATTTGCTATAAAACGAAATCCATCCATAAATGCATTATCAGTTGGACCCTGTGCTTTTGATGCATGATTTGTACCATAACCAATTCTTGTCACCGCAGTTTTAGCTAAATCACCTTCAGCACCAGAAAACACATGTGCAGTAAAAGCACCAGAATTAGAAACATCAAGTCTATAACCAAAGAAGAAAGTTGCAAGTGGAATACCAGTTACATCACTTCCACCAACTTCATATCCAATTAAATCAACAGCATCACCTATAACAAATTTAACACCACCAAGTGTTTGAGTTTCTTGAAGGTTATCCTTAATAATCATATAAAGTGTAGAATCAGACCAATCAAATGAAAATGTACCAGTATTCAAACTATCTTCTGTAGTGTGCATTTGTTGATCAGAATCTGAAAACTGTGTTGATAGTGAAGCACTTCCTTCATAAAAAAGACCAGATAATGTAGTAACTGTAACAGCATCATCACCAGTCCAAAGTGTACCAGCTCCACAATCATTAATTTCAGTTCTATTATCAATACTCATGTCAAACATCTTACCGCTAAAGCAATGGCAGCAGCTTGAATACTAAATAAAACTGAATTGGAAGGTGTATTAATTCTAACAATAATATCTTCAGAACGTATATGTTTTAAATTATGAGTATTTGCATTTCCAAAAATAAGGACAATGTCATTATGATATTTAACTGAATTATGATGAGAAGAACCTGTAGGTTCAAAAAAAATCCTTTTACCCATTGTACTATCAAGTGCCTCCTGCATAGTATCAAACTGATCCATACTTGTACGTTTGGGCAAAAGCGCCGGTATCATAACAAGCCTATCTACATTAAAAGCATTAACCATTTGCCTCCACATAAATGCGTCTGTTCTTGGTTCAAGCCAACCTTTCTCATAATAGGTTACAAGTGTTATCAAGATTCATCTTCAGCTTCAGCTTTAGCTTTAGATTTAGCTCTACGCTTAAGTTTCTTTTTAGCTTCACTTACTACTTTCTCCTGATCAGATGTAGAAGGCGCAGTTGTTATACTTGGTTTAACTTCTGCATCATCAGTAGGACCAGCAGTAGAATCAATCTTAAAAATTGGACCATCCTCTTCTTTGGGATGAGTAACATGATGTACTGCTACTGGCTGTGAGACTAACCGCCTATTACCACACCTACGTATAGCATCCATAGCATTCCAAGCAATAATAGACTCTTTTAAAATTTTGGTTTTAGGATCATCAGGATCACCATCATAAACCTCAACATTAAAGAGCCTCATTAATTCTCTTCTTTGGTATCTCATGACCATACCTTTAATCAGTTGTAATTTGACGGTTCTCACCTAAAGATCGTTTACGTTTCTTAAGTGGAGATTCCTTTTCTTTAACATAACTAGCTTGACCTTTATCAACCATCGCTTGTGCTTTTTCATCTGGAAATCCAGCAATTTCACCAGTTGCATATGGTGCACATGATCTATTAAATTTTACTAGTTTCATAATCTTACCTTCCTTTATTAAGATCAATCTTTTCTATTGTATCCCCATTATTGTCACAGATATATATAGTTTGTGTGAAAGCAACTATATAATCTCTATTATTACTTCTGAATTTTATCAAACCAATATCAACATAATCTTCTTGAACAAAACATTCTTTAGAAACTAAGTTTTTTATTGATTGACCATCATAAGTAATATCTCTTGCTTCATCTTGATTATAAGCTTTTGTCATTGATGATAAAAAATGTGGGGATGTTACATCATCAAACCAAATCCAACCTTTATCACCGTCGCTAATTTTTAATATCATGATATCCTACCTATCTAAAAAATTGGGCAGTTTTAAGACATGCCCAAGGTCCCTTTGCAAGGAAAGCAAAGTTTAGAACGAATCACCAGAAGTATCAACAGTAACCGGCAACTCAGGAAAGCCACTCTGTACAAGGACAATGCCTACAGCAGCCGTGTCCGTAGCACCAGCACTCATTGTGAAGGTGGCATTAACCCTAAGATACTGGCGTGCACCAGCCATATTAAGCGGATGTTGTACCAAGTGATCTCCATCAACATCAAAAACAACAGAAGCAGGGGCAGTACCAAAATTTGCCCATGAACTTCCATCATCACTATCTTCAACGTCAATTACAACAGCAGCAGTATCCGTACCGGACACCGCAACTGTCATTAAAATTTGAATGGAGGCTGATAGTGCATCTTGCACCAAGTCTCCACGGTTGATTGTATTGCCTGTCTGAGCAACGCCATCAGCACCACCGCCAGCCGTAACTATGCGGGGATCCAAAGCATTAACACCAAACAAGTAGGCATCTACATTTCTGCTACGTGCAATAGACATTATATATACCTCATTAATTAGGAGGTTAATCCTCAGTTAGTGTTAAGCCCTATTAGGCACCCCAAATTACATTTTGCTTAATTGAGATGCTCTCAGGATGACGCACTGCGAAGTCATGCCGTTGAATAGCACGAATAGCAGTCTCATCACGTGAAAATGTTGATTGCAATGCAGATCCATCCCAATAAGAGGCAGAACTATCAACTGCAATTTCAAGACTAGTAGCTTCACCAATAATTGTATCTACCATGTCAACAAGATACAATTCAGTTTCCGTACCAACACCAAGATTGATTGGAATGCTAGTAGTCAACCAAATAGGCCAACCATAAAGTGTTGCACTAGGGTTACGTGTTTCAGGGAAGATGAGGTTACCATTAGCATCACGCAGATTACGAAGATGATTCTTACTACGTGGGTTCATGAACCATGCAGGACGGATCATTCTAACATCACGTGTTTCAAGAGCATTAATCATGTCCTTGAAATCATCTTCAATGTTGGTTGCTGTTTCACCATTAGTAGTAAGAACGTTATCATTAAGAGCCCAATGACGAAGTCCTTTAGGTGTATGGTTAATACCTTCATCACGAATAAATGCCCTATCCTCACGAATTGACATTACTAAAACAAGGTCATCACGAACAAACTCATCAGCAGATGGACCGGATGTGAAAGCAAGCAAGTCATTACTAATAGGCACTACAGCCGCCAGTTTACGGGCAACCAAGTCAATTTGCCCGGTCTGTGGCTCAGTAGCCGTAATGTTCTCATGCTCACCAACATACGATGCACCGGCAGCAGCCGTTTGCTTACGAATGGTAATTGCACCATTATTCATTGGAATAGTACGAGCGCCAGCCGCACGTACAACTGTCATAGAACGAAGCAGTTCAATAATTTCAGCGGCAAACTCCGTAGGTACAAGTGCACCACCGGCAGTATGATCTGAAGTACCTAATGCTTTAACAATTTCATCACCAAGATCATCATCCCATGCCATTTTAGCAAAATGAATTGCTCTTTGTGGATCTTTGTTACCAAAGGCCAATGCACGAATCATACGTGCAGCAGCAATACCTTTGTCTTTCTTTTCAGTAGCAAAGGTCTTGAAACGTGCTGTACCTCTTTGACGATTCACCATAGGCATAGATTTTTCTGCGGAAAAATCTTCACCATTAGGCTTGATAGCTTTTGCTATTGCAGCACCTACAATATCACTAAGCTTTTCATCAAGACGCTTGTCAAGATCTTCCATTGTGATAATTTTACTATTGTCCATTTTAAGCCTCACATATTAAGTGAAGTTGAAATTATGCTTAGTCCAAACGACCTTGCATTTTGTTTAGATTGTCTTTTACAATCTTATCTAGTGTTGGTCCAAGATTATTAACAAGATAATCGTCAATATCCTTTTCAGTAAGTTCTTTAGTTACTTCATCTTCTTTATTTTCAAATATAACAGGTATTGTCCCCTCTTCTACAGTGGTTGTGGTTTCAGTAGTGACAGGGGAAATAGCAATAGCAAGATCTTTCATGTACTGAGCCACAAATTTAATCTTACGTATAAATCTCTTATCACCGTTCTTTGTACTCATCAAATCTGAATCCTTTTCCAGTACTTCTTCAATATCAATTAAAATACCTTCAAGGTCTTGAACTAGCTCCATTGGTGTAATTGGATTAGCAGATTCAGCTAAAACTTCTTTTACTATGTCTTTTATATCAGCATCATAATACTTTTCTTTATCTTCAAGTTCTTTTATAGCTGAAGTTTCAAGTGATCCACCAGCAATACCAGTTGATGCATCTTGAAGTTCTTTTTTAGCTGCTTCTTCTGATCCTTCAGCAATTCTCATTTCCACTTCAAAAGTAGTATTAGCACTACCAAAACCAAAGTCATCATTAACTGGAATTACATACGGAATTGCAGTTTGATTGGAATCAAGAGTACACACAAGACCACCAACACCATCTTTTGCATGAGGGTAATAATTAAGATCTGTATTTGAACCACTAAGCACAATAGATAGATTGTCACTGTTACCAGTAAAGCCTATGTGACCACCACTAGATTTAAACAAGTCTTCCTGAATTATAAGTTCCTGTGGTGAGTTATTGTAGAATACACTTGCTACACCATCATCTGTGTGTTGCATAACATCAAGCGATTCATAAGTCTTATCAGCAATATCTTTAGTTGGAAGATCTTTATCCCAATCTTCATATTCATTAGTTTTATGAGTATTTTCACCATCAAGCTTTTTAAGCAATCTACTGGCTGCGTTAAATACCTCAATATTACCATCATAAGCTGAATCCTGTTTAGCTTGCACAACTGCACTACGGAAAAGACAATCAGAAGTAATTATGTGACAAGATATTTTATTTTCACCAATTGCAAGATGTTCTTTAGTTATATCCAATTCAAGTGAACCATCATCCTCAATAACATGATCCATGTTAACTTGATCTTTTTCAATTAAAGAATTGGCATAAGCAACAGCACTTCTGTTAAGCTTGAAACCCAATTCAATTTCTTTCTTATCAGGTTCTTTTTCTTTTTCTTCTTTAGCCTTAGCTTGCTCTGCAATAGATTTAAGGTTTTTCTCCAAAAGCTCTATCTGTACATCCTCAGGAACTTGATAAGTTGACATAGTTTCACCAATGGCCTTTCGCCGTATAAGTTCAATTTGCTTCTTTCCAATGTTATATGTTTCTCTGATCATATTTCCACTGTTAGCCCAATCATCTAACATATTTTCAGCCCATTCACCAAAAGGTTCTACATTAATACCTTTATGACGAGCTTTAATTAATGCATCAGGATTTGAGGGGATTGGTACAGCGGAAAATTCAAGTAGTTCCTGTTTAATAAATTTGAAGCCATCAATGAAACCTTCATCATCTTGTATGAGTTCAAATTCTTTTGGCATAAAACCAACACTTACTGCCTTTAGAAAACCTTCTTTAAACATATTAAAAATACTATCAGCAAACGGACTTAATTCTTTATCCATAAACTGTGCAGTTGCATTAAGGTTACCGCCGCTTTTCCACACCTTTAAAGCCTTAGCTATAGGTGGTACACTTTTACTATGAGCAAAAAGTACAACGGGATTTTCCATAAAAGCCTTGGTGTCCCAACCTTTAAGTAAGATAATGTCACCATGTCTGTCTGGAGTTTCATTACTAATAACGAAATCAATTGTACGCTTAGTTTCGTTAATTTTTTTAGTAACATCAGCAGTAAATGCCTTAGTTTGCATTTGATCTTTGTTAATGGTTCTATTACCTGACCTATTGGTCGTCATAGGAGTACTCCTCAATGTCTACAAGCACAATTACCACAGATACAACACGAACCAACCAAAAAAGTCAACTAGTGGATGATCCCTACTTCTATAGTTTACATTTACATCATGAATTAACTCAACTTCTAGATAATACAGTGTTTACTAATAAATGGTTTTCTAGAGTATCAAAAGTTTTAAATATACGCAAGAAAGATTTATATAATCACATTTTACTCAATATAAATTGGAAATTATCTTGGGGTAAATTATCAATAGATACAAAATGTCAAAATGTTATATGGATACGTCCTGATCAAGGACCTGAAATGATAAATGATACAAATACTGATACAAAAATACAGGTAATTAGGTACATGCTTATGGCTAAACTGATTGAAGCCTTTAAAGACTTAGGTATGTCTTCTTATGAAAAAGTTGGTATAACTCCAAACTGGATGCGTGCTAAAGTAAAATTAAATATGATAGAAATTGAAAATGTTTCATGGGCAGATGCTTTAACTGGTGAAGTTGCAATTAAAGCAATGATGGAAGATGAAAAAATATTAACAGGTAAAATTGATATACATCTTGAAAAAGAAAATCTAAGTTTCTTTTAACCACTCTTCAGTAGGTGCACCATACATTTCCTTAGTCCAACCTGACATTGACCTTACCCATTTTGGATAAGATTTTTCACCACGCCAAAACTGTCTATATAAAGTAGCTTCAATCCAACCATGTTTTTTATTAAAATGAGCATCCTGCGTCATTGGTATTCCAGCAAGTACAATTTTAGTAGCATTTAAAAACTTAGCCAAATTCACACCTAATATTCCACCACCACCCACAGAATTAACTAAAGTAAATCCTTCTTTAGCTTTATGAGTAGCTGTCCATATTTTTGGTTTTTTAAAACCATGAGCCTCACGTTTTTTTACCCATGCTTTCATATTCTCAGGATGCATAGTACACCAGTGATCAACCTGTTCTACATATATACCAATATCATTAACTGCTATAATTACATCAGGTATGAATAATTCTTGTGAAGCCTCAATATCTTCAAATACACAATGAGCACCACCAAGAATAAGAAACTTAGACACCCTTCCATGCCTCCGGCACTATAAACTCTTTTGCTTCAGCTAAAGGTAATTCAAACCCAAGATCATATATTAATTC
>SDBT01015946.1_pt1 | contig 11922 bp, 24 predicted proteins | sample 2277101 | NCBI WGS metagenome assembly SDBT01 (sample SAMN10404973, study PRJNA504765) | marine sediment metagenome | isolation source: marine sediment core GS10_PC15, 103 cmbsf | place: Arctic Ocean: Southern Knipovich Ridge | collected 2010
TTATAGAGGAGTAAGCACAAGGAAAGTCCAAGAGCATTTCCAAGCGTTCTATCCTCATAATGCTTCACATAAGACAGTCTATAAGTGGGTTGTCAAATATGCTCAGATGATTTCTAAGTTTACTGATAAGATTAAGATAAACAATGGAAACGAAATACAGCTAGATGAGATGGAGTTTCATAGAAAAGATGAGAACAGAGGAAAAGGTTTGTGCAAGGATTGGTTTATTGATTCTATTGATGTCGATACAAGATTTTTGATAAGTGCGGAGTACGTTAAGTCAAGAGGTAAGTCTGAGATTACTTACGCTTTCAAAGAAACAAAAGAGAGAACTAACAACGAGATAATAATTTGTACGACTGACGGGCTTCTAACGTATCCTGACGTAATAAAAAAAGTGTTTGGGTATCATAGGTTAAGGACTAAAGAAGTTATCCACAATCAAGTAAACGCCTCGAAGGGCGAGGGATTTAATATCTACATAGAGAGAGTTCATAACACGATTAGACAGAGAACTGATGGATTTCGTGGCTTTCATGGTTCGATTGAAAGTGCGAACTCGATAATGAAAGGTCTAACTATTTTCTATAATTACATAAGGAAACATCAAGCTATCGGGGTTTGTCCTTATGAGTTGGCTACTGATTTGAAGTTAATGGATAATAATAAGTGGTTGGAGTTGATTGGGTTGAGTAAAAAATGAGACTAACCCAAAATCATTCCCTCTATTCTTTGGTTTAGTGTTGCAATTTTTTCTACGGAGTTTTGTTGTAGTTTTGAAGCCATTTCTCTTTCTTTCCAATATTCTTTAATTATTTTTTCTTGTTCTGCTGGGCTTGGCACAGGAATTTTAATCTTTGCTAATTCTTCTTCTTTTAGTCTCATATATTGTCCCGTTGCTATAGCATCCATAATAAGCTGTAATGGTTTCGAGGTTAATACAATATACAGATATTCTTTTAGAATCTTTGGCTTTCCCTCATCATCTAGCTGTGGCACAAATTTGTAGTATTCGCTTGTTCCTCGAATATCATTCACATCATCAGGAATAAACGCAATCATTCCACTTTTTATATTAATTCTTGAAGCGACTAAATCACCTGCCCTAAATATTCTATCCTCTTGCCCCTTTGGATCATTCACACCATCAATAATACTCTGCTCTAGTTCGCTTTGTTTTGTTATCTTCTTAATGTATTTAGAACCAAAAGAATTAACATCATCTTGAGGGCATTGTTCTTCATCAAAATTAATTAGATTTCCTATGGCATCTGAAGTTTTGTTACTTTCAATTTTCGTTAATATCTTCCTAAATAGAGGGCTATAATATTTTGGGTCTATTCTGTTTTGGTAAATTTTGTCTTTGTCATCATAGTAATTTTCTAAACTATCCTTCTTCACAATAAAAGAAGATTTAAAGTTTCTTTCACCATTAACATACTTTTCCCATTCTAAAGAAATTTTTTCTAAATCATCTCTCATCTTCCATCCTAACTTCCCAAAACTTTCTCCAGCGTGTTCGGCAATAGCCATAAAAATATCTCCTTGCATCATCCCTTCTTCTTTTTTCTGTAATAAAACTACGCTTGTTCTATTTGTGGCTCCTCTTTCCTTAAATATCTCAAAAGGTAATGAGATAACAGATTTTATTATAAAATGATTATAAATCCAATCACGAACATAAGCGTCACGTGGATTATTTAAGACACCATCATCTATCACAATCCCAAGATATTTTTTTGGTTTTAGAAGCTCTTGGCATCTTTCTATAAAAAGAATTTTTGAATCTTGATTACGTAAACCCTTTTCTCCTTCTATTTCATCAAACTGTTTAGTCTTTTTGTTGTATCTGTATCCATGTCCTAAATCATAATCTTCTAAGGTATCTTTTCCATTTTCATCTATAAAAGAACCTTCTTTTACATTAACACTAAATGGAGGATTAGTAACAATACAATCAAAACTATTAGGTTTTAGGAGATGCCTTGTTTTCGTTTTAATTAAAGAGTTTCCATGAAATATACCAATACTTCCATCACCATGAACACTCATATTCATCATAGCTGTATTTGCTACGCTTTTTTCATTATCAAAACCCATGAGGAGTTCATTGCATAATTTATACTTACATTCCTCATATTTTTCTTCTGCTTTCTTACTCTTGAAATTAAAGTTATCATCCATAAATTCTTTCCTTAAATCATTATCCATTTTATCAAATACATATAGCAAAAATCCTCCAGACCCACAACAAGGGTCACAAACTTTCATACCTTCCTCGCCCCATTTAATATCGGTTAATTTCATAATAAACTCAACAACTGTTCTTGGTGTAAAGTATTGTCCGTTTTCGCCTCTAAAAATTGTGCTTACAAAATTTTCATAAACTTCCCCTATTGGTTCATAAACTTTCCCCTCTTCATCCACTAAAAATCTTTCTTGTAATTTCTCAACAATTAGATTAACTGTATTTTCATCTAAGTTTATTTTATCTTCGGGAGAAAAAATAGGTGTCTTTCTTTTTTCAAAATATGTTTTAATATCTTCAAAGAGAGTTCCTTTAATATAATTCCTTCCTTCAGTCATAATTCTATGGGCTGTAAATCTATTCTCTTCTCCTTTTCTTTCCCTCCTATCCTCAAAGATCTTAATGAATAGAATTTTATTCATCTCATCAAAAGCTTCTTTTCCAGTTTTTGCTTCTTCGGCTTCTCTCATATAATCTTGACATTTGAAAAGTAATCTTTCAAATTCTTTCTTATCTTTTATAGGAGTTCTAAAAACTGTCTGAACTTCCTTTAATTTACTTAGGGTAGGAGAAGTTATTTTATTTTTATTAAGTAAAGATATTAGCTGAGGTAATTTATCATCTAATTCATTTTCTTTAATCACTAGAATCTCATCCCTAGTATGTGTGTCGTAAATGTGTATTTCTCTTACATTAGAAGTTATATGATACCAAACCTTTGGTTTTAATTCGTTGGCTCTTGAGTAATCGTATGCCTGTCCCTCAGCATCTTCTTTATCAGAAGTTAACGGATGTCCATATTTTTTTGCTTCAATAACAAAAACTGGTCTCTTGCCTTTCCTTATAATAACATCGCCCTCCCCTCCCAATTCTTTAACCTTTCTTCCCTGATTAATATGGAGAAGTGGTTTAATATCTATCTCTTGCGTTGTATAATCCAAAACTCCTTTCAATAAAGGCACAAGAAAATGAACTATCGTCGAATCCTCAGATGAAGAAAGATTTAAAACTTTTTCAAGTGACTTTTTCCCTTCCTTCCAATCAATTAAATCTTTAATCGAAACACCAAAAACCTCGCTCAACTGCTTCAAAGTTTTATGATTGTTCACCTTTCTTTCACCATCTTTTTTATAATAATCATTCAATGTTTTCATCCATTATAAAGATTGCGACCGCTTAAATCTTTTTCTTACCACTCTACGATGAAAAATATCCTTTTCTATCAGACTAAATAACTCCCTCTAAGGTAACAATGTACTATCCCCTATCCTACTATTGACGCATGGGCCGTGTAACCTAAGATCAGGCCTAGAACAAACATAAAAACCTCTTCCCTAGTTGCCTGATTTCTTTCTTCCCTATCTCCCACACCTTCAAACTTATCACATTTACAAAACTCTCCATATTTATCTTTAGGTGTAAAGTCTTTTACGCATGGCCTTTTGCCTCCACCGAAATGTTCTTTCTTAGAATGTTTACAGTTCACACAAGCTTCAGTCATTTTCCTTCCCTCCAGAAGATTAAATCACACTTACCTTCACCCTCAGGAATACTGTGTTCCCTTAATCCAATTTGTTTAAAGAAAAAGAAATCTTTAGTTAGTTCAAACAAGCTAGGTAGGTCTGTTGGTTTAGTTACTTCAACCATTAACACATCCACTTGTTTTAACTTCTCTCCAAATCCCCTTATTATTTCTATCTCGGCTCCTTCTGCATCTATCTTGCAAAAGCAGTTACCTTTAATATTAATCTTTAGATTATCAAACCTCTGAAAGTTCATTTCAACCGAGCATCTTGTTTTATTTTTAATAGAACTATTTAGTCCTTGCCTTGTATCATCTAAGTAAAAAATACCTTTTTCGTTTTTGTCCCACAAGGCATTAGGAAAGTTCTTTATGTTTTTATTTCTTTTCTTAATCAGTTTAGAGTATGCATTGGGATCTGGTTCAAAAGCATATATCTTAGCTTTGGGGTGGAATTTGGAACAGGCATCAACGTATTCTCCAACGTTAGCCCCAATGTCTATGAACGTATTGAGTTCTCCTTCTAAGTATCTACAACAAGAAAGAAAGCTGTGAAAGTTATTTGATTTCTTTAGTCCCCTTAATGCGTGTGGTTCTTCAATTATCTTTAGTAATTTTGTTTTAAATGTCATTTTGAATTACTATCTGTTAAAGCTGTAATTTTCAATATCACGAGCATACTTGGAAAATTAGCCGGTTTACCTGTATCATTAAACTTTAATCTACCATTGAACCATAAAAATTCTGCGTTAGCTTCTTGTAACATCTTAAACCATTTAGTAGAAGTATCCATTCTCATCAACATCACAATCGTCTTTCCTTTCTTATTTTCATAAATTGCTTTTTCAACCCAAAGTAATGGTTTTGAATATGGAGGATTTACATAAGTTTTATCCTTCCAATCTAACAACAAACCATCCTCAATAGGATCATCATTAAGAGGACAGGGATCAAACCACCCATCAAAAATCTCCATTAACCAGCTAGGAGTTGCCCAATTATCGTTTGTCATTCTTTCGACCTCTCTGTTAAAAGCGTACGTTTAGTTATCATAAGTGATTACCTCCAACAAAGGAAGAGACTCATTGAAATCCAATTTATTACTAATAATTATCTTACAAATCTCATAATTTCTATTGTTAAAAATAGCACCTGAAAGTGTGTTAGAATAGTTTGCACGGCAATTGTACAATTCACAGGAATCTAAGTTGTACATTTTATCACATTTCTCACGACCTTCTTGGTTTTCTCCAAGTGGTTTTAAAGCAAAATAAACCGCCACTGACAATAACAAACCAGCCGCCACTGATAAAACTATTTTCTGATAAGTTTTCACTTTCCGCCCCTTGGAATATTTTCTGTTTTTTGGGAACCCGAAACCTTCGCTTCTTTCAATACTACTTTGATAATCTTCTCAAGTTCTTTCTCTTGCCATTTTATCTCAGCAGACCAAGCAGCAGACCTAGCAGACCTAGCAGCAGACCAAGCAGCAGACCTAGCAGACCAAGCAGCAGACTTAGCAGCAGACCTAGCAGACCAAGCAGCAGACTTAGCAGCAGACCCAGCAGACCAAGCAGCAGACTTAGCAGCAGACTTAGCAGCATCTATTCTTTTCTTCAACTCAGGAAGTTTAATCTTTTTATCTAAATAAAGTTCTGCCCCTTCAATAGCTTCAAAGACTCTTTTATCGTTTGGATATTCTTTTTCATAATTCTTCAAACACCTTTTAGCACATCTAATCGCAAACAGTTTTAATATTTTATCAATAGGAAGTTCCTTAACTAATCTCATTTCAGAACAAACAAACTTATCTCCTTTTTCTTCTTCAAGTCTGCCTCTAGCTTCAACCATGAACCATTTATCTCCATAAACATAATCTAAAGATTGCAATGCTGTTCTACAAGCATGAAGTCCTTCTTCACATAATTCTATATTTCCCTCATGTTTATTCCATTCTCCAACTTTCCATTTAATATTCCCTCTTTGGGATTTCATGTTTTTCTGAATAAATTTGTATCCTTTAATTTTCTTCATCTTTTGATTGTACTCCTAATTTTTAAACAGCCATAACATATTTGAGTTAATGCGTCGTGGAAAGTTGAATAGATTGCTTGCTGAGTGTGTTTGCCTTCACAATCTTTTATATGTTTTCTCACTTCTTCTTGAGTTTCACAATGTTGGTATTCTAAGTTCATTTCCCTTTTCCTCCACTATCTGTTAAGGGGGAAGGTTCTGGACCCTCTTCATAACCATAACTTCTTCCCCAACCTTTATTTTTAGGTTTAGGATTTTCTGTTGTTTCTGTAATTCTTGGATTTTTTCCAGTCATGTTATTCTTTTCCTCAAAAAACACTTCATCGAACACTTCCTTGCCAAATAATTCCATAAGAATCTCATCTGGATAACATACAACTGGACCATTCCATTGATTAGTTTTTGGATTTCTTAACCTCCATGAATACTTCGTGAGTGCTTTAATGATTTCACCTTTTGTTACCATTATGATTTGCCTCCAGGATTTTCTGTTGATGGGGGACGTTTCACCACATCTATGTTAAAGTCATCAAACAAGTATTTTATTCTTAGAACTGTTCTTTTATTGCTTTCCTTTCCTCCGAAATATTGATTTTCACCAATTATTTCTTTTACTCCTTCCACTAATTTAACATTTTCCAAATCTTCGTTTTCGTTATTCATTTCCCTTTCCCTCCAAGTTCTGTTAATGCGGTAATTTTGGCATCTTCATAGGGTTTAAAATCTTTCCACTCATTTTCGTGATTCATCATCTTTAATTCAGCCATTTCTAATTTTATATTAGCATCCTCAAGATTAGATTCAGCAATAGACACTTCTTCTTGAGCATTTTCAAAGCTCTCTTTTATCTTCGGAAAATTTTTAACACACTCCAGCATATAATCTTCATCATATTCTTGCCCCTTGTATTTCATCATTTCCCTTTTCCCCTACTTTCTGTTAATGGGGAAGGTTTTGGCATTTCTTTAAAATACATAATTACTACATTTGTCATACCATATTTCTTTGCGATTCCTTCTTGTAAAAACACAATATCTTTACGAGTTTCTATATTTCCTTCCACCTCCATTGTGCAAGAGCCTCCACCTTCAAGATGCAGGTAACTAATAAAATATAATGAGTTCATTCTTTAGACCTCTCTGTTAATTCTGCAATTTTCACATATTCTTCAACAGCCCATTTCATTAATAAAGTAACATCATAATCAATAAAGTTTCTCCATTCATTGATAGTAATTCTCCCGCTCTTTTCTGCTAACATTAATTGTTCTTTTATCTCATTCTCTGCTTCTTTTGAATATAAAAAGTCAGTGTCCATTCTTCACCTCACTGTCCGTTTTTTGGGAAGGTTTCTTTGGTTTTTCTTTTCCATAATCTCTAACATATTTCTTTGCTTTTTCTTTGGAGACCCATCTACCATCCCAATCTAAAAATACTTTCTTGAAGTCACCCTCATCAATTAATTCACATATTATTTCTTTTTGTCTTGGAGTATCTTTTTGCATCATAGCCCCCAAGGAAGTACCAAGTTTACCATACTCTTTCAACAACTTCTTTGCTTTCTTACTATGAAAACTCCATTCTTTTAATGTGCTCCATTTTAAGCAGAGATAATCTTTTTCTTCAGTCATTTCCCTTTCCCTCCACTGTCTGTTGTTTCTGCAATTTTCTCAACAATTAACCAAACTAATAACGTGATTAAAGCCCCTATGAGGGATCCTTGTATTACTCCTTGAACAAATAGAGTCATTTCCCTTTTCCCCCTTTTGGAGCGGAGTCAGACTTTGAAAGAGATGCGCTTACTTTCTCTTCTGAACTAGGTTCTGTCTGACTATGATTTTCTGTTTTAGCGGTAATTTTGTCCATATTTGTAAAACATCCGTGAGAAACGATTACATCACAATCAGCACAACCACCATCAATATCTGCGAAGTATGAATCTTTATATTTGTGGGCACACCCCCTACAAACTACTCTTGTTGTTTCTTTGTCAAAATCAAATGTCATTTTGGATTCACCTCTGTTAATTCTGCAATTTTCTTATCCAATTTCTCTTTTCTTTTTTCAATATGAACGGAAGGATAATGAGAAGCACCAATATCTGCTTCATGGACTAAATCTCTAATCCCTTCACTGTTAAGAAACCTTAATTCACTCTTTATCTGTTTTATTAATTCTTTATCCATTTTTCTTCACCTCTGTTAATTGGGTAAATTTCATTTTACTCAGATTCTTTTCAAACTCTAACATCATATCAACATTCACTATTGGAAAATTAGCACCCTTCAGATAAAAAATCTTTTTTATTAGATGAGCCACATCACTTAGTGCTTCATTGTATGCTTCTTTAGGTGTCATCTTTTCTCCTCTGAATTTTCTGTTTTCTGAGTAATTCTGCTTCTCTCAAAGACTATATCTTCTTCTAACTTCTGAATATTGTCGTAGCCCCATAAATCATAATCTGGACAACCATAACTCCAATAGCCATCATCATCTATAAATACCTCAATCATAAATTCTCTACTTGGCATTTTCCCTCCACCCTCTAATATCTTTTTTATCCCCTACATATTTCATATTCTTTTCGCCTTTAATTAATTGCTTCTTAGTCGCTCTAGTGTCAGTATCATCCTTAGAGTAAACTTCAGCATCTACATCCTTTTTCTCTTTCTTAATCTCCCTCCTTAATGTCTTGGCTTCTTTGCTTACTAAGTCTCCAATGTTAATTGCTAGAACATAGTTTGCGGTTTCTGCAAGGTTCTTAAACCCTCCAATCGGCTTGAGGATTGTAAGTTGTTTGTGAACATCTTCTGGAACGTCTAATTGTATCTTCACTTTATTGCCCTCTAATTATAGACTGTTCCAATTCTGTTAAGTCCCAGCTTCCAAGAATCACAAAAAGGTTCTGACTAATCCTCTTCAATAGAATAGGATCTTTAGTTTCAGGAAGTTCTTGCCATTCCAACGGTTCCCAAAGAATATAGTAATCTTTAAAATCCCCTTCGGGAACTAGCTCAGCAGGAATATTTGGAACTTGTGTAGTAATCTTTTCTTTTAGAATTTGCCAAGTATTAACTGTGGGGTCACGTCTAGCCCAATGGATCTTAAATGTATTCTGAGGAAGTTCAATATCTGTTCTATATCCCCCCCTATTCCATCCCCCTTCCATTTCAAAAGTTCCTGTCCCCTCATCTCTCTTTTTGAAAACAACCTTTTTTATATCTGCTCTAGCTATCGCAAGTTTGGGTTCTTCTTTTTCATTCAATCCAGACTCCTTCATTATTTTATAAACATCAATTAACTCTCTACCTTGTTTCATTTCATAGTGGGCTTTCTTCATAGTCTCTAAGTATTTCTCTTTTCTCTTCTTTAGCAGTTGAACATATTTCTTCCACTCTTCTTTTGCTTGTTCTGGAGGCATCTTGATCTTAGCTTTCTCGAACTTTTCCAAACCAACTACAAACTCTCTGCCACATTTCCCGCAACGATAATCCCCTTTAGTCTTCCTAAAATATGCTACCTTCTCAAATGTTCTGCCTTCCTTTTTACAGTTAACACAATCGGCTTTCTTAACTTCATTTTCTATTTCCATGATACAATCAGATATAGATACTATTTAAATGTATCGTCATGTATTAACTATAAGATAATAGTGACAAAATTACTTACCCTTTATTTCTCCAGCTATAAAGATAATTAGAAGCCTGTTTTATGCCTTCTGGAATATCTGGACGTTTGTTGTAATAAATATCCCAAAAGTATTTTAGTGTAGTTTTCATCCTTCCACGACGGTTCTTTGTAATTCTCCCCTCATCGTATAGCTTATCAATATAATCCCCTAGCCTAATTAACTCCATACCCAATGCCTTGCACTCTTCTTTTGTCCATGTCTTTCTTTCCATATTATTATAGATTTCTTAAATATTAAAACCTTCGCTTTCTTTCTCAAGCATCCAAGACCGCATCTCTTCTTTTGAGGCATGAGGATAATGAACAACTTGATTACAATAAGTACATCTAGTTAATCCAGATTCGTTGATAGAAACACAAAATATCTTGCCATGACATTTCTCGCAATCATGAGCATCTTGCATCTGTTTTTGAAATTCCTTGTGTGTCCGCATAGTTATAGCCTCATAATTATAGAGATTCTTACAACTTTAAACCTTCGCTTTCTTTCTCAATCATCTATATTCTATCTGTCGAGTTATCTGTTGCATGAACTGCCCTCTACTTCAATTACTTCACTCAGAACCTACTAATTTAGTATTCATTAGTAGGTTTTAGTAGTTGCGCTTTCTTTCTCAAAGGTTGGTGGAGGGTATGTTAAAAAGATGAACAAATGTTTAAGGTTACGCCTGCTCGTGACTATCTCTATATGTTTTACGCATATGCCTAGTCTGCAACCAAGCATCTTTTATCTTTTCAATCTCAAGCCTAGTTTCTTCTAATAGAGTTGACAGATCACACTGAGTTAGTTTTCCATCATTGAATTGTGAAACCTCACAACAATTAATACAAACACTGAGATCCCCTTCTTCTGGGTTCTTTTCATCATTCAATGTCTCATGGTCTGTTGCATTGTATTTGCAGTAGGGGCAAATTGTATTCATTCCTTTGCCTCCAAACTGTCTTTTTCTTTCTTTTCTAACTTCTTGATATGGGCTTCTATTGTTTTGAGGTGGTACTTTATATCATAGGCCATCATTTTTAGGAATGGGAGTTCGTTTAACATGGGAAATCTCCTTTGGCAAGACAGCCTAGACAGGTTAGACACTTATAGTCACTTAATTCTTCCATGTAGAAAGAGTGGTATATACCTGTCTTACCTGTCTTACCTGTCTTGTAATTGTTTATTCTTTCCATTTTACTCCTAAAATTACTCTTAAATCTCCCCCTCTACCATCATACATCCAATTAAAATACTTTTTCCCTACTTCAAAACCTTTATCTTTCAACTTCAAACCCACGCTTGTTTCACTCATCTGCCTATGTCTATTCTCTTTTGACCATGAAACAAACTTCTTGTAGAAATCAGATTTAGAGATATATCCATCAACATCTTCAACAACAAAATCTTCTACAAACTTCTGTAAGAAATCAGACTTTGCCTCATATTTAGCCATACGATCCTCAACACTTCCTTCTTCATGGAACCTTCTTACGTCTAAAAGTTCCTTAAGTATGAAGCAGCACTTCAAAGCCAAGGCGTTATATTCTTCCTCAGGTATGTCTCCCAGTATATCTTTCTGCTCTGAAAATTGGTTTGGGAAGTCTATTATCAACCAACGCCTGTAGAATCCTATGGTTTTATCTGTAGTTGTAGGTAAATTATTCGTGGCAATCAATATCTTGGCATAGTTCTTATCATGGAATGGATTCTTATTCTTATACTCAAACCCAATCATATCTCCGCCGGTTAGTTTCTTCAGTATGGAAGTCTTAGACATTTCGTTGAAATCTGTCTCTCCCATCATACAAACTAACTTCTTATGTAACCTCGTGATTTCAAACCTGGAAGTAAGCAAGGTATCTAGCTCAGTTGAAGTAACATTATCATGGCCAATAAACTTGCTCAATAGGTCTAGGAACTTGCTCTTTCCGTTCATTCCAGAGCCTATGAAGCAAAATAACCTATTAAGTGGATAATCTGGTAACAAACAATAAGAAATGATCTCATAGAGCGTCTTAACGAATTTCTTACCAACCCATTCTTCAAAGATCTTATCCATCACAGGAGTTTCCATGAATTTATCTCTGTCCAGTTCATAAGGGATAGGATTAGTTACAAAATGCGCCGGAGTAGGAGTTAAGGTTTCCCCAGTTGCAATATCAAATATAGTATCTTTAAATTGAATCCAAGTAGGTTTGATTGGTTCAGGCATGTTCTTCCGACCATATTGCTTTAAGGAGTTTAGGATCTCGGCCCGCTCAGATGATTTCACAGTATCAATCCCAATGGCTTCATTAATCATATTCAATATATCTGTCTCATCAGTTAGTTTCCAATACAACTCATCATTATCCCAGAACCACCACATCCCAGACCTATCAAAGAAGTAGGGCTGCTTGTCGTAGAACTCTTGGGATTGTCCTAGACGTGAAAAGATTTGAGATGC
>SDBT01015947.1_pt1 | contig 11921 bp, 14 predicted proteins | sample 2277101 | NCBI WGS metagenome assembly SDBT01 (sample SAMN10404973, study PRJNA504765) | marine sediment metagenome | isolation source: marine sediment core GS10_PC15, 103 cmbsf | place: Arctic Ocean: Southern Knipovich Ridge | collected 2010
CTAGTCGGATTAAATTTCCACAACAAAAACAAGTTAGAGGATGCATTCGAGAAGCGATCCCAAGAAGTGGTCAGCGTGGTTGGCTATCAATACGAATCTGCTCGAATTACTCAGAAGATAGTCACTTTCTACGAGAATCAACCGAAAGACCCGGAAGTGGCTCTTAAGATATTAGAGTTTTATGTAGAGGCTCAAGGGCTGGCTCACGATCAAGACAGCTCATACGCAACGATAGAAAGGATGGGGGATTTATTATTAGAAATGTATATCAAGGGCTATAAGTCTGGGAAGAGCGCAAGTCTTAATTGGATGTAAAAGGAGTTTAATTCATATGTCCGAAGATAAATCAATTTTTGAAAAAAGCTACCGGGTATATATTCAAAAGTCCTTCACTAATGAAAGTGGCTATATATACCTCAATCCCAAGCATGCCCCGAAAGCCTCACCACACAAGAGCTTTGAAATGGTTTATTACTTCAGGAAGATCCCGAAGCAACATAATCCAATGCTGGTTATCGACGAAATTGATGGGGACGACTTCAAGGAAAGAATGAAAATCATTAGCCACTTCGAAACCAACCACGCCCTAGAATATTCGGTAGCTAATGACGGATTATACAAAGGGCTTGGGAGGGCCGACGATGAACAGGCCTAGAATACCAACGAATGGAAACTTTTTAGACAGGGATTTTAGTTTAACGCAAGAACAGGACTATGAGCAGAACGTCCTACCCTACAGACGGGACGGGTACTATATCGAAACTGTTGGTTTTCACAGACAGCAACAGTTTATTGTGCGGGGATGGAATTTAATCGCAAGGCATGGGAACAGGGGCTAACACTCAACTCTAAAGCACCCACATTTTTCATCCTCCGAGAACTTCTTTACAAGCATGAAGTCACTCAATATTTCGCTCTCTTTGTACATCGTGAGGAGCACCTTTTTGGAATTAGTATTGGGCCAAGGCTTCCACTCAACGAACCAGCAGTCGTCCTTGAATTCCTGCAGGACGATTACTCCGTCTTCGTTGGTGAACATCTGTTGAGGTGAAAGGGTCATGATTAATTCGAGTAAGAAAAATGATAGAATAATTGATATGATATTAAATACCGTAGAGGGTGTCAATGTCTTAGTTGATATAATTATCGTTTTCTGCGGAGTTATCATTATTGTCCCGGTTTTGATTTTCGTTGTTGTGGCAATATTAATTCATGTTTCAGTCGCCAATTTCAGGGATGGGATAAATAGGAGATATGGGAGATATGGGCCGACCACGAAATTATGAGAACGAAGAATTAATTGAGCTTCTGGCGCATATTGAAAACGAATATGGCTTCATAGATATAGCAAATATGAAGAAAGCCCATCAGGACGATCCATACAGATTCCCTTCGTATAAAATGTTTGAAAGGCGATTTGGAGGCATGATAGTCATCTCCCATCCCGATTTCCGCATGAAATTAAAGCCTTATCTGGCTATTGAAAAGGCACAGCAAAAATGATATAAATTAAGCATAGGAGAATACCATGTATATGCTTATTTTACTGTCATTTATCAATCTGGCTGGCTTCACAATTCTACCCTACCTCGCCGCCAAATCCGGCAAACTTGATCCCTATATTCCTATGCCCATTACTCACAGGCTCTTCATTGTCCTTGAGGCCGTGCTCATTGATGTTATCTTCGGCATTCCTGATGGTGGACTTTTCTACGTCTATGTCTTTATGGGCATTGTCGTTTTTGATCTAGTTATTGATTTCAGGGCCCTTTTCGGCGGTTCATACAGAAGGCCCGGAGTTAACCCCATCAAAGAGTGGAAAAATATCCGCAGGATGAGCTTCGATCCCGTTCATAACTTTAACTGGGACGCTCTTTTAAGGCAGGATGCTCGTATTTTGAGTGATTTAGCCATGTTTATTTTAATTATCGCTTTGGTGGCAAAAGCTGGTTAATTTTATAAAAAAACAATAAATAAATGCTTGTGCGTGGAGGCCAATCAGTCGAATGAACCGAGATCAATATAAATTAATTATCGCAAACCTCTTAAAGAAGTCGAGTATTACGCAAAATGCGGATAAAATAGTCTTCAAGAGAAACCCTGCATCGCCAAGCTCATTTAGTATGCTTTGGCCTAATGCGTCTTTGGGTGAGGACATTCGATTTGGTATACTTGAGATTGACGCTCAGTTTTTAGAGTTCTTGAATAGTGGCGAGGCTCCTCCGAATGCTCGCTCCGCAGATCAGGCCTACGAGTACATGAAGGAAGACGCCCTTGAGTTCGACAGAGGCAAAGCCACGCAGGAACAATATGATGATGTAAGAAACAACCTCCTCATTGCTCAGGGGGAAGATTTCTACGACATTAACCGAATGCTTAACAACGGAGACGATAAGGTTTTCGTTAAGATGATGCTGGATGAGGGTAGAAAGACGGAACTCGTAACGGCCTTTAGGAAATGGAAAGAGACTGGTCAGGGATTAAAGTCCGAACTGGTGCCCTTTCTGGCTAAGCTACAAATAAAAAAAATATCGAAACGGGATAAAGGAGAAAAACTTAAATGATCGACAGGCTAAAAACCGAACCTCTCAGCGCCGTACAACACAGCATGATCCTCTCAAAGCTTTTTGAGGCGTCCAAGAAGATTGCAGACGGGGAATTAGACCCTCGCATACTCCAAAAGAGCTACAACACTTGGTCGGAAAGAATTGAGTCCGGCGAAGTCATAGACAGTGAAGTGAACTATCGGGAAAACGACATGCCCCTCCCCACTCCCCTTCCAGCCAACATGCAGTTCCCAAAACAATTCGGAGCCAAGGACTACACTCAGCTTGAAATCGACGCCATCCGCTCCAAGGGCACATATGATTCCATGCAGGAATTAGATAAGTACAAATTCTTAGTGGTTGAGCGACTTCAGGACGAAATCAACGACATCTTCGACATGTCCTTCAACGAGGGAGGCGCTATGATTGAAGCCCCCGGTGGATATGGAAAAACATTTATCTTCAAATACTACGGTGCGATGGCGGGACAACATTCTTTAAACCATAAAAATTTATGGCTCACAGACCCCTTTGCCGTGGTCAACAACACCGAAACGTACAAGGCAAATGTAAGAGAAAAACATTTCGTGTACATGAACGCAAAAGACTTGGCTCAGACAAAGATATTCAAGGGCTCAGGCAAAGAAGCTTGGGATCCACTCAAGAGAATTCTGGGTGACGCAAAAATGCAGGGAGTTTACGTCTGGATTTTGGACGAGATTGCCTCTGCCTTCAAACCCGAAGCTGGTGGGCAAATCACCGAAGCGGCGGCAACGTTTGATGAGGAATTGAAAAACATAGTTCAACCCGAAAGCGGCGAAGCCCTCCTTAACGTGGTGGGCCTGTTAGCCGACGAAAATGCCGAGGCTTTTTACAACCAGCAAGGTGGCGGGCAGTTCCTCAGAAGGTTTGACCCAGTGCCCTTACAGCCCTATACATTCAATGAAGGCGTGAGAATGCTTGTTCATGGATGGAGCGATTGGACTAAAAAGAAGAGGGTTCCTCAGTTTAAATCCCAAGAATCGGCAAAAGAAACTCTTGATGTGATTAACAAGATCGTTAAAGACGCATTCATGATGAAGACCGAGGGGGATGTCTCGGTTGGACTTCCGGCTAAGATAAACAAAATATTAAATCTTTCCATCAAGACTATTTCCCAGAGAAAGAGAGATTACGCCAAATACAAGAACGTCGCTGGGCAAATTGAGCAACTTGAAGGCTTTGTCGATGCTTGGAAAGATACGCTAATTAAGGTAAACGCAGAACTTAAGGTTCTTGAGGCCAACGAGGGTCAGGGCGGCGAAAGACCTCAGGGTACTGGCGGCTCACAGAAGAAGCTTGACGAATTGAAGGAACGAGGCATTTCCACTGAATATGTGGGCTTTGAAGGCTTCGAGGGTGGTGAAGATCCCGCAACGGAAGTTGGTCAGATTAGCCCCCGAGACAGTGACCGAGGAAAATCAATACTGCAAAAGAAGCAAATTCAGAAGGAAGCAATTCAGAAAATTAACCATTTCTCAGATGTAATCAGCGACATCAAGCTCTCGGTCAGCGAGGTAGTTCAGGGACTCGAAGACACTACTGGCGAAAACTTCAGAGATGATTTGGCTGACTTGGGTAACATTAAAATGTATGACCTTTTAGAAATCCCCGAGGGTTCAAAAATCATCGGCAAGAAAGACTTGGAAAATGATCGGAAAACGAGCAAGAACTATGAGGACAAGCCTCTGGATGAAACATCAATGCTAGAGAGCCTTTCCGAGTAATAGGCAATTACCTATTACTAGATTAAATAAAATGGACTAGAAAAACGCTCTAGTCCTTTTTATTTCCGTTGACATCACTATCTTAGAATGTTACATTTACAGAAATAATTTCTCAGGGAAACCTAATGCGCCCAAAAGTTTTATCGATTCACCCGACAATGCAATGCGATTACGAATGCTACAACTGCTACTTAAAAGTTGACATTGATGATTCACTCAAAGAGAGGGATCCGGCATTCTTTCTCGGGCTCGTAGATAAGGCCAAAGCGCTGGGCATGCAAGAAGTTGCCCTGCCCGTCAATTTCGTAAAAAAAGACCCAAATTTCAAGTTCTTGGACGATCCATCCCCAGTATGGAACAGGGTTGACCAGAACGTTTATTACTACAAGTGGGTAAAGGAACGCTGCAAGGAAGTGGGCATTGATTTCTCCATGACCTGTAACTACGATTTCATTACGAGTTACCGGGATCACATTGATTTTAATGATATTCGGTTAATGAGCATTTCGATTAACGACTTTGTGACCCACACCGCCGAGAAGAAGAAAGAGGCAATTGCCACAATGCGGGAAATGAAGAAATTCATCCCCGAAATTAACTGTAATCTGCTTCTCACCGACAATATGGCAAAACAGCTCAACGAAGGTTTGGCTGAGGAAATTCTGGAAGTTGCCGACACGATTTATTTATTAGTTTCTGTACCCCTGTATGTTGAAGTCAAGAAGATCCATGCCACCCTGCGTAAGCTAAAAGACACCCTGCTGACGATGGTGGACGACAGGATTTTATTAGATACTTGTCTTAAACAGGAAATGGGAATGACCGGAGGAATGTGCTCGAAACATGACATGATTTACATTAACCCGTATGGTGAAATTAAATTATGTTCATATGACAGCAGGAACTTATTTGTTCTTGACACCCCCAAAGATTTGGAATATGTTTATAGAACATTTTACCCAGCCGCCCCGTTGAAGACTTGTGAATTAGTGAACGGGGAGTGGCTTCAAAAGTGGAAGAAAAACCTTAGAACCAAGCGTAGTAACCGTGTCCTTAATAAATGAATAACTCGAACTCCTACTGGGGAATGTAATGTCGAAAAGTGAAAAGAAACCGTTTGTCCGGAAGCACGAAATTGGAAACAAATTTATTGATCTTGTAAAGTCAGGTGCTTCTTTCCTGTACCTCAACAGCAACGACGAACAGTTCACTTTAAAAGATTTGAGGCGCTGTATTGCTTCGATGAATTTACAGGATAACGTCGAAGAAGAACGCAAGCGCACCTACGGTTATTATGAGTGGTCAGAAAGCAGGGGTATCATTCAGGGTGAACTTAAAGAAACCGACAACGAGGATGAGCAGTTCATCAATTTAATTGACGGCAAAAAGGTCACTCAGCATTATGTGATGGCCCCCAAGACAGAAGTAGAGCGCTCTGACGACATTATGGCGGCTCTTACATTCCTTGGCGAACCATCCCCCAAGAGCAAGAAGCACCAGTTCAATTGCCAAGTGATTATTATGAAGGATCTCCACCACGCCTTCAGGCACCCGAAAGTTCTCCGTAAGATTAAAGACATCATCATCAACAACGATGCCGAAGATGTTTACATGCGGAAGTGCTTGGTGGTTCTCAGTGCGGTTCAGAAAATTCCGACTGAGCTGGAAAACTTAACTACGGTGATTGACTGGAAGCTCCCAAACCGGGAGGAAATCTTCCATCACCTTTCGCAGTACTCCATTACGGAGATTGTGGAAAAAGTTGACAAGAACAAGAAGAAGGATCCAACTCGTCCGTGGAGAGTTCAGTACACTCCATTAGAGAAGGAACACATCCTCAATTCGCTGACGGGTTTATCAATTCCAGAAATTGATAACATCGTCACCTTGTCTCAGATTAAATTTGATGAAATTCGCCCAGAGTTCTTGATTGAGCAAAAGAAACAGATGATCATGAAAAATGGTCTGCTCGAATATCACGACACCGATACTCTGATTGACGATATCGGCGGGATGGATTTGATTAAAGAATGGATTACGCTTCGTAAGAAGGCATTCACTCCAGAGGCTACCAAGTTTGGTATTAGAATGCCGAAGGGTGTTTTGATGGTGGGCATTCAGGGTTGTGGCAAGTCAGCTATGGCAAAGGCTATTGCGGCGGTGCTACAAGTCCCCCTCATCCGCTTTGACGTGGGTAAGGTTTTTGCCAAGACCGTGGGCTCCTCGGAAGAGAATGTCCGAAACGTACTTAATCTTATTGAGGCCGTTTCCCCCTGCGTGGTGATGATTGATGAAATCGAGAAGGGCTTGGCTGGCGTTCAGTCGTCCAATGCTTCTGACGGTGGTACAACTGCCCGTGTTGTTGGTACACTACTCTCATGGATGCAGGACAACGAAAGCTCGGCGTTCATTGTGGCTACGGCTAACAACATTCGCCAGCTACCCCCAGAGCTTCAGCGCAAAGGCCGTATTGATGAAATCTTCTTCGTGCCCCTGCCGGAAGAATCTGAGCGTGATGAAATTTTCCAGATTCACATTCGCAAAACGGGCCGAGATCCTAAGGATTACAAGACGGGTCAGTTTGCGAAGATTTCCGAGTACTTCTCCGGCGCTGAGTGCGAACATGTAATTCAGGTTGCTTTGATTTCAGCATTTGATGAAGGTAAGGAACTGGAAGACACGCATATTGTCAGGGCCATTACGGACTTGATTCCTCTGTACCATACCTGCGAAGAAGACCTTAAATATCTGTATAAGTGGGTTGGCTGGAACAAGGAAAAAAAGGATGGTGTGCGAGCCCGATTTGCTTCGTCTGCCCGTAAGAAATTGGCAGGGAAGAAGGGTAGCAACGAGATCATATTCAGCGACGAGAAAAAGGAAAAGAAGTAATTTCATAAAAGAATTCTCTAATCTCAGGTGTAACGATGGCAAAGAAAACTGATGATAAGGACAAGATCTGTGCGTACTGCTCTAAGCATGCGGCAGACGTGGACAACATCATCCCAAACCCGGATAAGGACACCTACATCTGTAACGAATGTGTGGATGTGTGTCAGGCCCTTCTCACGACTGCGAGAGGGGAGGCAGAGGGCATGGACTCGAACATTGAGATTAATGTCCAGACTCCGCAAGTCATGTACGACCATGTTAATAAATATGTGATCGGACAAGACAATGCCAAGAAGACGCTGTGTTCAGCCGTGTACAATCACTACAAGCGGTTGAAACATGCCTTGTCTGCGGATAGCGACGATATTGAGTTAGATAAGTCGAATATCATGTTAATTGGCCCCAGTGGTAGCGGTAAAACTTACTTGTTGAAGCACTTGGCGAGATTTGCCAACGTGCCTTTTGTTCACGCAGATGCTACCACGCTTACGCAAGCGGGGTATGTTGGTGACGATGTTGAAAATGTTATAACTCGGCTGTTCCAAGCCTCCGAAGGTGGTGACAACATCAACAAGCGGATGCAATGGACGCAAATGGGTATTGTATTTATTGATGAGATCGATAAGATCACCCGAAAAGGGGAAGGCCCATCAATTTCCAGAGATGTATCTGGCGAAGGAGTCCAACAAGCTTTGTTGAAACTCCTCGAAGGGACGGTTTGCCATATCCCAGCAAGCCCCCATGCTGGTGGACGGAAGCATCCGGGCCAGCAGACTATTCCCATTGACACAACCAACATCTTATTTGTTGTCGGCGGTGCTTTTGAGGGATTAAATGAAATAGTCAAAAAGCGAGTGAATAAGAAGAATGCCGGGATGGGCTTCGGAGCGAAGCGATCAGGCAAGGAAGTCAAGAAAAATGACGATACTTATCTTCCACTCGTAAATACGGATGATGTAATCACCTACGGCATGATTCCAGAACTCATGGGTCGTGTGCCAGTCTTGACTACATTAATTGAATTAACTAAAGAGGAACTGAAAGAAATCCTCACAAAGCCCAAGAATGCCTTGTTAAAACAATATGTAAAGCTCTTTAAAATGGACGACAAAGAGCTTATTGTTGGTGAGGAATGCATTGATTATATCGTCGAAGAGGCCAGTAAAATGAACATTGGGGCGAGAGCCTTGAAGTCAGTTATGGAAGCCATCTTGAGAGACGATATGTTTGACGCACCCACCATGAAGAAAAACAAGATAGAAATAACCAAAAAAATCGCTGAAACTAGGCTTAAAAAGCTTTCCATCAAGCTGGAGGAGGGCGAAAAAGAAGTTGCAGTTTAATCAACTTTTTTGTTGAAAGTTTGAGTGTTTTTGATATACTAATACCAGCACTAGATAGTAAGATTAACCAATAGGAGGAGTAAGAAATGTCTCACAGATCAAAAGTAAGTACACAGATCAATGATCTTGAAATTTTGAAAAAGACCATTGAGGATCTAGGCTACAGTTACTACGAAGGGCAGGATCTTTCCGGCTCGTACACAAGTAGCTGGTCAGCCGAAGAGCGTAAGGTCGATCTTGTCATGGATATCAGTGGTCGTAAAGACCTCGGGTTCCGCAAGAATGACAAGGGCTTCTACGAGCTTGTAGGTGACTTTTATGGCTTAGCAATGGGCCAGAACAAGTTCACAAACAGCTTGAAGAACAAGTATGCCGCTAACAAAATCCGCAAGGAAATTGAAGGCACATACTCTTACGGCATTACTTCGCTTACCGAAACAATTTTGCCTAACGGCGACATTGAATTGGAAGGCGAAATTGATGAGCAGATCGTCAACGGATAATTTCTTTTAAATTGTTGCTGAGTGCGGGTTGCCAAATGCCCGTATCTCAGTAATGTTTATTTCATAAAACGAAAGGAAAGAACATGGCTAAGATCAAGATCAAAATCTCGAAGGGTGAAATTACATCGGAAATCGAGGGCATTAAAGGCTCTAGCTGTGCCGGAATTGATAAATTTCTCAATAAACTTGGTAGCGACGTGGAAACCAAGCAGACTGGGGAATTTTTTGAAGACGGTCAGGACAACGATGTAATGATTAACTCTCAGACTAACTAACAGTTTCAAAACTTATTAGTCTTTAAAAAAGCCCACGTTATTGTGGGCTTTTTTTATTGGAGAGGGTTTAATGAAAGATTATTACGGCGTCCTTGGCGTGGACGGAAGCGCATCCGAAGAGGAAGTAAAGCAAGCCTACAAAAAACTCGCCAAACAATATCACCCGGACATCAACAAAGACTCCGGAGCTGAAGATAAATTCAAAGAAATCAATGAGGCCTACACCGCCATCACAAGTGGGAAGGCCACCGAGCCAGAGAGTCCCTACGGGCAAGCCTTCGATGGTTTTGACATAAGGGGTTTTTCGGGCTTTGACGATCCCGCTCCAGCGCAAAACTACGGGCCCCACATCGAGATGGTCGTAGACATTGATTTCATAGAATCTTGCTTTGGTATCAAGAAGAAGCTTGAATACCAGATAAAAGTCGCATGCCCCACCTGCGACGAATTCAAAAAGAAAAACAACAAGTATGATCGAGCCATGTGTACGGTCTGCCAAGGTTCTGGTCGTGTCACTCGCCAAATCCAGAACTTCCATATATCGACTGTCTGTGGGGCCTGTAGGGGCTCTGGTGGCGTTATTCGCTGTGAGCAATGTGGCGGCAATACCTTTGTGAGTGAAAAAAAGACTATCAATGTCACTATTCCAGAGGCCATTAGCCAAGGTGATACGCTCAGGGTCGGCAATGGTGGAAACTTCCATCAGGGTATAGGGCGCACTGGGGACTTGTTCATTCACGTCAATGTCCTGCCTCACGAAGAATTCACCCGAGACGACTTGAGTATACACAGCAAAGTCTCGATTAATTATTTAGATTGCATCCTCGGCACTGAGATTAAAGTTAACACAATTCACGGAAAAGCCTCTGTTTCAATCCCAGAATACTCACACGACGGCTCAATATTGAGAATGAGCAAGATGGGGCTTATGAAACGGGGTGATCATTTTTTAACTATCAAAGTTGAAATGCCAAATGTTTTAGATAAGACGGAAAGAAAAATGTTGGAAAATCTAAATATTTATAAGAAAGAACGAAAAAAATGATATAATATAATTAACTTAATAAGGATGGTTTATGACATATGGTAACAGTAGACGTAGATTCGGAATTTAACAACAACGTGCTAATTATTGGAGCTGGAGAGGCTGGCGGCAGAATTGCCCAAGAATTCTCGTTCCAAGGATTTCATAATGTTGTAGCAATTAACAGCGCCAAGACTGATTTAGATGGTTTGGAGCTGGATGATTCTAGTAAGCTCCTCATTCCTGTAACAAGAGGTGGTGGGGCTGGTAAGGATCCAAACATTGTCAGAAACGCTATTGATGAATTTTATGACGATGTACTCAGATTTGTGAGAGAAAAAGCTCAGAACACCTCGTCCGTATTGGTATGCATTGGTGGTGGTGGTGGAACTGGAGGCGGTCTTGGAATTGTAATTGCCCAGATCGTCGCAGAGTTAGGCCTTCCGGTGGGAGTTGTTTACACCCTCCCCCTCATGAACGAATCAACTCTTGTATTCGTTAACGCCCTAGATAACCTCAAAGAAATCCATCAGAACGCTCAAGATGCGGCAATCAGTCCACTCATCATTGTGGACAACAACAAGTTGGTTCAGGAATTCACACCAACAGCCGCAAACTTCTGGGGGCCATTAAACAGCGCAATCGTGAAGGTTGTTCGCAAGTTCAATGAATACTCTCAAAAGCCCTCTAAATATATTTCAGCCCTTGATAGACAGGATCTAAAGCGCCTCCTTGGAACGGGTGGTGTCTGTGCTATCGGGGCTTTCGATGTTTCCGAGGAAGATGCAGGCGAAGCCATTGACGCTAAGGTATTCGAACACTTCTTCATGGACGGGTTTGACCTTAAGAGCGCTTCGGCTTGTGGTGCTATTGTTGTAGGAGCCGATAAAACCCTGCAGACAAGCGCATCGGCAAAATCCATCAACCTCGTATTCGATAAGATAAGTGGATATCTAGACGGAGGCATGTTCTTCCGTGGTGTGTACAATGACGAAAATGTGAAATTTTTAAGAGTGTATGTATTATTCAATGGGCTGACGTTACCTAGCCAGCATATTGACGAAATGATGAAAAGTGTTCGAGCTGGTTATAGCAAGATGAAGACACAACAGAACCGCCTAGATGATGGCGTACATGTTGATTTTGGCTCAGGTGTTGGTGGCACGTTTAATTCGCCCATAAGCGGAAAAAAGATTCAAAGAAAATCAGCTCAAATTGCTGACGAAAATTTCCCATCTGAACAGCCCTCATCTGGACGTAGTAGCCGAGGGGGTTCAACTTCACGCCCTGCACCTAAGCCTGTAGAAAACAAACCAATTAATATACCGGGCATGAAGAGGGGTGGACGATAAGGACGGTGACGACGATCTATGCAAACGAAGGAATATCACCAGCAATGGTGTGAAAAAAATAAAGATAAAGTTAAAGCAAAGAACAAAAAATGGAGAGATGCCAATAAAGACAAAGAACGAGCAAGGGCAAAGAAGTGGCAAGAAAACAACAAAGACAAAGCTACTGCCAATGTCGTAAGGTGGAAAAAGAGCAATCCAGATAAAATTAAAAATAATTCTCTTA
>SDBT01015948.1_pt1 | contig 11921 bp, 6 predicted proteins | sample 2277101 | NCBI WGS metagenome assembly SDBT01 (sample SAMN10404973, study PRJNA504765) | marine sediment metagenome | isolation source: marine sediment core GS10_PC15, 103 cmbsf | place: Arctic Ocean: Southern Knipovich Ridge | collected 2010
GAACCCCCGTTGCTCCAATGGAAATTTTGCCGGATACTTCCGCTTCCGGCGGTTCTTATATAGTAACTCCACAAGGCTCCGGTGATAACGGCAGTATTACACTCACTTTTTGTGTTTCAAGTGCCGGCAATTATTTTATCTGGGGGCGAAGTATCGCACCATCGGGAACGGAAGATTCTTTCATTCTTCAGGTTGATGCCCAACCGGATATTACCTGGGATATCTTCCAGGGGGGTAGTTCCACTGAGTGGAAGTGGGATATGGCTTCATCCCGGGGATCGGGTTCCGTTGGCTTCCCCGATTTTGATCCTTATGTGGTCTATCTTGACCAGGGGATTCATAATATCACCGTTAAAAGAAGAGACCCTGGTACTAAATTAGATAAACTGATAATCACAAAAAATCCGCTTTTCTTACCCATTGGCAAAGAAGAAGTAAGTGGTTACCCTAGTGATTTTTCCGGAATTTCCCGGGTGTTTTTGCAACTTGGCACTGTGGCGGGAGATATTTCAGTTATAGCCCGGATGGAAGAATTGCCCGGCCAGGAAGTCAATTTTCAGATACAATCCATTGGGGGTTCTGCTTATCGGATGGAATATGTTTCCGGGAACAATCAGTCCGGCGGTGCCGGTAATCCTCTGGCTTTGCCTTTTGAGGTCCGGACCCTCGATCAATTTGGCAATGTTGTGTCAAATTTTCCGGTAAATTTTATAGCGACACAGGGAAACGGAGGGTTTGTACAGGCTCAGCCGGTACAAACCGATAATAACGGAGTGGCATCTGCTACATTGATATTGGCTACCGATCTCCCGGAAAACAGGGTTGAAGCCCGGGGCAGCGGACTGATCGGCTCGCCGGTTGAGTTTATTGCGACAGCTTCATCAGGTTTTCCGACTAAAATCGAATATGTATCGGGAAATAACCAAAATGGCGGTGTAGCTCAGATAACACCGCTGCCTTTGGTTGTAAAAGTTCTTGACAATGAAAAGAATCCGATCTCCGGTTATACGGTTTCTTTTGAAAACCGCTCTGCCCTGGGCGGCAGTCTTTCCGATATAAATGTACAATCTGATTTAAATGGTGAAGCAAAGGTTTTTTTCACATTTGCTACAACGATGGGAGAATATCAGGTCGCGGCTATAGGTGTAAATTTAGTAAATTCGCCAATCCTTTTTTCCCTTAACGCCGGACCCGGCCTGGCTTATCAATTAACAAAAATCTCCGGGGACAGCACAGTTGGAATCAGTTCACGAGCCCTGATTAATCCTTTTGTAGTTCAGGTGCAGGATCAGTATGGCAATGCTAAATCCGGAGAATCGGTAACTTTTGTAGTAATAGAAGGGGACGGGAATTTTGGCAATAATAACAGTCAGGTAGTTGTAAATACGGATCTCTCCGGTAACGCGAGTGTTACTTTGACACTAGGGCCTTTAACCGGTAACTATAATAATAAAGTCCGGGCCATAAAAACCGGACTCCAGGGTTCACCGGTTGAATTTATTGTATCCGCTTTACCGCCAACAGCGTCCCATCTGGTCCTTTACGATGGTGACGGGCAATTAGGTGTAATAAACAACACTCTGCCCGCTCCCCTTCGGGTCCGGGTCAGCAATGCTGTGGATGAACCTGCGGTTAACCATCCAGTTGTTTTTCACGTTATTTCCGGGGGCGGTATCTTTATGGGCAGTATGGATACTGTCCAAACCATAGCTACCAATAGCCAGGGAATCGCAGAGGTGCCGTTTAAGTGCGGTCCTTCCGCAGGTGAAAATGTTAATGTGATTAATGTAACATCAAAAGTCGGATCAACCCCCCTGATCGGGTCCCCGGTCTTGTTTAATGTGTCAGCAAGATATTTAAGTGTTAAGATCACTGAGGTCCGAGGTAATAATCAAATGGATTTGATCAATTCACTGCTGCCGGTTCCGCTGGAAGTTTTGGTTGTCGATGATCAGGATAATCCTGTTGTCGGTCAGCTGGTTGAGTTTCATTTGCAAGGTGGCGGGGGGAAATTGGACGGAGGTAATGATACCCTGGTGGTGAAAAACACAGGCCCTACCGGCAAAACATCCGTACAATTAACACTAGGAAATGAACCCGGTCTGAACAATAATATTGTTCAGGTATTTGCCGATGATGGATTTCAGTCTCTTCAAGGTTCTCCACTCACTTTTCAAGCAACTGCAACCAAAACAAATGCAGTAAACCTGGTGAAACTGGGGGGAGATTCACAGTCGGGAACGGTTGGAAAAACTCTGAATGTCCCGATTAAAGTTAAAGTTACGGATAATTTTGATCAGCCGGTTGCAGGACAGGATATAGTATTTCGAATTAGCGCCGGAGCCGGCATGCTCCAGTCCGGCCAAAATGATACGCTATTGACCATTATTTCCGCTGCTGACGGTGTTGCTCAGGTTAACTGGATACTAGGCACAAAAGTCGGACAGCAAAATAATCAATTACAGGTATCGGCGGACAACGGAGCAGGGGTTTTGACCGGTTCACCCTTACTCTTTTCCGCATCAGCACAAGCCGATATTACCGATCCGGGCAATTCCGAAATATCAGCCTCATCGCCTGTTATCGCAAACGGACAGGATAAATCAACTGTGACAGTTAAATTGTTTGATAAATATTACAATCCGATTACCGGGAATGCTGTGGAATTATCGAGCGGCCAGAACGTTTTTTTTCAACAACCTGTTTCTGTGACAGATGATTCCGGTAAAACTGTGGGTTATATAACTTCAATACGCTCGGGTGTTAAAACTGTCTATGCCAGGAATTCCAACGATAATGTTTTGTTGAACAATTTTGCGCAAATTGAATTTACACCCAGCCAGGCAAGTTATGTGATAGTAACTGCAGGTTCTGATCAATACAGAAATGTTGGAACAGCTCTGTTGAATCCTTTTGTTGTAACAGTTACTGATGATTTTAATAATCCGATTGCCAACTATCCGGTAACGTATAAATCTGAAACCGGAAATGGTATTATCATTGAGCCACAACCGGTTTTTACCGATTCTTTTGGTATGGCATTCTCAAATTATATTTTAAGTGACACTCCGGGGGATAACTTGATTAAGGCCAATGCCGGCGCCCTGACCGGGAGCCCGGCATATTTCACTGCGGTAGGGCAAGAAAATCCGGCCCATCGGATTTTGTATCGCGCAGGTAATAGCCAGATAGGTATTGCGGGACAGAAATTAGCCGATAACCTGAGTGTCTGGGTTTTTGATGCTGTAGATAATCCGGTAAAAAATGTTGAAGTTCTTTTTGAGGTATCATTCGGTGGTGGTGAAATTCTGGATTATCAGCCGGTGAACACAAATGCTTTTGGGGTTGCTCGGACTTCGGTAAGATTAGGCACTAAGGTTGGAACCGATCTGATTACCGCCGCTTCTGATGGTCTGATCGATTCACCGTTTACATTTGTAGCTAACATTATTCCGGACCAGCCATCAAAACTTGAAATTGCACAGGGCGATAATCAAAACGTCAGCCTGCAATCACAAAGCCAGCCTATGACAGTAATTGTGATGGATCAATATGGAAATCCATTCCCCAATGCTCAGGTTCGGTTTGAAGTTTTAAGCGGCGCAGTCACCATGGTAACTTCTCAGCCTGCCAGATCAAATAGTCAGGGTAACGCGAGTTCCAGCATCTTAACCCAAACAACATCCGGAACAGTAGTTGTTAAGGCAAGTCTGGTCTCTTCCCCCAGTGTTTTTGGTTTATTTAATATTAATATCCAGCCGGCTACTCCGGAAAACCTGTTGTTTTATGGCAGCGATCCTATGATCGTTACTTTTGGTCAAATGAGCGCACAACCTTTGCAGGCTTTGGTAACCGATCGATTTAATAACCCGGTGCCGAATGTAAAAGTAAACTTTAACGTCTCGTCAGGAGATGCTTCTATTTTTGGGGAGATCGCAAAATATACCGATACCGATGGTCATGCAATCTGTTATATCCTCGTTGGAAATGGTGCAGCTCCGATTGAGGTTTTTGCCACATCTTTAATTGATCCCGAAAAATGGTTAATATATCATTTGATTCCCGTGTCTAATAATATCCCTGCCATGACCGATATTCCGAACCTCCTGATTTGGGAGATGGAAAGTATACAATTCCCGATTTTTGCCTCTGATCCGGATGGTGATTCTTTAGGACTGAGTATTTATAGAAAACCGGAGGGTGTGGAAATAAACAAACTTGATAACAGCTCCTGGCAGTTTGACTGGACACCTGATTACAATCAAAGTGGTGTTTATCCTTTAGTCTTTACTGTTTTTGATGTTTATGGTGGAGCAATCAGGGATACAGTAACGATCGAGGTTTTGAATTTAAATAGAAAACCTGTTATCACCCATTATTATCCGCCCGGTGATACCTCATTGGTACCGGGACAGGAGATCACATTCAATGTTGAAGTGTTTGATTATGACGGCGAATCGCTCTCTATTTTATGGTATAAAAATAGTGTTGTTGTTAGTGATGTTTTTTATTTTAATTACAAAACGGATCTGGATTTTACCGGTTTGGATAACATAATTGCTTACATATTTGATCAACAGGATACTGTAAAACTTGAGTGGGTGATCACGGTTAGCACTGAGGTTGAAATGGCCGATTTGCGGGCTGTTGTTAATGAGCAAAACAATGGGATTGTTATCCATTGGCAAACGACAAAAGAAGCAAATAATTTAGGTTTTGAGGTTTGGCGTTCGGTTAGAAAAGAAAATTTTTACCGGCCAATGAATTCCACTCTTGTTTCCCCAAATGACTATGGAGAATATTCATTTATTGACGATTCTGTTCAAGCCGGAATCCGCTATTATTACAAGGTTGTGGATCACAATGTTTTTGGGGCTAAAACACAACATGGCCCTGTGCAGGTTTTGATTAATTTGCCCGCTTTTTACCAATTGGAACAAAATTATCCGAATCCGTTCATGGCGAATTTAGGTCTGCAAAATACGACAATTAAATTTCAATTACCAAAAAAAGAATGGGTTTTAATTCGGATATTTAATGTCTTGGGACAACAAGTACGCACATTGGCCGGAAAACAGTATCTTCCCGGATATCACAATATCCAATGGAATGGTAGAGATAATTCCGGTCGATTGGTTACCTCCGGAATTTATTATTATCAATTTTCTACTGAAAATTTCAAAGCAATTAAACGGCTTGTCCTGATCAGGTAGATTATGTGTAACACACTCCGCCTTTATCCCCTCTCAACAGTGTGTCCGGGAACCTCGAAATTTGGGCTAAATTGTCTTTCCTGCGAAACTTGTCCTCATGAAAATGGGGAGCAGGAATCCATGAATAGAGAGTAAAAAAAAATGGTGTGCAGGTATTCGGATATTTTTACAACCATTAGAATAATTTAGAGTCAAAAACTAAAAACCGTTGAAACGGTTATCTAATGTTTTTCATCTCATTAACACCTGGTTTAAAACCAGGTGACAATGAGATATAAGCTAGTTTTTGAACCGTTTTAACGGTTTCCGGTCTGCTATTTTGGAAGAAAAATCCACTTTCATGGTTGCAGGACAGGCTCATACTTGAAGGCTAAGTAGTTGCAAATAAAGTTAGATCACTTCAAATCTTATCTTTTTTAACTTTCTTTGAAATTTTGTCCTAAATTCTTATATTAAAACAATCTTAAAATACAAATTATTTTAAACTGTAGAGATATGAAAAAAGGTGATATTTTAACGCTTAAGATAGAGTCGACGGCTTTTGGATCTGAAGGCCTGGCCAGATATGATGGGCGGGTAATTTTTGTTTCAGGTGCCGTTCCCGGTGAACGTGTTGAAGTTCAGATTGTAAAAAAACGACGGGATTATGCAAAAGCCAAAGTTGTCAGTTTTATTCATCGATCGCAACACCGTCAAAATGCTCCATGCGGGCATTTTCCGGTCTGTGGAGGATGTAAATTACAGGATATAAGCTATCCATATCAGTTGGAGATGAAACGGGAAATTGTGGCAGAGACCTTGTCCCGGTTGTCCGGAATTAAAGCTGTCCAAATCCGGCCGACTTTACCTTCACCGGATATTTTTGGCTATCGGAATAAAATGGAGTTTTCATTTTCCGCACAACGATGGATTTTAACCGAAGAAACAGATCCGTTGCAAAAACCAAAGGATTTTGCCCTTGGCCTCCATGTCCCGCGCCGCTATGATAAAGTATTGGATATCGATAATTGCCGGCTGCAAGCTGATCCGGCAAACGGGATATTAAACAGTGTCAAAAAATTTGCTTTTGACAGCCGGAAACCGGCCTGGAATGCCCATAATAACACCGGATTCTGGCGTTTTTTAGTGATCCGGGAAGGGAAAAATACCGGACAGATAATGGTTAACATTGTGACCTCGGAATATGATCGTCTGCTTATCGGAAAATTGTCCGAGCTGTTGGTGAAAAATTATCCGGATATTACCGCGATAGTGAACAATATAACCACATCAGTAGGCGGTTCTGCATTTGGCGAAAAGGAGTACTTATTAGCAGGTGCCTCGTTTATTGAAGAAAAAATCGGGGATTTTACTTTCGAAATCAGCGCTAATTCGTTTTTTCAGACTAATACAAAACAGGCCGAATATTTATATAATACAGTTAAGGAATTTGCAGATCTGTCTAAAAAAGATATTGTTTATGACCTTTATTCAGGAACGGGGACAATTTCAATTTTTTTAGCAAATTTGGTCAAAAAAGTGATCGGGATAGAAGTAATAGAGTCAGCAGTCGAGAACGCCTTGCGTAACACAGAACGAAATAGAATAAAAAATTGTGAATTTATTCTGGGAGATATCCGGGAAATATTTCGTGATATTGATGATTTAATTGGTAAATACGGCGTTCCCGATATCCTGATCCTGGACCCGCCGCGAGCCGGGATTCATCCTAAAAGTCTCCTAGGTATCCTGGCGCTTAAGCCAAAACGGATTGTTTATGTCTCGTGTAATCCGGCGACTTTTGCCCGTGATGCCAAAGTATTAAATGATGGGGATTATAATGTTATTCAGGTCCAGCCGATAGATATGTTTCCCCATACGCACCATATTGAGTTAGTGGCACAATTGGATAGAAAAAAGCTGAGTTAATCTGAATATCTCCTAAACATGGGTTAGTCTCATCGCAAAATCAAAAATCAAATGGAATGATGGATATAAAAATCAAAAATCCCGCCAGTGGGCGGGCAGGCACAATTAAAATGCAAAATGACAAATTAAAATTCAAAAAGAAAAACATACAGATCAAAAGTAATAATTTATTTTTTTTCACGTTTCACTTTTAGGAACAAATTATGCGAAAACTAAGTTATGAAGAAATCTTTAGTAAACGGCCTGATCTTGCCACTATAGAAAAAGAAGGCCGGTTCCCGATATATATTGTTGCCGAGAATGTCCGCAGCCTCTATAATGTGGGCTCGATATTTCGAACCTGTGATACCGGTAGAGTCTCCCGTTTATATCTTTGCGGTTATACCGGAACACCACCAAGAAATGAGATCAGCAAAACCGCCCTGGGAGCGGAAAAATCTGTGTCCTGGGAATTTCACCAGGATACTGAAAAGGTGATAACTTCATTCAAAAACAAGGGTGTTCCCGTTGTACTTCTTGAGCATACCGATGAATCTGTTCCGTACTCGGAGTTCAACTTTTCATTTCCCCTCTGTTTGGTGATCGGCAATGAGGTTGAAGGAATTTCCGACCCGATCGTGGCAATGGCCGATTCAGCCATAGAAATTCCCATGTACGGGGTGAAACAATCCTTAAATGTTGCCGTGTCCCTCGGAGTTGTTCTGTTTCATATGATTGAGAAGATGCGGTAGAACAGTAGAGCTCGACGATGGACGATGGACGATGGACGATGAAAAAATATTTTACTACAACCAATTTGTCAAGTATTTTCTTAAAATGTACAAATAAAATCAAAGCCAAAAGCCCCAACGGGGTATAGTAACATAGCCCAGGGTGCAACCCTGGGAACTGATAAATCCAACAAGTTTCCTACTGAATGACAATGCTTACATTATTTTCCTTTGAGCCTTCGAGTCTTTGAGGCGGAACATTTTTTTAATAAATTTAAAACTATTTTTTTTGTTTGATCGTCCTATTTATTAAACCTTGGTATTTTTGAAAGGTATTTTCAAAAATTCCCTCCTCAAATTTGGCGGGCAGGTAAAAGGAGAAATTATCTCACATTTCACTTTTCACGTTTGACGTTTCACGTCTCACGTTTACTGTTTTAAAAAGGAGGCAACATGAAAGGACGAAACAAAATTTCATTACCGGTATCAGGATTAATATTTATATTGTTGGGATTGTGGATTATGCCTGATTTTGTTATCCCGGCTGAATCAAAGGACGAAAAAAAAGCTTTTCTCGGAGTTTCAGTTCAGGAAGTAACCAAAAAGTATCGGAAAAAGTATGATTTGAAGCGTGGTGAAGGGATTTTAATCACCCATGTAACCGAGGACTCCCCTGCAGATTTTGCCGATATGGAATATGGGGACATAATTCTTTCGGTTGACGGCTCCGAATTAAAAAGTCCGGGTCATTTAACCAGATTGATTCGAAAACATAATCCGGGTGACAAAGTTACTTTGCAGGTTATTCATGATGGTAAACAAAAATCGTTGAAATTGGAGTTGTCTGAATACGGAGAGGATGAGGATTATGTCGGCTTTTCGTTATTACAATCATCACCCAATATATTTTCTTTTAATATTGGCGAAAAACCATATCTTGGTGTATATTTACAGGAGTTGAATGAGGATCTGGCCGGTTATTTTAAGGTTGATGAAGATGCCGGAGTTTTAATTACCGAAGTCGAAGAAGACAGTCCTGCTGAAGCTGCCGGTATTAAACCGGGTGATATTTTAGCTGAGATCGATGATGAGGAGGTGGAGTCACCCGAGGATGCCACCGAAATTTTGAGTGAATATGATGCGGGAGACGAAATTGACATTACCGTAATCCGTTCCGGAGGCAAAAAGAAAATTAAAGTTGAACTTGATGAACCATCGTCCGGATCCGGCCGCGGACGTTTTTTCTTCAATACCGGTAAGAGGGGGTTTAATATAAGTGTCCCCAAAATATATGATGGCAGATTGCTTAGAGAAAAAATAGATCGCAACATCCGACACAATATTAATAGAAACAGTAGAAATTTTCAATTACGGTTCAAAAGTGAAAACAACAGAAACCGGATCATCTTGGAAAAAAATCAAAAAGATAAAAATGATCTTTTGTATCGCCTCGATGAGATGAAAGATCGCTTAAATAAGAACCTAATCAAAGTTACCGAGGACATCCTGAAAATTGTTTCCTCTGACGCCGGATCAAAATTTTTACAGGCCGCTATCTCTAGTTAAGCCCTTAATTTTATTAACCCGGCCGGCAAATGTTTTTATCGGTATGCTCAGCATAACGGTGGGAGCATTTGTGGCCGGGAGTTTTTCTCCATGGTCTAAAATTTTACTCGCCAGCCTTTCAGGCGGCTTGATAGCCGCTGCCGCCAATGCAATTAATGACTATTACGATACCTCAATCGATCGGATTAATAAACCGGACCGGCCCCTGCCCGCGAAAAAAATTGCCCCTTTCCACGCTATAATTGTCGCCAATCTGCTGTTTATCGTCGGAATAACTCTGGCAATTTTTATCCGTCCTCTTGCTTTTTTTATAGCTTTAAGTTCCTCTATACTATTGTATCTTTATAGTTCCCACTTAAAACGTACCCTCCTCATGGGAAACCTGGTTGTCAGCTACGTGTCCGGGTTAGCCTTCATTTATGGCGGTATTGCGGTGAATAAGCTGCATATTGCTATAATTCCGGCTGGATTCGCTTTTTTTTTCCATCTCGGTAGAGAAATTCTCAAAGATATTGAAGATATGGAAGGGGACCGATTAAACAAGGCCAACACATTTCCCATTCGTTACGGTATAAATCCGGCTCGCGGGCTTATCTCAATAATATTTCTCTTACTTGTTTTCCTCACTTTTCTACCATATATTTATATGATATTTGGCAAAATATATCTGTTTATTGTTTTTTTAGGGGTTGATCTTTTCCTGTTTTTTGTTATTTATTCGCTGTGGAAAGATCCATCAAAAAATAATTTGCACCGGTTAAGTGAATGGTTAAAGATAGATATGATTTTAGGGTTGCTAGCTGTTATTGCCGGCGTATACCTTGGCTGACAAGGCGTTTACCTTGGCTAACAAGGCGTTTACCTTGGTTAACAAGGCACTTACCTTGGCTAACAAGGCACTTACCTTGGCTAACAAGGCGTTTACCTTGGTTAACAAGGCACTTACCTTGGCTAACAAGGCGTTTACCTTGGTTAACAAGGCACTTACCTTGGCTGACAAGGCGTTTACCTCGGTTAACAGAATAATAATGCGGGTAGTGATCCAGGTCGTAAAATCGGCACATGTGGATGTTGAGGGTAAAACCATCGCGAAAATTGGCCCCGGTTTGCTGCTTTTAGTCGGGATTGCCAACGGCGATATTCAGGATGATACGATTTATTTGGCAAACAAATGTGTGAATTTGAGGATTTTTGAAGACGAACGGGGTAAAATGAATGTTTCTGCTCTGGACAAGGCCGCTGAAATATTAGCCATTTCTCAATTTACACTTTATGCTGATGTCAAAAAGGGCAGGCGCCCGGGTTTTACCGACGCTGCTCCACCTTTATATTCAAAGCCGCTGTTTGAATTTTTTGTTAAAAAACTGCGTGACAGCGGCTTGTCGGTTGCGGAAGGTTTATTTGGAGCTAATATGCAGGTCAATCTGATTAATAACGGGCCGGTTACAATTATATTGGATAGCAGGGAACTGGTGAACAGGTGATATAAGCAGTTCACCCAAAACATATTATAAAATAATGGGGTTCAAAAGTATTACCGGATTAAGTTAATGATGTCTGTAATTAATTCGCAAAAACCGCTGATTTTGGCGTCCAAATCACCCCGGCGGGCGCAATTATTCAGGCAAGTGGGGTTAGAATTTCGTGTTATTGTTAGTGATGTGCCGGAATCGATTGATGATTCTGTGAATCCTGAGAAACAGGCAGTTGCGTTAGCCCTAACAAAAGCACGGGACGTGGCAGACAGGGTAGACCGGGGTCTGGTCGTCGGAGCCGATACAATTGTGGTTATTGATGGGAAAATATTAGGTAAACCTGTCAATCACGATGATGCTTTTAAGATGCTTGGGTTACTGAGCGGAAAGACTCATAAAGTATTCACCGGTTTCTCAATTGTTGATGCTTTTGAAAAAAAATGGGTAACCGATTTTGAATGTACTAAAGTGACATTCAGACATCTGTCCGACGCAGAAATTGAGGATTACATTCTCCACAATAATTGTTTAGATAAAGCCGGCGCTTATGGCATCCAAGATCGGAGTGCTCTGTTTGTTGAAAGAATTAATGGGTGTTATTATAATGTTGTCGGATTTCCGTTACAAAAATTTTACGTTACTCTTAAAAAATTCGCCCCTGCAAACGATGGATGAATTATGGAATGATGGAGCTGGACGATGCTGCGTCTAATAAAACAGGACAATTCATAGCAATAAATTAGCTTTTTTTCCCAGGGTTGTACCCTGGGCTATTCTCATCATGCCCCTTTGGGGCTGGAGATTTATTTTTTTTAAATTAGGTTCAATAAAATGCTTGACAAATAAATAGCAAAAAATTAACTGACCGCTGACCGCTGATCGCTATTTAGTTTTAATTTAAATTTTTATTTGTTGGAGGAAAATGTGACATTTGAAAAACTTGCTCGCACATTGCGGAAAGCACGATTGGCGAAAAAATGGCGCCCCAGAGATATTGCTCGCAGGACCCGAATTCAAATCGATTATATTAAAAAAATAGAAGACGGCGA
>SDBT01015949.1_pt1 | contig 11921 bp, 14 predicted proteins | sample 2277101 | NCBI WGS metagenome assembly SDBT01 (sample SAMN10404973, study PRJNA504765) | marine sediment metagenome | isolation source: marine sediment core GS10_PC15, 103 cmbsf | place: Arctic Ocean: Southern Knipovich Ridge | collected 2010
CATAGTCTATGGTAAAAGTAGTCTTAAACTGCTTATATCTGGCTGATGCCCCAACCGTAGTAGCTACCTCTACCGTTTGAGTTTTAATAGCTGTTTCACTTGCACCTTTATATCTTACGACTAGCCGAAGGTCTACCGTATCTCCACCAGCACCCCCCGTATTATCTACATTAACCTCCCACCAAGCGTTTATTATTAAGTCACTACTTGCATCCCATTCTGCTTCCATATGGGCTTCAAAGTAGAGTGTCTCACCAGCAGCATTTAGTTGCCATCCACCGATTGTATTTGAATCGGGGGCAGTTCTAGTTGCCCCTGAAGCCCCGGGGTTAAGAGAGGTGGCAAAGAGGTCGTGTTCATGATGCCACACTGAGTTCTGGGATGTGATGGTACCAGTGTTAGTAAGGTTCTGATTGTTCCAGTCAAAAGGGTCAGTAGCTTCCCCTGAACGCAGTACCGGCTCTATCCACTGTGTCCAGTCAATGTCTGTTAAATCCACACTGTCCCAGTCCACATTCTGCCAGAGAGAAAACAATATAGACCTAACAACTTGACTGGTTATGAAGTTTAGCTCCTCTTGCTCTTCAAGAGTGGCTGTGTTATTAGCAACAGCAGTAGATAATGCAGCAATACGACCTCTTATCGGAGGTGTTAAATCAGTTACGATAAGCCGTCTAGTTTTCGGATCAATTCTATTATTTGCCATTTAGAAACTCCAAGGTACAAACCCCTGCTTTAATGACTCTTTCTTCCAAGTCACCCACTCTGTAAATGTAGGCTGATGCCCAAAAAGACTTTGAATAACATCTGGGGTAGTACGGCTTAACCATAGTGCGTAATCAGATAATTGATAACCCACTCCCGATGGAAGCTGTGTTGGAGTTACCGCGCTTTCAGGTTCTCTTTTACTAATCGGTGAGACAAAGGTAGTTGAGATTCCACCAAGTGTTAAGGTAGCCTGATAGACACTCTGCCCTCCAATACCAGCCCAGAAAGACCTAACAATCCCAGAAGTACGGAGGAGGGTATTGGTGGGATAAGTAGCTGCATATCCTGCATCAGCCTTAAACGTATTCAGGTTTTCCATATAGCCTGAAACAGTTGTAATTGAACCATCGTTCCAAGTATTAGCTGCGAATAGGTATCTAAAGTCATGTGGAAATGCCACTCCATACAAATTCTTTGACAGTGTGGTTAGTAATGTGGTTCTGGCAGCATCGGAATAGATGTAGAAATATAGAGTTCCATAAAAAGGGTTGCCATCGTTTCCAGGAGTCTCATCTCTAACTATTTTAATGTAATAAGGGGTATTAAGAGATATACTATAAGAAACTTGCCCGGGTTGCCCACCATAACATTCCTCTAAAAATATCCTTTGTGCTGTAGGAGAATCATTAAGGAGAAAGAGAGCAAGGTAATCACCACCAGCATCATCAATTCCCTTCATATCATCAATTAAATTAGTTAATCCCCAGAGATACAATCTACCAGTAGCACCATCCCCAGCAGTCATGTTAATAGTTAGATAGTGAGTGAAATCACCATCAAAATAATCAACGCCTTTATCATAGTAGACATAGGCGTCCTCATTTCCTGCGATAGCAGCACAAGTTACCCTAGTTGCGGTTTTAGCGATTCTAGTATTGGGGTCTACTTCTTGAAAAGTGGTGAAGTCCTCGACCGCCATTATACTTTCTCCTCCAATTGGTTCAACAAGGATGAGAACCTTTCTCTAGGTAAGCGACTTACTCCGTGAAGCATATAATGACACGCCCTACAGAGTAGCACACATTGCTCCCAGCTTTCGGGATGCCACATTGCGTGTCCCTTGTGATTATTTGAACCATCTTTGTGGTGAATGTTAAAATCCGATACTTTAACAAAGACCTTCTTGCCACACAAAAAGCATACATCACCAAAATAGTCTCTAGCCTTTTGCCTTAAAGCATCACGCCATTCTTTATGCGTCATTCTATTGCCGTCAAGGTTTTTGCAATACCAATTGTGCTTTCTAATTCTTTCGCCGGCCTGATTTTTAAGAGAATATTCATCCCGTAGTGTATTTGAGCAAGTTTTACAATACCAAGCTCTCTTATCTCCCCCCTTACTAATGAGATAAAAATCAGGTAAAGGCTTGATAGTATGACATTTCGTGCATTCTTTAGTTCTAAAGTCCTCAACTGCCATTATATTCCTCATGCATCTTCTGCTTTTACCTTATCATACAATTCGTTTCTAGCATCCATTGGAACTATCAGTCTTGTACCTAGTATCTGGTCCTTTAATTGCCAACCATAGAACTCTGCCCTGTCATCACATTCTGCATTAGTATCAAGCCCTTCCTCACTGATTGTCTCTGTAACAGGCATAAATGTCCCTGTATAAGCAGCTTCAATATCGGCAGGCGTGAATGGCCTGGTCGGTGGTATGGTATAGTGGTCAGGGTCGAACCAATCACCGGCAGTTGTTTCAGGATCAGTACCAAAGACCTCAAGATGATTTGGCACCATGTTCAACCTTCTATTCTCTACTTCGTAGAAAGGATGCCCGTCAGCATTACTGGAATAATAAGTCTCATCTACCGTATCGCTTGCCTGTGGGTAGATAATCTTGAAAGCTAAACCTGCCCTTGGTATGAGAACGCATTTAGTTAATTCTAATAGGGCTAGTATCAATTCACCATAGGTCTGAAATCTACCTGGGGAACCAGCATTGATTGTTCTCATTAGTTCGCCACTACCCGGGAAAGGTACATCAGTATCTATATGCCCATCATCCTGAGTTCCTAGAGGGTCAAGGGTAAATGTTATTCCTGTCTGAGCACTCAAAGCTGTCTCAATAAGATACTCGATAACTCCATAGATAGTCTTGTTAGTTAGCGCAGGAATAGTCAATATGCCACCTTCCAAATCATCTCCATATCTAAATAGAGGGGATGCCCCAAGCCTAACAGGTTGTTGATTAAGTACAGCACCCCATACCCCTTGAAGTTGGAATAGAGTATAGAGTTGAGGCCGGCCACCTTTCGGAGCTCCTGATATATCTGATTGTTGCATTACCCATAGTCTAGGAGCTACAGCCCCTGCTGCGGTGTCCCACAAGACACCTGAAGCGGTGTTATGGCCCCATCCTAAGTCTACATAGTACCCGTCTAAATCAACGGGTACACTTCTATCATAGTTAGATAATAGAATAACACCTGAGTCATTCCCTCTCTCTTCTACCTGTTGAGCATGTTGTAATCGGTTAGTGGTTACAGTAGGATTAAAGGAATAATCGTATGTGGTGCCGCCATCTTTTGAAGTGAAGATACAACGCACAGCGGGTGCATAACCGCCAGTGGGAAAGCCTACTTCCTGAGCCGTTTTTAAGTCAGCATTTAAGGTGCGAGCCATTTAATCTCTCGGAAATCTCTGAGATGTAGGATACCCACCGTAAGCTCTAAGTTCGGCTTCTACCTGAGCTAGTTCTCTTCTGCCCCACTCTTCATATCTTAATCCGCCCTGAGATACCTGAAGTCTACTACCGACAAGTCTCATATTAACGATAGCCTCTTCCACTTTATTACTTCCTGCCCTTAGTTCACCGCTTGCTGACTGAAGATAAGAGGCATTAGTAGACAGTCTGGTATTAGCCTCCATAACATAGCCTTGACTCTCCTGGAAGTAACCCTGAGCCACTCTTAACTGGGCTACAGCCTGGTCAATGTAAGTTCTGTTTGCCCCCATATCAGTATTAGCTTGCTCAAGACTTGCCTGTGCCTCTCGGGTTTTCGCCATACCAGCATCTACTTCTCTAGCTGCTGTCCCTAAATCTACATTGGCATTATTAAAGTCGGCTGACGATTTCTGGAGAAGTCCCTGTCCTGAAAGGACAAATCCCTGCGCAGTACCTACATCAGAGGCAGCTTGCCCCATATATTCCGCAGCTCCGCCACCTACTGGGATGGTATTGATAAGTGGACTGCCAGAAGCTAGTGCAGTTACCGCTAAATCCACCTGGGCATTTGCCAACTTTACCTCTGTATCAGCCTCAGAAATTGCCGTTACCCCTAAAGCAATGGCAGTTCGAGCAGAGGCAATATCAGTTAAAGCCTGAGTTACCCGTGCAGCCACAGTAGCGATTGCCGTTGCCGCTGCATCAACAATAGTCGGGATTTTATCAGCCTCTGTTCTACCTGCCGCCACATCGGTAGTAGCTTGAGTAAGCCTTGCTCCAATTTTATCTATTTCTGTATTAGCGGTATCAAGTATAGCAGAGATTTTAGCAGACTCAACTCTTCCCGAAGCTATATCAGCTATCCCTTGTGTAATACGGGCAGCCACAGCAGAAATTGCCGTTACCCCTAAAGCGATCGTAGCTATCGCCTGATTAACCTGTGAATAAGACTTGGTGGCCTTAGAGATACACGCCTTAGCTGCTAATAACCTTTTTATATAATCCTCTAATTGCATATCTAAAGTAGATTCAGTAACTGAAACAGTTACAACAGCATCTTCTAATGCAGCAGCCGTTAGGGGAGGCCATATACTAACAGTGGCAGCATTGGTAGTGATAGTCGCTGTAGAGGTCACATAGTACGTTGTAGTGTCTCCTGTGATGATAAGAGTAGACATCTCGTTTAGAGTTCCTGTGCCTAAACTTTTTAAGTCAAGAGATACTGCACCGGCAGTAGCATCAGCGTTCAATGCACCTACACCATCAGTTGCACCTAACTCACTCTGTAATAGATGTACCTTATTCCAGAAGAAGTAAATATCATCTACAGATGTTGGAGCCTTGTTTATTAATATACTCACCACATCACCGAAACGAGTATGGTTACGATATACAGGTGGGTCTTGAGCTGTTAAATATTCTAACTTCAAGATACCCAGAAGTCTCCATTTATCTCCAGTAGTGAGAGTAATATCTCTGGTATCAGCGACAGTAGACTTGGTTGTTTTTATCTGCCATGGTTTGAATTGTGATATTCTGGATAAAACAGCAGGCATAAGTAAATCTAATTCAGCAGTAGAAAACACCTGATTAGCTACACCACTGGGATCTATACCGCCATCCTGAGCATAAGCCTCTGTATCGTTAATTATATCTGCGTAAAGTTTTGGCATTATATCTCCTGTTCAGCCTCACAAGGTCGATGTCCTTCCCCTTCGTCATGATGAGAAATCCTATAAATAGCCCTTATTGTGTTCTCTTCATTTGCTTCACCTTCATTTATCTTGGAGGCATATTTCTTGAAGTCCCTGATAGTAGACCTGACTATTTTGAGTTTATCCACTACAGCTTTGGGCAGAACAATACCACCTGTTTCCCCAATACCCAATACTCCACCTGTGCCTAATATCCTAGTACCTGTCGGTGATTCGGGTATGGATAGGGAAATCTCTAATCTTAAACTAGCCATTATGATTCAAACCTCCATTTAGTGTTCTGGCGGTGACGTAAAATATCGCCAGCAGATAAGATTCTCGCCTTATAAAGTATACCTTCACCAATTATCCCATCAAATGTTCTTATTGAAGGGGCAGCATTACTGCCGATAAACATATCCGAACCACTATCACTAACCGTAGTTCCTATTGGATTAGAAGCATCAATACCACTACCTTCCGTAAGGACTGTATTACCTATATATATGATAGGATTGTTGCTAGTATCACCATCATTATAAGTAACTGCGACCATCTCAAACGTGTCTAGTGTTAAAACAGTTGCCGTTGTTGTCCAAGAACCATCACCACCGTCAAAGTTCTTTGTAAATCTTACTTTGACTTTGTTTGCTGCCTCTAGTACAACACTAAGTTGCCAGCCAGAACCCTTACGAACAATAAACCCATTGTCTGCCTCACCATCACTGGCAGGATTAACCCAGCATATGACTGTCCCTCCACCAGTGAATATATCAGTTATACTAGCGGAATCAGGAACTTGTATTAAATCAGTAGAACCATTAAGTGTTCTCCCATACTTACCCCAAGTAGCACCTAGATTAGTTATCAAGTGCCTATTGGAATCAAATGAGTAGAACTGGTTATCGGTTATCCAAGTAGCCCCTGTGACTATCATTGTAAGACTACCTACATCATCTACTGGATTACCTACACCTTCTGTCATTGGGAGGTTATAGACTAAGCCTGTAGTATTTGAGGCTGGTGCATTACGACCTAGTGAGTAATTAGTTCTGGCTTCGGCACTTGCCATTGTCCTTGAATAAATGCGAGTCCAACCGATTACTGCGATAGCAAAATCCTGTGCCCCGCCATTATCTGTTAATGCACCAATAGTAATATTATCTCGTAGGGTTATATCAGCAAACCAGTCTCCAGTGTTATCGCCAGCCACATCAATTATAGCCTCGGCAGAACCATTGTAATCAATGTCCCAAGCAGTACCACTTGAGTTTACTTTCCAGTGAAACCACTTACCGTTACAAACATTGGTAGTTCCTGATTGAGTGTTGACTTGCCCCACGTTATCCTGCGTACTAATGGTAATTCTACCAGTGGTTGAAGCAATATAGATATGTAAGAAGCTGGTAGCTGTCCCTGTATCAGATGAGGCAAAGAGTGTCTGGTTATTAGCTACGGATGAACTTCTAAACCAACCTTCGGCAGCACCAGCACTATCGGCAGACCTGAAGTTAGCCGCAGCATTAGTTAATACATCATTCCCATCAAAGTTCTCAGCAGGTTTAGGTTGTGGGTCAAAGCTCTGACCACCTACATCAAAGGTAGGTCTCCACAATGCTGTATGGAATACCTCAGTCCTATCTGTCTTAGGAGTCCATACGCTACCGTAATTTGCTCCGAGCATAAGAACCTCCTAATACTGTCTAATGAGCATCGTAATTCTAAGGTAAGTATCATCTGCAAGGTCAACGGCGTTTTGAATAGCCAGTACACAATGTAAATCCTTAGAGCCAGGTTTGCATACAAACGGTATCGGTAGTTTTCCGTATGTGCTCGTGGTAGCCATTGTCTCAGACATACCAGTGCCTACATCATCGCAAGCGGTGAAGTCTACCCTGCCTTTATAGATACCACTTGTGACATCAGCTAAAAGAGGTGCTGTATTGGCATCGGCATCATCTAACTCACAAGTTGGAACATCACTATGTGCGAATAGTGAGAATACTGAGGCAATGGCAGTAGTCTGTGCTTCTATTTTAACAGCCATTATCTCTCCAGCACCACCGTCTTCCCTAACTACATTGTGAAATACCCAAGGTGTAGCTCCACCACCAGTAGGCTTATTAGACACAACGTCACCTGCTGTGTAAGCACCGTTTGCATCAATTATTTTTTCAGCGTATCGTTCAACTACGAGTGGTCTCCATGCGTCTTTTATTGCATCTACAACAGAATCAAAATTAGCTGACATTAGCACACCACCTTATCTAAATCTACCCCAACTGCTAGACCTGTACCTTCCTTAATCTTTTGGAGTTCTAGGTTAGTTACGTCAAGTGCCTTAGTAACCTTTTCCTCCAGGGCACTAGCTAGAGCAGCATCTATCACTTCATCAATAGATACCCTTACATTCAATGCTTCGTCTCTTGGTATCCCGATGTCTAAATCACGCCCAAAATCCTTTGCCATATTAGCCCTCCTTTATGGTTTTCGTTCATTCCAAATGTTATCTTGAATATCGATTAGTTTATATAGAAGTTTATTTGTCAGTTTTGCTTCCTTGAGAAGTTTAACCTCCGGGCTTGTTACTTTGCGAGTTTTCTTTACTTTCTTTTCCATCTTATCCTCGCATCACTGGAGCATAATCATCATGCTCTCGTCTTGAGCCATCCGGCCTGTATGCCTCACCTGCCCATATCACCTCTAATCCTTCATAGATACGTTGTGCCTCTTTCCCACACTGACATTTAGCTTTATGCTCTGATAACATTGGTTGATCAATTTCAAATATACCGTGTTTGTCGCACCTGAATTGGTATTTCACATTACTCCCTGTGAGGATTGGGGCAGGAAGCTCTCGAAGTCTCCCTGCCCCCCTCTTTCTATTCAGTTGTTAACTTAGTTTTTGCAGTCATACTCATCTTTAGGAACTGCATAATAGGTTAGACCCATAGTATTAGTTGGATCTGCTGCTGTCTGGGCTACAACGGATGCCGAAATAGCGGAGGTCGGAGGGATTATTATTCTACCCTCAATGAACGCCTGTGCTAGTGATCCCGGGACATCGTTAGTCACAGAGTAGTTACTCTTGCCATACGGGAACCAGCCATCGTCCACAACAGTAGCGCCATTGTCAAATAGACCTTCGGTGCCGGCAGTATAGTTACCATTGAGGTTGTTTCTTACGGTGATGTCATTAGTTGGCACCGCCCCTCCTATTGGGTGAACGCATAACCAGATACCGAATTGCCCATTGGTTAGACTGACCAAGTTGTGGGTAAAAACCCTGTCTATAATGAAGTTCTTGGAGGTGTTATTATAGAAGGTTATAATAGCAACGGTGTCAGGTCGCACGATCAGAGAGGCGACCGCCGAGGTTGCCATCGCAGACCATCCGTAACCTTTGGCAGTCCAGTGTCTCCTGATTTCAGATGTCAGTAAGACACCACCCTCAGTCGCCTTGACATTAACTGCAACGTTAGTTTCGTCAAGCGCTTTTATTTCTTGTAATGTACTCATACTTTACTCCTTCATGAGATATGGGGAGTAGGAAATCAGTTAATCCTCCTACCCCCTATATCCCTATTTAATTGTTGTTACACAACGTATTCGGCTACCGGAACTGCGTAATAGGTTAGACCCATAGTCACTGTTACCACTGCTGTCTGTCCCACACATGACATAGAAAGACCTGAAGTCGGTGGAAGTACGATTCTGCCCTCAATAAATGCCTGGGCTAAAGAACCAGGTACAGTAGTAGTCACGGAGTAGTTGCTTTCACCATACGGGAACCATCCGTTATCTACCACAGCAGCCTCAATGTCAAACAGGCCTTCAGATACTGCCGTGTAGTTACCATTAAGGTTGTTCCTGATCGTGATGTCATTAGTCGGGGTATCAAACGCTACGGCACCAACAGGGTGAACGCATAACCAGATACCGAACTGACCATCAGCTATACTAACCAGGTTGTGGGCGAAAACTCTATCTATAACGAAGTTCTTAGCAGTGTTGTTATAGAAGGTTGCGATGGAGAGGGTACTTGGTCTGACAATCAGGGAGGCTACCGCAGCGGTTGCCATAGTTGACCAACCATATCCCTTTGCCGACCAGTGCTGTCTGATGTCAGATGATAGTAGAACGCCACCCTCAGTTGACCTGACATTAACTGCAACATCGCTTTTGTCGTGTGCTTTTATTTCTCGTAGATCGCTCATTTTTATTCTCCTTATTTTTTAGTTTAAGCGGATAAGCTATATAGCTTGGAGTTATCCACTATTATTAGCTTGACTGTCCGAACTCCACAGAGAGCCAAAACTACTTTCTTATAGGCACTTCCTCCTGAATTATATTCCTTCTAAAGGACGCTTATATCGGGCATACTATAGTCTCCACCCATGTCCTCAGCAGACTCAATGATAGCCTGTAAGTCGTATTCACCTTCCTCTAGGAACTTCTGATCGAGTACGCCCTTAGCTATCAGGGTCCTTATAAGAACAAGCACAAGATTAGAAAGTGTGGCTATTGGTTTTACCTGCTCTTGGTTAAGCCCTGTGGGTATATTTCCAAGCGTCAACTCTATCTTATGCTTTGTACGCCTCCCACCATTATCCGTGAGGGTTATATGCCCTGGCGTGAATTGAACATCTGTAGCCTTATCAGCCATTGGTAACCTCCTTTACAGTCTAGGGAAAGCATACGGAGTCAGATAGCACTTAGCTGCACCAACACCCAAGTCACCGGCACCTACGGTAAGGTTTAATCTGACATAGCGTTTCCTGGTAGCAAACTTTACGAAAGCGTTATCTGGAGTCTCAGACCCTAGAATAACTCCCTGAGTAGCATTGGCTATACCAAATGAGCCAACCCTCTCTACGTCCGGTGTAGTGCCTGTCATGTCAACGTGGTCGGCTGCTTCTATGTAAGCTGTTACCGTATCGCCAGAAGTAGCATTGGTAGGTAGAATAAGTACAGCAGTTATCCCATCCGCAGGAGTTCCACCAGCACCAATATCAATGACGGCAGCTCCAGTACTAGCATCCCTTGTTACCGAAATAGGCGGAGTATCGAGAGAGTCCAAGAGTGATATTGTTCCATCCAGTAAAATCAAATTCTCATCGAACATTTATTTATACCTCCATAATTATTTTATTGTCTTAGCTTGCCTGGTTATTGGCAACAAAGCCATAAGCCCGGGCTATAGCCCTTGGGTTGGCAACGGCCATACCCACAACCCACTGAACCCTGTCACGGAACACTGGAGCATCTGGGACTTCCCCGAGATCATTCACGGTCATTGGTTCTTGCTGTAAGCCCCATAGGTACATCTTCTCACCGAACCTGGCGGAGTAGATACTTGTCTCATCAGACCCACCACTCAAAGATTCGGAATTGGTGATGACTTCTGTGGTCTGGTCGGCTTTGACTCCAATTCTGAGCAGGGGAGTATCCTGATATATATTGATTATCCGGCCAAACATATCCTTGTCCTGCCTCAGTACATTCTCTCGTCTAAAGCAGGCTTCAAAGGCCAGGTACTGCTTAGAGTTCATAAATAGGGCACTTGACCTGTGACCAACCGTGACATCAATGAGTTTAGAGATATTGTCCATGAAGTATTGGCGGTCTGTGCTGTCATAGAGCATCCCCCGGTTAGGAGTGGCGCTGCCGGCATCAATATACTGGTCGGTGAAACCGTCAGCATTGACATCATCCACGCGCATTGAGAGTCCCTTGAACTCATCGCTTGCCGGGTCTCCGTTGATAAACATATCGTTGAACTTAAAGGCCATCGCGTGTGCTGACATTTCCCTCTGTGTCTGTCTCTCCATTGGGTCGGCCTTTACCAGAACGGTATCAACATCTATCTCATGTCCAAAGATGTATTTACCCTCAACTTTCTGTTCAAAAGTCCCACTGGACTCACTAAATGAAGCGTTTATTTTCCTTGTGCCAATCGTAGGCAGAGTCTTCATCGAAGTTATCTGCAAGGCTAATTGCAGGTTACTAGCAAGTGGCAGTATTTGAGCCAAATTTGACTCTTCAAGAAACCAGTAGGCTATTAGACTCTGTACCTCCTTGCCTTGATTAGCTGATTGCATAGCATGGTCTACCAAATTTACAGACATTATAAAATTCCTCCTTGATTACACTTTTATCTTTTTCAGTGCTCTTTCGTTTAGTATTTTTATTTGATCCGCAATAGGCATATCGCCTAGTTTTTCTGTTCCACCATTATTTGTTCCAGAGTCACTAAGCAGGTCCGGTTCTATAACCTTCTTTGCCATGAAAGTCTCGGCTATGGCTTCAGCCCCTTCCTTAGTCTTTACTCCAGCCTTATCACAGGCTGTCTTCAGTTTGGTAAAGTTAGCGGTAACATCTCCATCATATTCATCAACAACCTTTACTAACTCTCCATCAAACTTAAAGGCTTGAGCTGCAACTACCGTTCCTGCCCACTCTTCTCTGTCAGATTCAAGGGTTTTGGTTAACTCAGCAAGGTTATCCATTTTGGTCTGATGCTCCAGAAGGAGGTCATCCCTCTTAGTCCTTGAGTCCTTCCTGATTTTGTTAATATCAAGCAAATTGGCATCTTCACCAATAGCCTCTTCCAAGTCAGCCTCAAGGTCTGCGATACGAGCTTCGTGGATAGTAACCTTGTCTGCATTAGCCTTGAAGGTGTCTCTCTCTTGGGTAATAGGGTCAATCTTTTCCCGTTTAATCCTGTCACCATATTGAGCTATGGCATCTTCTATCCCTTTCAAGTATTCCTTCTCGGTGTAATTTTTG
>SDBT01015951.1_pt1 | contig 11920 bp, 13 predicted proteins | sample 2277101 | NCBI WGS metagenome assembly SDBT01 (sample SAMN10404973, study PRJNA504765) | marine sediment metagenome | isolation source: marine sediment core GS10_PC15, 103 cmbsf | place: Arctic Ocean: Southern Knipovich Ridge | collected 2010
CTTCATGCAAACCTCCATAACAAAATCATTCTGCGGGCACGATGCTCATATATTCACACCCTGCACCGCCGTGGCAATGGGCCTAATGGCCCATTGTGATACGGCCCTTTCCCAGGGTGACACCCCTCTGCATGATCGCAATACACACATCGGCCATTGGCACCCTCTTCGAACTCGTCACAGGCCCCATAGTCCATGACGTGAGCACAATCACATTTATTGCACATTCATACAATCTCCACAACAAAATCGCTCTGTAGAATGGTCTGTGGCCTGTGATGTTGGCGCGAGCGACCAAGAACACAAACCACTCTACAGAGCGATCTAGCTCGCACACCCACATCACTGGGTTTCTTCTCAATTTAGAACGAGTGGGGGGAAATCCTCTCATTCTTTGGTTAGGCGATATCATTATAGCAGATTTATTCTACGTTGTCAAGTACGTCACGTGCACATTCATCTCAGGCAGTTCTAATCTCAACAACCGACCATAGCTATCTTTGAACTCCCAAAACGGAAACTCTACGTCCGTGCCGACAAATTCCGTAACATCCGTTTGGTAAGGTCGCTCCTTCCCAAACACCTCCCCCAACGAGAAACCAGCTTTCTCTATGAGATACGCAAATCCCCGGCCTGTACCAGAATGTGGGAACCGCACCAACTCACCGTTCCACAGGTCGGGAAATCCGCGCCAGGAACCGTACTCATGAATGAGGAAGATGAGCGGGCGTACCGGATAATCTACCCAGATGAGCGAACTCGCCCCGTATTTATGTAGGAATATCTGTTCCGCCGCTCTCATCTTTTACCTTCAATCTATAAGCCGGTACTCTCGTCTTTCGTTTCGCTAAATCCACGATCTGAATCTGCACAACCTCAATCTTCCCAGCCTCGATCCCCTCCCGCAATCTCTCGCGTACCCAGTCTTTATTATGGCCCACCAACTTTATGAGATCGCGGGTCCTCAATGCTCCCTGGACGTTTTCGTCCGTTTCCTGAGCCAAAAACAATGCTGCAACAAGTTCATCTTCTGTTATTTCCGTGTCCACGGTGCCCTCCTAACCGGCCTATATTTCTTGACGTGTACTTCACCATGACCTTCTTTACAAACTACGGCAATGCCACCCACGGGTTCGAGGCGACCTGAATATCCAATCCTTTGTCCAAACGCCGTACAGAGTTGCCAGGGCGAAAGGTAAAGCACCCGAATAGGGTGGTTAGAACCCGAATCCTCGGCATGGTGACCGTGTGCACGAAGTCCAAACTGTGGTAGTATGTTGCCAGAAATGGCATATTCGTACACCAGGATCGCAGCCTGTCTATTAGCTCCGCCACCCAAGGTCCACGGCATCCTGCTAGTAGAGCCTGGATGGTGAGCCAAGTCAAACAGCACGCCTTCTGCTTCGAGAGGCAACCACCACCAGGAATGATTGTGGCCATCTTTCTCTGCACCAATCTCCTTAGCGACTAACTCCTCTAACTCACCAGAACCACCCGTATGTGACTCGGTTCCACGCACCATAAACTTCACGTCTGCTACCACCGGTTCCCATACCATGACACTAATGTCGACTATGATAGACTTATTGACGGTAATCAATCCATGTTTGGAATGGGTATTATCATCCGTACCGTCACCAAGACATACGGCCCACACCTCAGCACGATACTTCTTCTTCAGATCGGCTACGAACTTCCAGTACGCTAACCAATTACGCCACAACCATCGTTGCGCACGGCTCGGAAGCACTTTCTGTCCATCGTCTAGATCCACTCCATCGGGATGGAGCAGACCAACGGTGGAATTAGGGTGCGTATCCGCAAACAACGCAACCACCACCGTCTTTTTCTTAAACATGATCTACCTCCTATAGCTACGATGATTGATGTCAGGAGGTAGGGTGAACTCCCGTCACATCTGGTAATCGGATCCGAAAGAACCCGTCATCTTCCCTCTCCGGCCTCAGGGCTTCCAACAGTTTCTCTCCGGACAGCCTATACCAGTCGATCAGATAGTCATACCGCTTCTGTACTTCCTCACACCACTTCTCTTCCGTCACGAGCGAGATAAAGACGGAAACCGGTAACGGGGTCTTTGCCACCAACTCTAAAATGAGCGGATAGCTCAACCGCGCCAACTCTTGTTTATCTGCCGATTCCAAAACCCTGGCCGTAGTCTTCAAACTATGTTCTGAGATATTGAACACGGCTACAATAACCTGATCCAGGATAGGAAGCAGGATCGCTTCTATCTCAGCTTCTTTCCAGTAGCCTTGTTCGTGGCGAAACCACGGTACTAACTTCCTAACCAACACGTACAGCAGTGTCAACGATCCTACCGCTGCTAAGACCATTCCTACCAATAACGAATCCATCACGTTCTCCTTTCAACTAAGCATTCTCTTTCGCTCTCATTTCGAGAGCGCCAATTCAAGATACAACTCCCCTGCTGGAGTAACGGTAGTACCACGGATCAGGGCCGTATTCCTTCCAGACGGCCACCAAGCCCAGGTTGGGATACCTATATCGTTCACTTTGAGACGAGGGAAGACATAGACCATAAACTCCAATACCCGCTCAGGAGTTGCCCACTCAGCGTACTCCCATTCTGGAAGCCCACATTCGTTCACCCAGTACGCCCGTGGCCCTACCCAGGCGCGACCACGATAAGACTCCAGCCACCCGATCCAATCCACCAACCCCTGCCAGTAACCTTCCAGGGTCTGACCAGGCCACATGTATCTGTGGACCGGGTAGAAATCTACCGGCATCGACGAGCCAGTCAGGCGTAAATAAGCGTCCCAAACCGGGATCAGTTCTGTACTCCACGCCACCGGCCCAAATGGCCCCACGCGAGCAGAAGGATTCTCGCTCTTTATCAATTCCCACGCATCCCTGTACCACTGGGCATATTGAGTCGGCGTAACATGGCTGTCCCCAATCGGTGTATCCAACAACAGCTCGTTCCCAACGATATAGTCTACGTCGTGAGAACGTACATATAGACGAAACTCCTCTTCGTGCGACCACCGCCCGATCTCGGTATCATATACACCAAGTTGCCAAGTGCTGGTGGGATCCCGACTCGCTGGACGCAAGAACCTGACGGTATCAGTCTCCTCCGGCTGAGTCCACTGCACCGAGTGGTACCGACCATCGTTTGGGAAACCAAGCAAAAGCATCTGTTCCAAATTATGCTCGGCAATACCGAAACGTTGGTCAGGAACCGCCCGACGATTTTTGACAACGAGTGGCAGATAGACCACTGAATCAAATGTAACAACAAGAGGCGACGTGAAAGGATATAGGCTCGTATAAGCCGCCACTGCCACTAATGCGATGGCAACGACCGCAATCACTACCACCTGTATTCTCTGTCTCATTACTCTTTCCCGTTAAGGCTCCGTAACAATTCCGTAACTTCTTTGTGATCTATATGCAATTCTTCCAACTGCGCGTTCATTAGCGATAAAGCCTCAGTCATCTTTAGCAAATGATCGATTAGCTGCTGATACTGAGCCAGCCACGCCTCGACTGCTGGCTTCGCCAACTTCCAACCACCAACGAGAACCAGGGCCAATAACCCAAGTTCCCCAAACTTGAGGATCGTTGCGACGGTGTTGTTATCCATGTTACCTCACTTGGGATCCAATAGCATCCACACCGGCCCCATGATTGCCGGTGCAAATCGCTTGGCTACGATATCTTTGAGTATCTTGAGTTCATCGACGGTAAGCTCCGGTTCATCCTCAGTGTGAATCTTAACAGCCAAGAGATGTCGTTCAAACTTCTCCTGCCCTCTAAGATTCGGTTCATCCTGATACAACACGTTGAGCGCATCCGTGAGTGTGTTCCGCAAAGTACGAGTACCTTTGTTCTCCACAGGTCTACCACACACGGGGCAGCCCTGTACTACGATTAGCATCCCCTCACCACTGAGGTCAAGCAGTTTTTGTGTTACGTCTATCTTCATTTCGTTTCTCCTATGCTATTACTCCAGCTATTTGAGTGACTACCAAGTTACCATGACTTACTGTTACCGTTGGATCGCCGGCATCCACATTTCTCACCGCCAAGCTGACGGTTCTGCTGGCTGCCAGTTGTATAGTCGCCCGACCGGATACGGTCATTTCGTTTGTGCTGGCAACGAGCTCCGTGTGAGTCCGGCCCTCATTTTGAACCCCTGGATTTCCGTGCGCCGGGCCATCCGTTGGATCGCTGTCGATCATTATGCCGGTTTCAATGTGTTTGTTGTTCAGGCTCGACAATATAGTCAAGTCGTAGGTAATGAAGTACGTCCCGGCATCGGTTACGGTGATCTTGGGGTCGACAAACGAACAGTTGTGTACTTTGCCTGTTGTCCATGGCTGGGCCGCATCGACCTCTACCCAGGTCGCCGTGCCGATTGCCATTGCTATGTTGATATTGGTGTACATCGAGCCATAGGCCAGGCCTGCGCCGCCTACGAAAGTCACGTCGCCCGTCGTGCCAATAGTTGTATAGTTGGTATCGTCATCCCCCACTTTGGAGTCACCGACAACCTGATGCTTTGCGTCCGGCGTCGCCGTCCCAAAACCGATATTGCCTGTCACTGCCTGTAAAAATAGCGTGTTGTCGGGTGTATTGGCCTGGATTTTGAACGGATATGTACCATTTGTCCCATCGACCATGCGAAATTCTGTAGCATGGTTGACCAGTCCAAAGTCCCACTTTTGTCCGCCGGAAGGCTGTATCTCAAACCTGGCATAAGTTGCCGAGGTAGAAATATACCGCAATATCGTCTCTTCCACGTCCAATGTTCCGCCTGCCTGTGGAAGAATTTGCAGCCGACCTGCGTTTGTAGCCTTAAAATCTACATATTTAGTACCATCGGCCTGCGTCAGTCGCAACTGAGGATCAGTGGCATGGAGCACGTCCAACGTCCGATCTGGCCCCAGTGTATTAACACCAAGGAACGCGCCCATCAATGAGGCATAATCCGTCGCCCCCGATGAGTCAAACATCAGCCTCGCCGTGCCTACCGCGTTACCGATCCCACCCGCATCGGCCACGATGTACATATCGTTAGCCGCATCTACCAGGAGACCAGCATCACCCGCTAAAGCATTTGCACCAGTCCAGTAAGCTACCTGGTTTGCGCCGCCTGTACCAACTGGCACAGCACCCGCCGCGGGGAATGTCACCGCCTGGGCCGACCAACCAACTTCTGCAACAGTACTCTGAAGTACTCGATTGGCTGCACCGGGATGGGCTAAATCTTGCCAATCAGCCGCGCCACCGTAGATCAAGTCACCCTGTGTATAATTGCCCAGGTCTGCCAATGGAACTTCGAGTGCTACGCTAAGCACACCACCGGCACTAGACTTAACGTAACCCGCAGTCAGTACGCCTAACGTAATCTGCCCATCAGAACCCTGTACCTGAAAGGCGTCTGCCACACCAACTGCCTGGACGGTAAAGTCTACGTCGTCTGCACCAGCATTGAAGATCACTTCTTCACCGTTGGTCGTGGTCACTATCTGAAGATAAATGTCACCGGCCCCAGCATCTAATATGTGAAAGGCGTCGGCCAGGTTGTCCGTCAAGCTGACAAAATTCGCCCCAGTTGCACCGTTAAAGTAGACTTCCTGAGTGTAGAGATCCCACCGATGAGTGGCATCACCTAAGTTCTGCCCACTAGCATCTTCGGGATCCCAGTCCTGGCCTGTCCCAACGAGACCACCGGCGTCAAACGTATGCAGACCCGACCAATCCGGTGTCTGATCCCAAACAGTATCGGTTGCAGTCGTGGTGAGGGCATAACCGGCAGCGGCAGGATGAACTAAGTCATTCCACTCAGGGGTTGCATCGGCCACGACGAGGGACCCCTGTAACGGAGAGGCAACGGCTGTGTCAGGGTGAACGTGATTATCGAGGAGATCATGCGGACCCATCGGACCGAACGTGCGGTTAAGGAAAATAACCGGGGTGGTCTCCGCGATCATTAGCACATCTACTATGTCTGCAACCGAGGGCTCAGAACCGAAATAGTGTGCCAGCTGAGCAACGCCCTCTAATCGAACGCGCACAAAATTAGCTGGTGGAGTAGGGGCAACACTGCCCGAATTAGCCAACACTTCGATACCGAAATAGGCCCGGGTTCGCTCCCGCTGTCCACCGGTGTCTACGATCTCTCCTATGAGACCTTCTAATTTATCGACTAGAGCATCGTAACTAAGGGGCGACATAACCCTCATCCATCACTAATTCTGTCACGAATCCATATTGTTGTTGGCGACGATAAGTAACCCGGTTCACCCAAAAGCTCTTAGCCACCCAAGCAAACGTGACACCGTTAGTCGCGGTTCCAGAAAGTGTCAGTTTCACGTGGTCGTAGAGCTCAAAGTCCCACGCACCCGGAACTAGAACAGTGGCAACGTAATCTCGATTCAACCACTCGAACTGGCGTTGTGCTAAAACGTCTAGTCTGGCCTGAAGATTGCACCGTATCTCGAACGGCGGCCCTATCACGTCCGTACCCGACCCCGATGGATAGCCGGATTCTAACGTCTCCATCGCGTCTGTAATGGCTAAGAGCACAACATTCCTGGCCTTCCGACCCGTTCTAAACTCAACCTGGTAAGGAGCCAACAACATGGTATTATCCAACGTGATCACGGACGCAGGAACTACACCCGCAAACTGAGGGTGTGCCTTGTAAACTACTTGATTCGACCGGTTGAAGTAGATCACGTAAAACTCGTCAGACGCTACTTTCTGTAACGCCTGCCACAGAGATCCGTTCTCTCTGACTATGTAAGGATTCACAGTGGTCGAGCCCGCTGTATCTACCAAAGTCGTATCCAGGGCCACGAAATCACTGAAAGTAATGTGGGCGTCCAGTATGTGTAAAACTATGAGGGCCAGCGATAAAAACTCGAACTGATGCGCGTGCTCACCGGCGTCTGAGTCCTCGAACCAACAGCCCTGAACCGGCATATCACCGAGAATCTTATGGTACGTGTAAATATCAGCACCGGTCGAAGAAGCGCCTCGGGTCGCCGTGATACGAGCAGGAGTCATCAAGCCCGCGAAGGCAAGGCGATCCGCTCCTTCCCAGGATGTACCAGAGAAATTACGATGATACAACGATAACTGCCGATTCTGTTGAACAGCAGCCTGATCGTTATAGAAAGACACAGTGCCCTGATACCCGCCCGAAGAACCATCGCCGGTAATATCGTTCAGTTGAAGCTCGGTCAGCCACTCGAATCCCATCTATCGCTCCGATAATATCTTCAGGCTTCTAACCGCCTGAGCTGCTGTAATTCCTGCCGAAACGTCAAACCAACTCTCTCCATCATCCATCGTATATTTTACTATAACAGCACCCGCTGGCGCACGATCTCCTACTATAAGCTCGTAGAGATAATCAGGATGTAAGCTCATTGCTTCCGAATCAAACGGCAAATCGTCAGGAGACGTCCACGTCCCACCTGATTCATCCAAAATAAACAAGCGCGGTGCCACTTCAGAGGTATCGTTTAAACAAACGTACAACGGAAACTCTTTCAGGGGATCACATGCCATATCGCCTATCCAACTCTCCGTATACCACCCTTCATCACCTATATCATTAAACGTCGCTCCAATGTCATCTGAAAAGATCAATTGTACCACACCATTCCAGCCAGGATCCATACAACCATAAACATATACATGCTGACTATAATCCCCACCCATTATCGGGGGGCAATAGGGCTTGGCCCAATAAGTACGACTATCGAGCTGTGCGTCAGTAGCCGCACCCAAGTTCTCTACACTCTCAGGAGTCAGCGTCGTTCCGGCAACGGAATAAACCCTCAGTGTTATGATCCCGTCCTCTAAGAGCGTCAGATAAAGATACGTCCCGGCCGTGTTCACTGCAATCCCGAGTGCTCTTCGCTCTAATGCTGGAACAACAGCCGGTAAGAATCCTACATAATCCGCTAACATCTGGAGGAAGTCACCTGCATGTTTGAACGGTGAAGGCGAACCCATATCTACACAAGTTACGATCCGGACGTATCGAAACGGTGTAGCTTCGGTTCGTGCTGCCGTATACAACTCTCCTGCCCAATCCAAATCAGCAGCTTTTATTCTCCACGTCCAGGGGTAATTGGCAATTACCCCAGTTTGAATTGACAGAGACCCTGCATCATTAGCATCTGGACAAGACGTACCAGCACCCCTATCTAGAGTTCCGCCCGCAGTATTGCCCATCTGAATACGAACGTTGTCTCCATCGTCCGTGATAGCTGCGTCCAACGTAATGAACTCGCCTAAGTCATATATTCCCCATTCTATCCGCACGGCACATACGTCATCGAAAGGAAAATCTACTCTCGACCCACCAACAGCGGCATCGGGAACACCTAAGATATCGACTTGATTGACGTCAGAGAGAACTGCCGTATCACACTGAGTTGCTGCCCCAAACCAATCTACTCCCTGTATCATCGAGTCCAAATATACCCACTGGGGATCGAGGCCCCCTTGTCCCAGAGGAACCCAAGAAGAAGTCAAGAAATTATCCGAGGTGGTCAACAAGTACGCCCGATAATCGCCACCACCCTCTTGATATCCTACGAGCACGTATGCGACGTACGGAAAAGAGAGAGGGCGTACCATTTGCTTATAACTAACCGAAGACGCGGTAGGTGCCGGGTGATCTTCCCAACTATTGGGAGGATCGTCTAAATCGACTTTATGCCAGGTAAGACCTACGTCGTCCGACCAAGCCAAGCCCGCCTCGGTTACGATCCAAACCTCGCCTGGATTCTCGATATTTACGTCGTTCACGTCGAGCCAATTTCCGGTCAAGCCCGCAGTCATCGCCGACCAGGTAGTTGCATGATAGGGGGCGTCTGCTATAGCTCCCCATGCATCGAAGGGAAAGGCGGTACAGTCCACTACTTCGATCTGTTCGTAGGTAATAGTTGTATTACCGTCATCGTCTATGAGGGTTATGGTGATCGTGAACGTAATGGTTGCAGCGCCTGCAAGATCCCACTCACCGGCAGCGGCCCCGTAATCACCATTAGGCGGTGGGCCACCAGCAGGATAAGCCTGGACACCGGTAGTATTACCATCTCCCCAATCTATCTCGTAGGAGGTTAGATGATCTGCTCCCGCCGTAGGATCGTAGTTGGGTGAAAACGAAGGATCAGCTACAGTGCCTAAATTGTAAGAAACGTCAACATCCTCACAAACTCGTCTCGCCCCCAAATTCCACTTAATAACAGGCGACAATTGGACATCCACGATGCCAGGGTCCAAAATATTACAATAATGGGGATCAACGGATACCACCAGTCCAGCAAAAGCTCTAAACCTAGCTGCGTGTATTTTATCGTCTATCCGAGTCGGCGGTAACGCCATTCTTTCTTCCCTCTATCCAATTACAATTACGGCACAAAACACGATAACCATGAGGGTATCCATTTCTTCTAAGATAACGATGCAATGAAGAATATCCCATTTCTCTTCTGTGTTTACAACCTCCACCCAGGGTGTGATCAAGTGTCAAAACATCAATGTCCATCTTACCACAAATGGCACAAGCAACAGTCCCTTTACCATATATTTTGAGCGCTTCTAACCGGTTCTCTTGGTCACTTTTCCGACACCGAATCGCATTATAAGTTTGACTATGTGTTTTCTTCCGGTGCTCAAGCCACGCCTTCCAATTGTGATTCCTACAAAGAACGCGAAACCCAGGAGGCCAATCATTCTCTTTCAACTGACGATAAAGTCCATCTTGACTTGCTTCGCCTTTCCGTCTCTGCTCTGCCCCATCCTGAGAAACGTGGTCTAACGAAAGACAATCTAGCCTTGTTTCTGTACAACCAGGCCAAGAACAATGTGCTCCCCCATAGGCTTCAATGGCCTTTTTCCAAACCCCCTTTCGCCGCTCCGCGCGTTTTAAGTTCTGTTTTTCTCTGTGTTGATGATGCCATTTCTTCTGAGATGCTAAATAATATTCCCTGTTCTCGTCAACCCACTGCTTAGCATGTTGCACACAACACCTTTTACACCAACTGGCAAGCCCGTCACTCATCTGTTTATTTCGGTTAAACTCTGCCACAGACCTTGCTTCCCCACATCTAGGACAAATCTTATCACCTTCGGTGCGCGGGGCAAAGTCCTTCTCGTTTACCCTCTCGCGCCGACATTGCTTGCATCCATTTTCATATCCATCTTTAATCCTTGAACTTCTATAAAACTCACCCAACGACTTTGACTCACCACACTTTAAGCACCGCTTCTCTGCCATAGCACACTCTCCAAAAGAAGACCCCCTACGGGCTTGGCGGTGTTGTTGTCGAGCAACATCCTTTTAGCCTTTGGGGGTCACGGCAATAAAAAGCCGCCACAGGACTTAGTTGCTCGACACTCTCAGTATATCACAAACCTTATGCTCTTGTCAACGCACTACGTCACCAATATCTCGAACGAGACTGTCACTGAAGTATAAGGACCTGCCCCGCGCTCACGGGAGAGGGATTTTATCCTAACGTCCGTATACTCTCGAATAATGGTCGTTGGATCCTCTTCTGGATTATAGGGATCGGTCTCTATACCCGATAGAGAAGTACCCAACTGTTGTCTGCGATAGTAAGCGGCTAACTTAGAGATATCATCCTCGTCCAGAAACGGCCACGTCCAGGTATGAAGTCTATAGGCATTGAGTGCCGGTATGCCGTTCAAACCTTCGCCCAAAAGCTGATCCGTCCAATCTGAAATCGGAACAGGAAAAGTATAGTACGCAGTTGAATCCCACAAACTATAATAATACTCCACTGCCTTCTCCTAGTCGTGATTGAATCATCGCCAATGCGCCACGTTCCTTAATTTCACTTTCCCAAATGACCACGGGCAAGAATCCGTGCTCTCTAGCCCAGGCTTCCTTACAAGCATCCTTCTCTGCCTTGCCCGGCAGTGTATGCCAATAATCGCCATTAACTTCTAAAAGTATTCCTTGAGCCAGCAAATATTCATCGTAGGTATACGAGCACCCTTCTGGTCTATACTGAGTAACATGCATTATCCCTAAATCATCCAGGGCCTCGGAAATGGCTATCTCTATGCTCGTCGGAGATTGGAAAACTCCATCGTAAACCCCTCGTTCCCAAGCTGCTTTTGTTGTCTCACTCTGCTTTTGCCAAGTTTCTTCACTGTCCCAACACCCTCGTTCCCAAGCCGCTTTCATACTATCACTCTGTTTTCGCCGAATTTCTTCGCTGCCAAGTACCCCTCGTGCATGAGCTGCCTTCGCACCCTCGCTTATTTTTCGACGTGTTTCCACCGTGTACATATCATCGTAGCATCCCCGCACTCGGGCAGCTTTAATACCCTTGATTCTCTTTTGACGGACTTCCTCTTTATTATAATCCCCGCGAGCCCATGCCTTTTTCCTGGCCTCACTTCTTTTTTGCTTGGTTTCCTCCCTACTCCACAAACCCTGCTCATGGGCCACTTTCATCGCTTCGCTTATCGTACGTCTCGGTATACCATGCCTTTCAAGCCAATAGGAAATAGTATCTGGAATACAACCCGCCATCTCAGCACATTTCCGCCTGGATAAGTCCTGCCTGACATAGTGCTCTATCAACCAATCTTTGTCTCTATAAATCTCGCCCATCTTGACACCCTTTAATAGAGGAGACCCCTTAGCCCCGGCGGTTCCTTGTCCAGGGGAACAGCACTTTAGGGCTAAGGGGCCAAAAAAGAAAATCCGCCCTGTGCTCTTTATTCCCCTGGACAAGTTTATTTTACCAAAGAAAGGGGTAGTTGTCAAGTTGTAATTATCTCCGACGCAACCTTTTCAACGCAAGATCGAACCCGTCGATCATTCTCTCCAAAGCCATGTCTACTGAACCCGGGCTGGCACCACCGGCGC
>SDBT01015952.1_pt1 | contig 11920 bp, 31 predicted proteins | sample 2277101 | NCBI WGS metagenome assembly SDBT01 (sample SAMN10404973, study PRJNA504765) | marine sediment metagenome | isolation source: marine sediment core GS10_PC15, 103 cmbsf | place: Arctic Ocean: Southern Knipovich Ridge | collected 2010
ATTATCTGAATCGTAAAATATGCAAATGCCAGAAGTCCACCGTTTAAAAGTGATAGAGATAGTGAAGTGGCAATGTTAGTCTCTGCATTAGCTCGTATGGGTATAATTCAAAAAGGAAGGATTAGAAAAGATGCCAATACTTAAATTAGTATGTAGTTTCTCTTGTCCAAATTGTAGTGATTTAGTAATGGAACGAATTAGAATTAGACTGTATGGTTATACAGAAGAGATCGATATGTTATTTTGTCATAGTTGTGAGTTATGTATAGAAGAACCAAGAGTGATGTTTCATTCTAAAGAAATTGAAGAAAAAATAATTCTTGCTAACCTGAAAAAATACTCAAAGGAGGAATTATGACTGGTACAGCCACACAAAAAGATATTAAAAGGGGTATAGTTTTTGATGTAATGGATTTTGTTGAGAAAGTTGAAGAAATGATCGCTGACTGTCCTCATCGTATAGATCAAGCAACAGTTCCTAAAAGAGAAGGCAGGACCCCAGAAGAGCACGAAGAGTGTAGGCTTCAACAGGAAGTATGGGAATATTCTATTAGCTACAAACGGTTGAGGGATATTAGGTATCTTCTTAGGAAGCTTGGTTCTAGGGAACTTGCAAGTTTAATTAATATTACATCGTAGGAGGAATTGTCATGGAGGTAAAGTGTGCTAAACCAAGAAGAAATAAATAAAATCAAAACTTTAATAGTGCGGAATGGTTATAATGGGGGTTCTGGGATACTGATTTCAATGAAGAAAATGGTGACGATACTGGAACTGTTTTTAAATCAGTTGGAGGTGGAGAATGGCGCTAAGTGATTGTTTGCATTGTTGGGATACTCCCTGTTCTTGTGGGTGGGAGTATAGGAGATGGGCCATAGAAGATTTAAAAGAAAGGATGAAATTATTAAAGCATGTTATAAAATTTAAAGAAGAAAATCTTACTACGGTATTTTCTAGTTCTGGTGATGAGACAGAAGACGATAAGAAATTTTTATTGCATATGCAACCATTATTAGAAGCACAGAATGAAGTGTATAATAAACGTAGAGACGCAGAAGCATTTCAATGGGTGGAACTATAGATTGGAAAAGGCGGAATGATGAAAGATCCGGATTGGAAAGGAAAACTACAAAAGCGATTTCGTTGGTTGAAGCTACGGTTTGAATGGGGTAGGTGGTGCTATATTATAGAACCTATTGCCAATGACCGTGATACTATTTGGTGGGAAAAGGAGGATTAAAAATGACAGTTGATGCTATGTGGTTTGATTTTTACTGGCCTGAGAAGTTGTTTGGATTTGGGGTGTTCACGATAAAAAGGGAAAATTTACATAGGAGCTTATTTTCCATCTATTGGAACTATGGAGACCTGCTGATCGATCTCAGATGGTTTAGAATCTTAACCCATTAAGAATAAAGGAGGAGAACCATGAAAAAGCTGGAAATTTACAGGGACAAAATGTTGAAAGCGGTTGAGGAATGCCCTGACGTTAAAGAGGTGTTTAAGACGTTGTGGCCGGAAGAGTTTTTGCTGGAGTGGGTGGATGTGGTGAGGGAATGTAAATACCGACATAAAGGTGGTCATCTGTATATAGCATATCAAGAGGAAGAGATTGGTGTGATAAGCTATGACGGGCCAAGGATCTTTTATGATAGTAAGGGGGTCTTCCGAATTGAACAAGGGCCGCCTGATAGTTCAGGCCACTACAACTTTCGCATCCTAAAACGCAAATGATATACTTGATAGGGCACATGCGCATAGTAGAAGTAGAAGTAATACTATGTCTGAAGGAATAAAGAAGATAAAGTGGGATACAATAGAATGTTTACAGGAAACACATCTGCATTATCATTATGGATGGGATGGGTTTGTACCTATGATTTGGTGGACTTGAGATGCTACTAGATATACCAGATGAGATAGCACAGCATTTAGAGTACTATTTGAGTCGATCTGTTCGTTGGTTTGATCGACTATGTGTTAATCAGGTAGCAGAAGAAGCAGAGTGTGTAAATGGGTTGGCAATGAAGGCAATGAAGGCAAGAACAGTTGCAATGTATTTGTTAAGGGAAAAGAGACTTGAAAACAAGGATAAAAAGTAAAGCTTATAAGAAGTACAAAGATAAGATTTCTATACTGAAACCACGTGGACAGCTTCTTCCCCCCAATAAGCGACACAAGGGGAAGAAGTGGTATAATAGAAAAATTGAAAAGAAAGTGGAGGAATGATATGGAATGGGCTAAGAAAGAAGAGAATTGGTATGTACCAATAAAGTCTTGGTGTGCTGATATAGAAGATAATGCGATGAGTCAGGCTATTGATCTAGCGATGCATCCTGTGGTATTTCATCATGTCGCTATACTGCCCGATTGCCATATGGGCTATGGAATGCCTATTGGGGGTATTATTGCTTGTAATGACGTAATAATACCTAATTCGGTAGGTGTGGATATTTCCTGTGGAATGATTGCACAAAAAACCCATTTCCCAGTATCTGATATTACTACAGATTTAGTAAAGCAAATAATGGGTATAGTTCGTGATAATGTACCAGTGGGTTTTAAGCACAATAAAAAGAATCAGACATGGGAAGGGTTTGATCGTGCACCTGATATTGCTATTGTTCAACAGCAATTGGCTTCAGCTAGAAAGCAATTGGGAACTCTTGGGGGAGGAAACCATTTTATTGAGTTACAAGCGGGTGATGATGGGTATATATGGTTGATGGTACATTCAGGTAGTAGAAATTTTGGGTATAAAATAGCGGCTGAATATAATAAAAAAGCAGTTGCTTTATGTGAAAAATGGTTTTCTGATATACCAAATAAAGAATTAGCTTTTTTACCAATGGATACAATTGAAGGCGAAGAGTATTTTAAATGTATGAATTATGCACTTGAATTTGCAATGGAGAATAGACAGAAGATTATGGGGCATTTTAAAAAAGCAGTATGGAAAGTACTTGATTGTAATTTTTCATTAGAGCAGATTAACATTAATCATAATTTTGCTGCTATGGAACATCATTTCAATAAAAATGTAATGATACATAGAAAAGGTGCTACGAAGGCGATGAAAGGACAGAAGGGTATCATTCCTGGTTCTATGGGCACATCTTCTTATATTGTAGAGGGGTTGGGAAATGAGGATTCATTTTTTAGCTGCTCCCACGGTGCTGGACGAACAATGGGGAGGAAAGAAGCATCTCGAAAATTAATAGTAGAAGACTGTGATAAGGCTATGGAAGGTGTAGTGTGGGGTAGATGGGGTAAAGACCGCAAGGGTAATATTGATCTTGGTGAAGCTCCCGCTGCATATAAAGATATTCATACTGTGATGGAAGCGCAGGTTGATCTGGTGAAACCACTTGTTGAATTGAAACCTTTAGGAGTTATAAAGGGGTAAAGAATGATAAGATTTATAGATATTGGAGATCAGATAATAAATGGAGGTACTGATTTTGCTTGGTTTGATACGGTTATAGGTAGATTTCTTGAATTTAATGGTATGCATGTGTGGAGTTCATGGGATGAGTTTATAAACGATTTTAACGGTAGTGTTACACAGGGATTACGGTTTTTTGATTTATTATACGCTGGACACCTGGACCATGAATAAAGTTTAAATAATAAGGAGGAAATAAAATGATAACAGAAATTCTCGATGATTTAGATAGTAAACTGTCAATGTGCAAGTCTGTTAAAGATTTTGAAGTCTTAATAAATTATGGAGGTAAGTTTACTCATGAAGAATGTATTAAAATTGATAATACAATAGAATTGAGTAAGTTTATGACTTCAGAAGATTTTGATCGACTTTATGTTATGTTGTCAGAAACGCATAATTACAATTCATAAGACTAAGTTATCCGAATGTTTGATTGATTAAAAGTAATTTTTTCGTTTACTTTCCTGAATTAAGGAGGAATGATATGGATAGTATAATGCAAATAGTAGACCCAGATAGTATTAAGATGGAACTGACTTTAACAATGACTTTGGGGGATTGGAAAGAATTAAGAGAACAATTACAAGAGTAATGGCCTTCTTCTGATCTACAGCGATTAATTACTGATATGGTGTGGTAGGCACAAACACATTTTCTACCTTCTATTGACACTTTAGATGAGGAAAAGTAATTTTTTACTTGCATAACCTGAAAAATGTGTTATAATAAGAAGAAGAAGATGAAAGGTATATTCTATGAAAAAGAGATTATGTAAAATATTGAGGTGGTTAGCTAACTTTTGTGATGATCAAGCAGATGTGTTAGATGAAGAATTACACGATGAGCTTAGAAAAGCAATGAAAGATACGGATAGTTTTGTACTAATCGATCCTGATACTTGTATATCTATACATAGACAAGATGTTGAGAATGTAGACATACGTGTAGACAATTGTGCTCACGGAATAAGTTGGCGGGATGCGTGTGATGTTTGTGGTCGTTCTGCTTATAGATTACAACCATATATTGAATAGGAGGATGAGTAATGATTATTCTATCAACAGCAGTTTTTTTACATGTAACAGATAAACATGGGTATAGGTGGGAGGGTGCTGGAGTAGCATGGTTTATTGCAGCAGCACTGGATGCTATAATTGCGGTTACATTGATTATTAATGTGTGGGGGTGTTAGATGAAAGGAAGAATAAATAAATATGGACATTTGAATCTTACTAAAAATGGTATAAGTAAGATACAGTGGTGTAAGCATCATGTAGATAATACACCTTGTAATGACCGTTGTCCGTTGTTTGGGGAGGTGGTACAGGTAGTTACTGAATTAGGTTACCAATTACGAATATGTGAAAAAACAGATTTGTTTTTTGATAAAGATAAATGGCAGGATGATAGAAAGGGCTGAAGATGATTAGTTATAGTTTAGATGAGTTAAAGGATGATGCTATTATTCTTTGTCCTGAATGTAAAGGTGAAGGTATTATTTTAAATGTGGGTGAGTTAAATAATGATGTGCATTTTTGTACTGAAGAGAAATGCACGACCTGTGATGGAAGAGGAAGAGTAAAAATAAGATTTGAGAAGTTAAAGGAGTAATTATGTCACTTAAAACGAAATATTTCGTACTTAATCCACGATCTAAAATACACCAAGACCCCTATGCAAAAGCAGCAAGAGTAGCGATGGAAGCATATGCACATAGCATCAAACAGGTAGATTCCAAACTTTGTGCTTCTTTGTATGAGTGGACAGCGTTGGAGCAGTATAAAGATATTAAGAAGGGTGGGGATATTAAGAAGGGAGAAGTATTATATGGGTAGTTTATAATCCGGGGGTGGCGCAGTCTGGTAGCGCACCTGCTTTGGGAGCAGGATGCCGTTGGTCCGAATCCAACCCCCCGGACCATTGATAATAAAAATCGGCCGTATAAGTCTTAGTTGGCAAAGCTCTCATAGAAACTTATGAGGTTTATTGTTGGTTCGAATCCTTCACGGCTGACCAAAATTTAAATTAGAAAGTATCAAATGAAAAAATACAAAAAGTTTGGAAAATATTTGCAATTAAGATGGAAAGAAAAACTAGGGTTAGTTGAACAACCCTACTTATATAGGTGGACACTAATACTTTTTGGATATTCTATTAGGTTACATCACTGGATTAAATCTGATGATAGAAGATTTTTTCATGACCATTCTTGTGATCTGGTATCAATGATTGTAAAAGGAAAATATAAAAACGTTACCCCCAGATGGTAGTTTTGATGCAATTGCTTGGAAACCCAGATTTATGAAAGCAACAAAACTTCATTACTTAGATATCCCAAAAGAAGGGGCTTGGACAGTAATATTCTGTAGCAGGCCATACCATAAATGGGGATTTTATGTTAACGGACACAAGTGGAGACCACTACGTTATTTTCATAAATTTGGTATTATTCAAACAGAAGAATACCAATAAGTAATTAAATGTTCTAGATCATTTAAAAAAGGGGACCAATCATGGACTTAATAATCTCACCAAAGGATAATATAAATAAGCTAACATTAAAAGATATAGATTCATTCTGCCTTGAAGGTGAAACGTTACTAGTTGTATATAACAATGGGCAGACTCGAAACTACCCACTTATACACATTTGGTATTATGAATCGAAAATCTCAGCTACTTGTAATAATCACATACAACAAGAAACTGAAGATATTAAAGTTGGTGATATGATTGTAAGAAGAGCTACTCGTAATACTTGTTGCAATTGTGGAACTCACTACACATAATATTAATAACACCGAACGGTAATTTTCTAAAGGAAGTACATATTTTAAGTGATATTAAGGAGGTATAAAATGGGAACTTTTGATACTATAAAATTTGATTGTCCATCATGTGGTGAACCTTATTATGCACAGAGTAAGGGTGGTGAATGTGGTATGCATCGATATGATTATGATGCAGTACCTTACGATGTTGCTAGAGATGCTAATCGTCATGCACCATTTAAATGTGAGTGTGGTGAGATGTGGGAATTTACTTGTATACCTACAAATAGGACTTTACACCAATTGGAAATAGAAAAGGCGGAAACCGATGAAAATTAAAAACAGCAAAATAAGTATTTATTTACGGGATGAAGGGATGAAAATAGAACTTATTGATTCTGATGCTAGTACTATGTTTGCAGAGGTTTCCTTTAATCAAGAGCAAACGTGTCAAGCATTGGGTGGTTTGGGGTACACCCATTGTGATTTAAAAGTACTTGGTTTAGATCGTGTGGGTAAACAGATGGAGCATAAGGAGTTTACATTTAAAATTGCAGCTAATGACGACCCTACTAAATATACAGTTAGGGTATGGGATAAGAATATAAAAAAAGAAGCAGTAAAAGCAGCAGAGAGGAAATGTCCAAAAGGATGAACATCAGATTTATATTTTGGTTCACAAACTTCTTTTTTTAATATAGGAAAAGAGTTATGGGGACGAACTACTATAAGGAGGTGGGTAGAAATTGATAAAGATAGCATTTGATATAGATGGAGTGATTAGCGAAACGTACCCTTGGATTGAGAAGACCATACATGATTTTGGGTATGAAGTAGATAAAGAAGTAAGCTACGGTGAGTACCTGATTACATTAAAGGGTGTAGACGGTCATGCTGAGACAGCTAAGATTATGAATAAGGTGCTAGAGCATGTATTTACAAAGTATAATGATGTGATTATGCCTTGTAATTTTGTGGGGTACTATTTACCTAAAATTGTAGAAATGACAGGTGGTTCTGTTACATTTATTACTGCTAGAATAAGTACGTATAAAGATATTACCAATGAATGGCTTGATAAGTGGTTTAATTTTGATTATGGACTTGTACATTGTGGTAGTAAAAATAAAGTACAATGGTTAGTGTCTCATAAATATGATTGTATAGTTGAAGATAGATTACAAACAGCAAATGAGTGTGCTAAAGCGGGGCTTGGTGTATTTTTGATCAATGCTAGGTATAATGTTAACCGATTTACTGAAGGATCGGTAGTTAGAATAGATAGTTTGCGGGATTTGTATTTACATCTACTTATATGAGATGTATAAGGGTTAAAGTTGCTTTTATGCGACATATAAAGGGTTAAAGTTGGTTTTATGCGACAAATAGGGGGTAAGAAATGAAAGCAGAATGCATTTTTCAATTATTATCGTTAGTTGCAAAATACGATGGTTGTGATACGATATTTTGGAATGAAGCACTTGATTTTTCTGTTATTTGTAATGATGCTTTTTGGTGGGGAACTGCAGATTTAGAACATATAACAGATGAAAATGTAAGTGTTTTAGAGACAGCATTTAAAGACGGTGGGGAAATTTGGGGGCCATTGTTGTTTTGTGCTAGAATGCGAAAAATGCGTCCACAACAAGCAATGTATAAACATATTGATGCATCCTTACACCCCTTATTTGATGCATGTGGTCCTGAACGAAAACTTGATATGGGCAATCCAGGATAATGAGTAAGGAGGATATAGATGATATATAAACCAATTCCAATTATAATTAGAAGTATTTTAACACTTGCACTTATTTATGGTGTGTATACCGAAACAGGTGTGTGGACAACCATTAGTCTTTTACTTATTAGTGTAGGTATAGAAGTAGGTGGTTACTTTCGTCATTTACAGGATAAACACATTAAAAATATGTTTGATACCCTTGATACTCTTGTACGAATATTAGAGAGGGAGCGAAATAGGTAAATTTATAGACCATGTGTATGCAAGGTTTACGGGGGTGGTGCAAGAGGAACACCCTTTGGATGCTTTAAATATTAATAGTAGAGAGTGTCCCAAGCGATCAGTAACTTTTTATAGAAGTAAAGAATATGAGTTTACAATTTCACTCAAAAAAAGAGTACTTATTGCAGAAGGTGATATTAATGGCGCACTTGATTTCCACACTTACCAAGTAGCACAAGAATTTGCTCATATTCTTTATGGGGATATACGGGAAAAACTTAGAGAACTAGAGGAATTAGTATATATGGGTGGTTATTCTGATGCCTATTATTTAAAATTGATAGGTGAAATTAGAGATGAAACATATTAGGAGCTAAATCATGTCTGGTGGTCATTTTGATTATAATTGCTTTCGAATATCTGAATTTGCAGATGAATTAAAAGATGAAATAGATACAAATGAAGAGAAAGATGAGTTTGGTGACGCACGTAATTATTCTACAGAAACTTTGGAACATCTTATTGACTGTCATGAAGTAATAGCGTTAGCAGGTAAATTAGCAAGAAAAGTCGAATGGTTATATTCTGGTGATAGTGGGGAAGAGGATTTTAATAAAGCAACTGATAAAATAATGGAGGAGGTGTTGTAAAATGAAACCTTACGTTGGTAGCAAAGACAAAGATATTGTACCTTTAGAAGACCCTACGGGGGGACGGTGGAAGGAACCATTAGAATCACCTGTACATTGGAGTGTTACTTTTGGTGAGAACGTCAGAATGGGGTTTAATGTTGTAATAGAAAAAGGATGTCATATTGGTAATAATTGTTTTATTGGACATAATGTAGTGATGCGACCAAACACAGTAATAGGAGATAACTGTTTAATTGGACATGGTAGTGTGTTTGAGGGTGATACATTAGTAGGTAGTGATGTAACCATTCATGCACAATGTCATGTTACACAACATACTTTTATACAAAATCAAGTATTCCTTGGTCCTGGTGTTATTTTAATAAATACATACAAAATTAGTCATGGTAGAGAGTACCCCACTAGTAGAGAAGGACCAAGAGTAGAATATGGGTGTAGAGTGGGTGCGGGTGCAGTCTTAATGCCGGGTATTACACTTGAGCGAGAAGTGTTGATAGGTGCTAATTCAACAGTAACAAAAGATTGTGATGCGTTTGGTATTTATATAGGTTCACCTGCAAAGTTTATTAAACATGTACCATTAGATGAAAGATTATAAGGGGAGGTCATTATGGGTGTAGTAGATCATGCAAAAGCGGAATTTTTGGCGTTGGGTTATGAACCAATTGAAGATTTAGAAAAAGATGATCCTAATAGGTGGATACAAGAAGGTACATTAGAATTACTTGAAGTTTTTGCAAAGCAAGGCCATTCAGGAGGTTCAGCACCGTTTGCCATTAGTTATTTCAAAAAATTAGCTTCGTATGAACCCTTATGTCCGGTAACAGGTGCAGATGAAGAATGGAATGAGGTTAGTAGGGATGATATGTTTCAAAATAAGAGGTGTTCTGCCTTGTTTAAGGACGGTAGTGATGGGAAGCCTTATTATATTGAAGCTATTGTGTGGGAATCAGGTAAAGATCGGACTTATATTGGTTCTGCTATTGATTCTGAAGGAAATAATGTCCTGAGTCGGCAATATGTTAAATTACCTTTTACCCCCAAAACATTCTATGTCGATGTTATTGAAAAAGAGATAGGCAAAGAAGATTACGAACATTACATCAAGGATGAAAGTCAACTGGAAGAAGTTTTTGAGTACTATATAAAGGGGAAATAAATGGAATTACCTAAGAAGGTTAAGATAGGTGGACATAATTATAAAATAGTATTTCCCTACGTGTTTAAAGAAAGGTATGATCAGTGGGCACAAATTAGTCATGACGATAAAGAAATTAGAATTGGTCTTTTAGATGGTGGGGGAAGTGAACGAAAAATGTCCAGTGTGATGGTTTCGTTTATTCATGAGTTATTGCATGGTATTGACGCAGTAACTGGTCATGGTATATTCAGCGCAAATGAAAAAGCTATTGACGGGTTTTCTGAATGCATATACCAAGTTTTAATAGATAATGGATGGTTAAAATTATGAAGTTTCATAACCTTCGTAGTGGTTTTCGTAATATATTTCGCTGGTTGCCTGTAATATGGTGTGATAGGCAATGGGATCATTATTATTTTTTAATACTGATTCAGAAAAAGATACAGTTGATGGAAAAGTTTTTTCGTCATAATGCCCATTTTGTAGGAGATATAGAAGTTGCTGACAACCTAAAAGAGCAGTTAGTTATTTTAAAAAGAATAGTAGATGATGATTATGAGAATAGGGTAATGGAGGAGCACGATAAGAAATGGGGTAGACCTAAGATGAGTTTTAAAGAGTCAGGTGTATTATTAGTAGTTAGGTCTAAAGTAACAGATGAAAATAAGGAACAGGAGAAGGAAGAATTCTTTGCTCGTATGAAGATGGGGGATGAAACAAAGAAAGTAGATATACATACTTTTTTTGATTATATGAGAGATCATATTGAAGACTGGTGGGATTAGGGGGTATTCTATGGAAGAGGGTATTTTTTATGTTGCATTAGAGAATTTTAGAAATGCTTTAGGGGATTTTATAGATGCTTGTATAGATCATGATTTAGATCCAGAGGAAGAAGTTGAGAATGAAGTAAACGATTTTTGGGATTTGTGGTATAATAAGGAGATTTGATATGAGCATAATAATTGTTAAATGGGTTCCAGAAAAAGAATACGGGTATGGAAAAGCAATGCGTGTGATTGAATCAGACCACAAAAGATTCACTAAGGGATCACGTTTTGATTACGGTTTTTTGGCATAGCCACAGATGAAGGTTATACTATTATCTCTTTACCACTAGAAGAAGAGAGTACCAAGGATTAGGATATGGATAATATGAATTTTGATGAATTGGACGGACCTAGAGAACATTGGAGCAAGAAGGTGTTTTTAGAACGGGGGTTCAAGATTAGTGATGTAGCTAGGGCGCTAGGGTTGAGTTACCCCTATGTTAGCGGTATGTTGACAGGTAGTACAAAGATTAGTAGTGAGACAGAAGAAAAAATAAGTAAATTGGTTGAATATGTCAAAGAAAATTATGATGCAGTGAAAGAACTGTGATATAATGAAAGGTAGGTATGAGAAATTATGAGCACTAATATTGAGACAATTATAGGATTACTTTTATGTTCTGATTGTGAAAATCAATTGAAGGTAGAGGTGTATAATAAAGAAGGGGGTTTTTACAAAGTTTATCCATGTACGTATTGTGAGACTGTATGCACTTTAGAGGAAAAGTGTGCTATAGTGAAAGGTAAAGAAGATGAGAAATGAATGTGATTTAGCTTACTCGCTTATGATGAAAATAGAGAGAGATGAAAATCATATTCCTACAACCTTAGAAGGGTGCATTAGGCATGTAATCCTTAAATCACCTGATATGTTTCAGTATAGAGATGACGCTCTTGGAATTCTGTATTGTGTATTGGGGACAGGAATAGACTGGAAAGATGGTAGGCTCTTTGATCGCTCTCCAAACAATTATCTAAATCCTCCTCCAGACGCAGGAGGCCAGGGAATATGGGCGATGGATTTTGGGTTATTCGATTCCCTTGATTTAATGGATATTTTACCAGAACTTAGGGAAGAACTTGAGAAGCAACACAAAGAAAGGTTAGAAAAAGC
>SDBT01015953.1_pt1 | contig 11919 bp, 9 predicted proteins | sample 2277101 | NCBI WGS metagenome assembly SDBT01 (sample SAMN10404973, study PRJNA504765) | marine sediment metagenome | isolation source: marine sediment core GS10_PC15, 103 cmbsf | place: Arctic Ocean: Southern Knipovich Ridge | collected 2010
TAGGTCCGGCTAAAAGCCAATCGCTTAGCTCCGCAGCTAGCTGCGGAGCTAAGCGAACATAAACCCAGAAAAGTGTTACCCATGTAGTCGGTATAATCTGTAACCTATGTTTCGGTTGACACAACCTGAGCTTACGATGTCGCGATCAAAGAAGAAAAGAAATCGTACCATGAGATCTTCCGATAACAGCGGTGGACGCAAGATAGCGGTGTCTGACGCCCAGCCGCTATCAATCCCGTCGGACGATGCGAAAGAAAAATATTTTGTGATTTTTGTCGCGGCTGTCCTTCTCGTATTCGGTGCATATCAATCGATCCATTACTTTGGCCATCAGGTGGTCCCAAACTCCGATTTTCCGGGCTTTGTCAGGACGGGCAACTCTCTTTTGGCCTTTAAGCTGCCCGGCAGCTTCAAACGTGCACCGGTTTTAGGCCTGCTGCAGGCGGCGCTTAGCCGCGCGGTGGGGGGGCAACATCCGGATTTGACGGCCGGCTGGCTGCTCAATTCCATCCTGCACCCCTTCAGTCTGCTCTTGTTATATCTGATTGGCAGAAAAATTTTAGGCGGCGCCGCCTGGCTGTATGCGATTATCGTTATTGTTAATCCATGGACCGTCGCTCTGCTCGTCCAGCCGATAGCGGAAACAACGATGATATTTTTCACACTGCTGACGGTTTACTTCATTCTCCGCCGTTCCAACTGGTGCTATCTGTTCGCTTCGATCGCCACTATGACTCGCTATGAATGCGCTGCCCTAATCCTGGCTGCCTTCGTTCTCGACGTAATAACGCGCAAGACAAAACGCCAAAGGATTAAGGCGTTTTTGTATTCTGCTCTTGCCTCGGTGCCGTTAGGCCTGTGGCTGCTTGGGACCAAATTGACCTGGCAGCCAGGCGTTACCCGGCATTATTTCGTGCACTTTACCAACAGCAGGGGCCATCTCGGGACCGAGTATTTTCAATGGTTTTGGGAAGCAACCTTCATGCCCTTGCTGCAGTTGCCCGCCGCGGTCAAGGCTACCTTTGTAGCGCGACCCGCAACTGCCGCCCAGGCTGCATCTATAGCCGAAGCGGTCAAAGCGCTTTCGGGTTTCAGCAAATTTATTGCTGTGGCGGGCGGCCTTGTCGCCATCGTATATAGCCTGGTTAAGCGTCAGTGGAAATTACTGCCCGTTATAATATTCTTTGGTTGTTACGTCGGCATTCACTCGATGCGGGCATATACCAGGCACCGATATTGTCTGCCCGCCCTGTGGTCTGCGCTGCTGTTGTGCTGTTACGGCTGGCAGCATATATGCAAAATAATCAACTGGAAAAACTGGATCCCGAGGCTGGCCATAATCTCATTACAGCTTATCGTCATAGCCGCGGCAGGTATCTGGATTGCCATGCTCGTGCCCCATCTCGCAGCCGCGGCAAAGACAAGCCCTGCTTCGCGCTATTTGCCTTACGCAGCAGCCGGGGCTGTCGCGATCATCTTCGTCGTGAGGACCTTCGTTCACAGGGCGAGATACGTTTGGCGTGATGCTGCGCTGTCGATGCTGGCATGTCTGATGGTGGTGTCGAATCAATTCGTATTGGTTCGGCAGGCTGGCACCGGAAAAACCGACGTAGAATTCAAAATGTTGGCGGACTGGTATGTGAAAAATGCCGGGCCCGGCGAGAAATTAGCGGCGACGTTGACCAGTGTCATGAAGATATTCGCCCCGAAGCAGTCGAAGTATTTTGTGCCGACCGAGTCAATCGGCGGAAATGATGCAGCCAAGTTTGTGCGGAAGTGTTATAGAAGGGATATAAGGTATGTTGCGTGGGATTCGCGGATAGGACTTGCCCCCAACAACACATATTACAGGAGGTGGGGCATTGACAGAATTGCGATGCTTGCTCGTCCTCAAAGCACCGGCCCATACGAATTCATCACACAGCTCAAACACAGCGACCGAAGATATATAAATGTTTTCCGACTGCACAAGCCGCCACCCGACCAAACACCGGACCCGCCCAAGGCCCAAAGCGGCTCGGGGCGAGAAGGTTAATCCACGGAAATCACTTTTTTGACTTCGGGCACTCTTTCTTTGAGAAGCCGCTCAACTCCCATCTTCAGTGTCATCGCCGCACCTGGGCACCCCCGGCAGGCGCCCTGCAGACGGACCTTGACGTTATTATCTTCATCGGTGCCGACCAGCTCGATGTCGCCGCCGTCATTTTGAAGCATCGGACGAATGGAGTCTATTACCTCGGCGACCTTGTCTTTGAAACTCGGCTGGCCGCCGCAACCGCAACTTTCGCACATTTGAATTCTCCTGAAAGAATATCAATATTTATACGGGCCCATTATATCAAGGTTCATAATCGGGTCCAAATCCTTTTTTTGCCATTCTCTGCTGCTTCAGGCGGCTGCGTTGCTTTTTTTCGTCTAATCGTCGCCGTACGGCAGAGGCCGGGACCCTGGTTTTTTTGCGTATGGGCTTTTTGGTCAGGGCCGTGGTGAGTAACTCGATGAGCCGTTCTTTGGCCGCGGCGCGGTTTGCCTTCTGTGTGCGATGCCGCTGCGAGACGATGCGCAAGACGCCGTTTTTGTCGGCCCGCGTTTTAAGCTCTTTGAGTATTCGCTTCTTTCGGCTGTCGGAAAGGCTTTGGCAATTCGCTACATCGAAAAAGAGCGTGATTTTCGTATTGACCTTGTTTACATTCTGGCCGCCCGGGCCGCGACTGCGCGAGGCCTTGAAGATAAGTTCATCTTCGCAAATGCAGATGCCTTCTTTGATTTCAATCATGGTTCTGCTTCCAGTCTGTTTTTGTGCTGTCGGCGGCGGTCGGATAGTTCGGCTATGCAGATTATCCACAGCCAGCCGATGAAGCAGCCTAAAATATAATGCGGGAAGTCCCACCACACAAAAGTAGTGCCAATCAGGCCTTTACCCACAAATGTTGACCGGATATGCTGCAGGAAGGGCGGATGCCAAAGTTGAAGCGTCTCCAGGGCGCATGTTACCGCCAGGACACACAGTGCGATTTTCGCGGCGTTTTTTCTCTCAGGCCAAATGAAAAAGGCCGCCAGGCACCAGAATACCTCGTAAAGCACGGCAGCGCCGTAGTCATTAAACCACCATCGGCAGGGGCCTGTATAAAACTTGAACCAAAACCCTAACGGTGTAATCACGCACAGTGACAATATTATCAGCCACCGCCGAAAAAGATGTGAATTGACAGTTTTGCTCATGACACCTTTATACACGACCTGTATTGATAGTCAATGGGTCGTACTCCGGCGCGCCGGGATTTTTTAGTCCGGGGCTTGACAAATAAATCCGTTACGATTAATATTGTTGGTAGTTAAAAATGAGGGATTTATCATGAGACAGATTAAGGTCGTTGTAGAGAAGCATCCTGATGGTTACGTAGCGTATCCATTGGGGCTCAAAGGGGTCGTTGTCGGGCAGGGAGATACCTATGAAGAGGCGCTTTGTGATGTAAAGTCGGCAATTCGTTTTCATATTAAGACCTTTGGCAAAGAAGTATTAGACGTGGAGCCGCGAATCATTGAGGCCTTCGTTGCCGAAACCGGAGTGGAAGGTTGATGGCAAAGTTTCCTGTTGATGCACCCAGACGAAAGGTGGTAAAGGCATTGGAGATTCTGGGTTTTCGAATCGTAAGGGAAAAGGAGCACATTTCTATGGCACGCCAAAACCCGGAGGGCGACAAAACACCTTTATACGCGACCTGAATCGGTAGTCAATGGGTCGCTATTAACTTTTAAAAGAGCGTTTTTATATCTCATCCTCTTTTTGCGAGGAGTTTTTTTCGAGTACAAGGCGTTTTTTTAATATCAATTTTTTTTAGCGCGAGATTTTGCTCATCTGGCAAGGCCGCAGGTTCGCGATGAGCACAGGCGTACTGTTGTACGTCGAGCATCATCGACGGGCCGAGAACACAGCCAGGGAGCAAAAGAGCCGCTAAAAAGCCGGAAAGTTAAGATACGCGAAGCTGCCGAAGTATTTTTTCGCGGCTTTGTCGTAGGCCTTCGCCGCATCGATCTCGGATTCGAACAGGCCGAGGTGAATATTCTTTCCGTTGTGAGTTATCCTTGCGCGGAATTTCTTACAGCTTTTGCGCCGGTGAACGCCTTTATATTTTGATGAGCCGACACGGTTTGGCCCTCTGCTTCGCTGGTTTTGGATATTCGTGCACAGCTGCAGATTGCTCCTTCGGTTGTTCAGGCCGTTATGGTCGATGTGGTGAACAACCAGCCCTTTGGGGGCATCGGTAATCACCCGGTGTATCGAAATAGGCGTACCATCTAACAGAAACGTCTTAGCGTACCATGTCCATTCCCTTTGCACAGCGCACCATTTATATTGGCTGAGCTGCTCGTAGTCTTCGGCATCGACGATGGCGAACTTGCCGTGCGATAGTTCAATCCGCTTGCCCTGAGCGACCGCAGGGAGTCGAAGGGGCTTGCCCCGTACTACTTTGCTTTTTAAGTTAGTATGGGGCTTCACACCTTTGCAACTTTGTACCTTTGCTCCTCTGCAACTTTGTACCTTTGTCTGTTACCTTCATTTCCTTTTCCTTTCTGAATTTGTTCTCTTATCCACTTCTACCCTTATTCATTTTTTGCGCATAATTCTTTTTACATTTCCCCCTTTTTAGTGAGGAGCTTTTTTAACTTTTTAATAGCGCCTATTTTTAGCGCGGAGCTTTTTTCGGATACAAGGCTTAGGCCGAGCATGAAGCGGAGCTGTATTGTCATACTGTGAGTATTCATGCCTCGGCCGTACAACGCAGTAGCCGGTAAAAGAAACCGCTAAAAATAAAAAAGAGCGCCCTCCACCCTTTGCACAAACTTGCGCGTTTGGTGCGAAAACCGACAATTTTTCTATTGACAAAAATCGCTAAGTGCTTATGTAGAAAGGAGTAAAAAAATTTTATTTTTTTTTGCCAATAGCAAGATAGTGCAAGCGCGTTTGGTGTTATGTGGATACAACGTATCCAGATCTTTTGGAGGAAGGGTACGCAAGATCCTTCCTCTTTCTGTCATCCCCGCGAAGGCGGGGATCCACGTTTCTATTCACTATTCACTAATCACTAATCACTGCCCCAACGGGGCTATGTGCAAGCGCGTTTGGTGTTATCTGGATATCCCCCATCCAGTTTTTTGAGCGGTGGTTTTCCGCAATTACTGTGTTGTTCTTGCCTGACCGCACGTACTCGATGTACCTCGGTACGCCTCCGTGCGGCGGCAGGCAAACGCCTTGTACTTGCGAAAAACTCCGCGCTCAAAAGAAGAAGATGATGAGAAATAATTAAACGCCTCCGGTGTAGGGCAAGGCAAAAGCCTTGCATTTGAGACAAAACTCCGCGCCAAAAAAGGGGACGGAAATTAAGAGAATTCCGCGCTAAAAACTGCCTCCAGCCGGTACACTTGGGGGATTTTTTGGGATTTAATGTCTTACGACTGTCAAGTCGGCATAGAGAAGGAGGGGAGGCCAGCAATTTACACGCGATTTCCCTTGAAATCTATAGTCTTTTGCGGTATAATTATACCTTGTTTCTAAGCAGGGCAAATTACGGAGGTGAAGGTGTAATGACAACGGCAATTTACTTGATGAAATTCCAAGCCAGATCCCGTCTATCATTTCGTGCGCATATAGTGTGCGCCGTCAAAATAGAGTTAGAACTGGCCTTTTAGTGAAAGGAATGTTAAATGAAACGTGGAAGAATTTTATCAAATGTTGTGATTTTGGTAATCGCATTCGGTATGGCAGGCGTCACCTGCGCCGCTACAATGGGTACGGCTTTTACCTATCAGGGCAGGCTGACCGATGCCAACAGCCCTGCGGAAGGGTGGTACAACTTTGGTTTCATGCTGTATGACGACCCGAACGAGGCGGCTGAATATGAGGTTGCGCCGGGGATTCTTCAAGAGCTTGAAGTGATCGACGGATATTTTACTACCAGGCTTGATTTTGAAGTTGAGTACACCGGACAGGCGTATTGGCTTGGGATCGGTCTTTGGGACGGCAGTGACCCTAATACAGTTGTAATGCTCAGCCCCCGGCAGGAAGTGACGCCAACGCCGTATTCAAATTACGCTGCCAGCAGTAACTGGAATAACATATACGATATACCGCTGGATTTTGCCGATGGAGTTGACGATGTCGGGCTATCTGTAGAAACAGACCCGACGGTTCCTACGAATTTAAAGGACGGTGTGTCCTGGGGTGAGGTATCAGATATCCCGGCTGGGTTTGCAGATGGAGTTGACGATATTGGCGGGGCAGACTCTGACTGGACCATCAACGGCAGCGATATGTATTCCGGTGTAGCAGGCAAAGTTGGCATCGGGACGGACAGTCCCCTGTCAAAATTAAGTGTTGGGGGAATTGGTATGGCCGATGCCGGGGTTGGCGGTGAAGGCACCGCATACGGTGTGTATGGCTACGGCAGCGATAGTTTAGGTGTCGGTGCGTATGGCATCGGAACCTACGCAGGTGTGGTTGGTAGAGATGCTGACAGCGGCTCTTTTGGTCAACTTGGCTACGACACCTACGGGGGATTTTTTGTTGGCGATGGTTACTTTAGCGGCGATGTCGGTATCGGTACGGCGATTCCAGGGGCAAAACTCGAGGTAGTTGGAACTGTGAACGCAACAGCATTTACCGGTGACGGTTCAGGTCTAACTGGGATCGCGGATTCTGATTGGACAATCAACGGTACCGATATGTATACCAATGCCGGTGTAACCGGCAATGTAGGCATAGGTACGACGAGCCCGACCGCTAAACTACACATTGGCGGAACGGCAGGTGTCGATGGGATCAAGTTTCCTGATGACACGATTCAGACTACATCCGCCGCTGCATTAGAAGCGCTGATAGCCTCTCTTGAAGCACGTATCGCAGAACTTGAACCACAACCCGGTTGGGGCACGGCAGAAATGATCGAGACGGACAATCTCGGACATGCTGTTGTCACGCAGGTAGCGTTTGATGCCAGTGGAAACGCCGTTGCGGTGTGGACCCAAGATAGCGGAGGCCTTTACGTTATTTGGTCAAACCGTTATGTCGTAGCAACCGGTTTGTGGTCCTTTCCGGAACTGATCGAGACAAACCTTGTGGGACATGCTGCTAACCCGCAGATAGCGGTAGACGGCAGTGGAAATGCCATTGTTGTATGGAGACAACATGACGGAACCCGTGATAACATCTGGTCAAACCGTTATGTCGCAGGAACCGGTTGGGGAATCGCAGAACTGATCGAGACGGTCAATCTTGGAAATGCCGAGAATCCGCAGGTCGCAGTGGATCCCAATGGAAACGCTGTTGCGGTGTGGTGGCAAGATGACGGTACCCGTTGGAACATCTGGTCAAACCGTTATGTTGCGGGAACCGGTTGGGGGACGGCAGAACTAATTGAGACGGAGAATCTTGGAAATGCTGCGTCTCCACAGGTTGCGGTTGACAGCAGTGGAAACGCCGTTGCGGTGTGGGCGCAAGATGACGGTACCCGTTGGAACATCTGGTCAAACCGTTATGTAGAAGCGACCGGTTTGTGGGGTACTGCAGAGATGATCGAGACGGACAATCTCGGAGATGCTGCGTCTCCACAGGTTGCGGTTGACAGCAGTGGAAACGCCGTTGCGGTGTGGTGGCAAGATGACGGAACCCGTGATAACATCTGGTCAAACCGTTATGTCGCAGGAACCGGTTTGTGGGGTACTGCAGAGATGATCGAGACGGACAATGCCGGAAGTGCTTGGTTATCGCAGGTAGCAGTTGACCCCAGTGGAAACGCTGTTGCGGTGTGGTGGCAACATGACGGAACCCGTTATAACATTTACTCAAACCGTTATGTATCAGGAAGCAGTTGGGGCACGGCTGAACTGATCGAGACGGACAATCTTGGAAATGCCGGGAATCCGCAGGTGGGGGTTAACAGCAGCGGAAACGCCGTTGCGGTGTGGGAGCAATCTGACGGAACCCGTGATAGCATCTACTCAAACCGTTATGTCACAGGGACCGGTTTGTGGGGGACGGCTGAACTGATCGAGACGATTTCCGGAGATGCTGATTACCCGCAGGTGGCGATTGACGGCAGTGGAAATGTCATTGCGGTGTGGCATCATTTTGATGGAATCAGAGATAACATCTGGTCAAACCGTTATGTAAATGAATGACCAGTGGCAAAGTAGAACCAATGCGGCCAAAAGGAGAGCTATAATGAAAAAGATGATCGTTTTGTTAGTTTTGGTATTTAGCTTGCATGCAAACGGTGATTACGAAATCACCTGGAGCAGCATCGATGGCGGCGGAGGCCGAAGCACCGGCGGCGACTATGCTCTTGTCGGCACTATCGGTCAGCCCGATGCAGGCGAAATGGCAGGCGGAGATTACGAGCTTTCAGGTGGCTTCTGGCCGGGCGGGCCGACGCTGGCGCTTTGCTTCGTTGATTTCGAGCACTTCGCCCAGTTCGCCTTGTATTGGCTGGAGCCTTGCGGTCCGGGCGATAACTGGTGTGAAGGGGCGGACTTTGATTGGTCAACCGACGTTGGCTTAAGTGACGTTCGTGAGTTGGCATATTGGTGGCTGGCCGAGTGCCCACCCGATTGGCCATGGCAGTAGAAGCGAAAAACGTAAAACGCAAAGTGAAAAGCCATAGTGTAAAAGGCAAAGCGAGATCCTTCGCTTCGCTCAGGATGACTATTTTTGAAGATTCTCTGCGCTCTCAGCGTCCTCAGCGGTAAGAATAATATCCGTGTTAATCGGTGTAAACCTGTCCTGAGCGAAGTCGAATGGATCCGTGTCTAATAAACTCTGTGCTTTTTCTCTGTGGCCCAAAAACCGTGTTAATCAGTGGCTATTAATTCCTGCGGTCTCTGCGTCCTCCTTGGTCCGCCATAGCCTTGGCGACGGCGACAGCGGTAAAATATTATCCGGCGAAGAAATACACTGCAAGTGAAAGCAGGATAAGTCCTATCACTCCCATCACGGATATTACAAGGACGCCCGGCAGGATACGGTCCTTATCACGCAATATAATAACATTATTATTGGCATCGGCTGTTTCAGATTTTCCGCCATCGAAGTCCGGCTTGATACGCCAGATGACAGAGTATGCCGACCTGATTAACTTGATAGTCGCAAGTGTACCTATCCACGCTAACAGCCAGACGGACCAGTAGCCCCCAACCAATCCTGCGGCAGCGGCTATTAGACATATTCCTGAAAGAGCGGGTAAGGACAAACCGGCCCAGAATCCTTTTTTAAGCTGATAAGGTTCGGCTTGGGCCTGATCGGCACGGCCTGAAAGAGGCCTGATAACCATCTCACCCGGCTGACCGGCCTGGTTTTGCACTAATCGTAAACCGGACAGGGCCAGAAGGGGAGCGTTTTTCTGTAAGTATTGCCTTTCGTCGGCCAACTTGTTCTTGGCAATATCATGAAGGCCTAAGACGATAAATAATGACAGTATCGCTCCCAGCCCTGCGCCCAGCAGCTTCATATAGTTTATGATTTCCTGATCCCGGCTTCTTATCTGCATGACACCCCCCATGGTTATTACAACCGTTGATATCCTGCCACTATAAAATATAACAAACATTAGCTGATCAGGGCAACAACCCACGACCTGATATCCAGCATCGAGCATCAAGCATCAAGTATCTGGTTTCTGTGGCAAAGGTCCGATAAATATTTTCCTGTTTTTCTATTGACTCGGGGTGCCCAATTTTGTATACTGAGACCGTTGCGAGTGCAAACCGGCGTATTCGCCTTAGTACCACCCGCGGTAAGGTGCACAAAAGGCACTTCGCAACTGGGAGACAGACTCTAAAACCTGTTGTTAAATGGCCTGCCTCCCTTTTTTTATGCGCACCGGCAGGGGGGATTACTCACCGCTGAGGTCGCAGAGGCCGCAGAGCTACAATTTTACATAAGTCATTTTAACCCCCCTCATGGTTTTTACTCAGAAGTGAACCCCTCAGCAGTGCCGGTTTGCAGCTTGTGGGCCTGTCAAGATGGCGTGAATACGGGGGCGGTGGGCGGCAAAATGGCAGTTTCAACATTAGTGCCGGGCGGTTTTTGCGTTTTTTTGGGTAAATTTGTATTTCGCAAGATTAGTTAGTCGCTATACTTACAGCTAAACAGGACGGGGGCGGCTTGATAAGAGGTGGTAATTGGTATCAAGTTTGCAATAATGAAGAGGTTGTGTAGTATGGCTACTATAAATGTCAACATGTCATTCCTGCGAAAGCAGGAATCCAAGAAAAGAATGTGGATTCCGGGTCAAGCCCGGAATGACATAGTAGCAGGGCGGTAATGTTGTTTTTTTGGTCAAATTGAGGAGAAACAAAAACTATGGCAGTTAAAGATTTGGCATTCGAATCGGATGCACGGACGGCGCTATTGGCAGGTGCCGAAAAGCTTGCCTCTGCGGTCAGGTCAACGTTAGGCCCTCGCGGTCGCAATGCAATCATTGATAAGGGCTGGGGCGGCCCGCAGGTTACGAAGGACGGGGTAACGGTGGCTGAGGAGATCGAACTCGTTGATAGGGCCGAGAACCTCGGCGCCAAACTCATCAGGGAGGCTGCGAGCAAGACCTCGAAGGTGGCTGGCGACGGTACGACCACGGCGACGGTGCTGGCGGAGGCGATGTTCAAGGATGCCTTTCGCAACCTTGCGGCCGGTGCCGATGCAATGGCGCTTAATCGCGGGATACAAAAGGCGGTCGTAGCGGCGACAGAGAAGCTGACTTCAATAGCCAAGCCCATCGATATTAAGAAAAAGGACGACATAGTTAATATCGCGGCTATCTCGGCTAATAATGACGTCGAGGTCGGCAAGAAGATGGCTGAGGCGTTTATGCAGGTCGGCAAGGACGGAGTCATTACCGTTGAAGAGGGTAAGAGCCTCGAAACCACGGTCGATTATGTCGAGGGTATGCAGTTTGACCGCGGGTACCTTTCGCCGCACTTTGTGACGGATCCTGATAACATGCTTTGTGAGTTGGCCAAACCTTTCATCCTTGTTTACGAGGACAAAATCAGCAATGTCAGCAAGCTGGTGCCTCTTCTTGAGGCGACGGCCAAGAGCAAAAGGCCGCTTTTGATTATCGCCGAAGACGTTGAGGGCGAAGCGCTTGCGACGTTAGTGGTGAACAAGATGCGCGGCGTGCTGCAGGTTGCGGCGGTCAAGGCCCCCGGTTACGGCGACAAGCGAAAGGCGATGCTGAGCGATATTGCGACCCTTACCGGTGCTGAGCCAATCTTTAAGGATTTGGGTATTGAGCTTGAGAATATCAAGACGAGCCAGCTCGGCCAGGCAAAGAAGATAACGATTGACAATGATAACACCATCATCGTCGAAGGGGCTGGTACCGTTGCGGCAATCAAGGGGCGTATCGGTCAAATCCGCAACGAGATAGAGACGACCACGAGCGATTATGACCGCGAGAAGCTTCAGGAGCGGTTGGCAAAGCTGACCGGCGGAGTCGCGCAGATAAATGTCGGTGCGGCGAGCGAAGCGGAGATGAAGGAAAAAAAGGCCCGGATAGAGGATGCTCTTCACGCGACCCGGGCGGCCATCGAGGAAGGTATTGTGCCGGGCGGTGGAGTTGCGTTTGTGCGGTGTATCGGGGCGGTCGAGTCGCTCAAGCTCAAAGGCGACGAGAAGACCGGCGCCAAGATCGTGGCAAATGCACTGAGGATGCCGTGCTACTATATCGCAACCAATGCCGGTGCTATCGGTAATATCGTGGTGAGCAAGGTCGCCGGGGGCAAGGGCGGCTTCGGCTATAATGCGGACAAAGACAGGTTCGAAGACCTTGTTGGATCCGGCGTAATCGACCCGGTTAAGGTTACAAGGATTGCCCTGCAGAACGGTGCAAGCGTAGCGGGATTGCTGCTGACGACCGATTGCGT
>SDBT01015954.1_pt1 | contig 11919 bp, 10 predicted proteins | sample 2277101 | NCBI WGS metagenome assembly SDBT01 (sample SAMN10404973, study PRJNA504765) | marine sediment metagenome | isolation source: marine sediment core GS10_PC15, 103 cmbsf | place: Arctic Ocean: Southern Knipovich Ridge | collected 2010
TAGGTAAGATATCCAATCTATTTGGACAAGAACAAAAGTTTGGAATTGAAGAAGGTATCGAGCGTGTTGGCTCTGGACTTAATGAATTATCAGCCAAGAGTAAGGCTAGTGCAGGAGCAATAAACAACTTTACAACTCGTATGGCTGGGTTATCTAAGGTTTTAAAACTCCAAGACGTACAGGCTTTAGGAGCCTTATTCGATGAGTCTGGTCAATCTATGGAGGTTGCTAGTTCTACGCTTATCAAGTTGTTGCCAAACATGGTGAAAGATTTTGATCGTTTCGCTAAAATTGCAGGAAAAACACCAGAAACATTTAAGAAGATTGCTGAATTAGCACCGATAGAAGCACTGAAACTAGTTGCTAAGGGCGCTAGGAACAATGAAAAAGGGCTATTCAACTTAAACGAGGTGTTAAAATCTTACGGTGTAGAGTCCGCTAGAGCTTCAGGAATCGTTAGTACGTTAACAAATAATGTTGATCGACTTACAGAACTTCAAAACATATCTAAGACAGCAATGGAGGAGAACACTTCCATTACGGATGAGTTCAATACTAAGAACGATACTTTAGCCGCTACGTATGAGAAAGCTATTAACAAGATCAAGGCGTTTATACTAGGTTCAGAAGGTGCTACCGCTGTTTCTGAAAGACTAAAAGACATACTTAGATTTGTAGCTAATAACATTACCACTATATTCAAAGTTCTTGGAAAACTGATCAAGTTGTATATAGTTTATACTGTTGTAACTAGTAAGGCGTTTAAGGCTACTAGGGCATTCGGAAAAGAACTTGTAAAGACTAACGGTAATTTCCTAAAAGCCTCTAAAAACATTAAGAAAGCTGCTGAAGGAATGGAAGACGGAGCCAAAGCCGCGAAAGGGTTTGGTGCAGCTTTAAAAGATATTGGATTATCAATTGCTATTGCGTTAATTATAGAGCTGGCACAAGGGTTTTTAGATGTAGCTACTGGTGCGTTTGAATCTAGAATGCAAATAGAAAGGTTGAAAAATGCGAATGATAGCGCGGCTAAAAACCTTTCAGCTTTAACAGAGAAAGCTAAAAAACATTTCGACGAACAAGTCAGATTGTTAGATTTAGACATAAGAAAAAGAATTGCCAACGGGGAAGATGAGGATGAGTTGTTAAAGGAACGTGTTAAACGAGAAGAGGCCGCTGCAAAATCAGGGTTAAAAATAATTCAAGACAATCAAAAGATTAAGAACGATGCGCTTACCACATCTCTTAAAATGGAAGACCTAGCCTCTAAAGTCTTTGCTAGAAACTCATCTACACAAAAGCAAGCGGTTAAAGATCATGGGGCTGAACTAAACGCATTTTTAAAGAGTGTAGGAATAGCATTTGAAAAAACTGGGTCAGGAACCGTTAATTACGAGAGAATAATTAACAAATTAGCGGCTAGATCAGCAAGATTATCAGCAGAAGTTGTTGGATTAAGTAGCGCGCAAAAAGAATATAATAATTTAATTGACGAAGCAATTACCCAACAGGATGAATTATCTCCAATATTACCACCTGAAAAGGAAGCTAAAAAGATAATAAGTTTAGCACGTAAAATAAAAGACGAACAGCTTAAACAAATAAAAGACGTTGAAGAACGACAAAGAGCAGTAGCCATTGAAAAAAACGCGAGAGCTATTCAAGACTTGAATTTGACTAATGCGGTTGAATCAGAGAAGGCACAGTTAACAATAGAACTAAATACAAATCTTGAAGCACAGTTAGCTAAGATTAGAAAGGATGCACGAGATAAAGAATTACAAGCTGAAAAACAAATAATTGACGAAAGACTAGCGTTTCAAGTTGAGCAATTAGAAAAATCAAATGAAAATATCCTAGAGGCAGAAGTTGCTAGGGTTCTTCAAACGGGTAAAGTTGATATTAAACTGTTTAATGCTAGATTGGAACAGGAAAAAGAGTTGCGTAAAGCTATTATAGAACGTCAATTTTTAGAGTCTATTAACGCTGATAGTACTACAGCAGAAGTAACGGCAGCAGCAGACGAAAGAAACCGCGAATTAATTCGATTGGATCAAGAGTTTGTAGATAAGAAGAAAGAGGGATTAGAAGAGCTTAATTTAGCTCAGGAAGAGTTTGAGGATAAACGTAGAGCAGCAGAAGAACAAGCGGAGCAAGAACGATTAGCAGCACTTAAAGAAGAGTTAGAAGTAGTTCAACAGGTTCAGCAAGCAATTACAGATGCATTATCTAAAGAGATTGATAGACGAATAGCACTACAAGACAAGGCTATGCAAACCGCAAAGTCAAATCAAGAGTTCTTTAAACAGTTAGCTATTAACGGTAATATCGAGGCTAAGGACTCAATCAAGGAACAAATAGCATTTGAGAAAGAGGCCCAACGAGAAAAAGAACGATTAGAGAAACGTAAAGCTCAATTAGCAGTAGCAAGTGCATTCTTGAAAGTATTGGAGAATGAATTAGCAGACGGAGCTACACCAGCGAAGGCCATTGGAGCAGCTACATTAACCTCTGGAATTATAACGAGTCTTTTAGGTGATCTTCTATTCTTCGAAAAGGGTACAGATAATGCACCCGAAGGATTAGCGGTTGTTGATGAGAAGGGCGCGGAGATAATCACGGATAAACAAGGTAATATTAAGAGTCTTGGTACTACTGGAGGCCCTAGAACAACTTATTTAGAAGCTGGCGATAAGGTAAAAACAGCGGCTCAAACTTCTGTTATAATGTCTAAACTTGATGGTGCTAGTCATGCTCAGAAGATGGGTACACGATTAGATAGTGCTGGAAATTCATTTGATTTAGTAGCTATGCAAAAAAGTATGACGGGTGCGTTTAAAAGTGCAGTTAGAGAAATACCACATTCAACAACTGATTGGGGTGGTGTAGTGAACGGAATGGGTAAAATAGTAGAAGATAAGATTAGAGGTAATGATGTTAAACGTACTAACAATTGGATTTCATGAGTATACAGTATGTCTTAAACGGTGAAATATCGCATCCAAAAGAACAACGAACGGATGATAATAGTGGAATCCCATATGCTTTTGATTTTGGAGGTAGTCGAACTAGGCTATTAGAAATTTCAGCTCAAAGCCTTTCTTTTTTTCGTGAAGACTACACAAGGATTAAGAGTTGGTTAGATACGTATGGTTATTTCGTTGGTATGCCTCTAGATATTGTATATTCAAATAATACTACTATAAAGTACTTACTAGATTTTACTGCGCCTAGCTTTAAGGAAGAGACGGGAAGATCCATTACAGTTTCAGTTAAAAGATTCGAGGGTACAGATAACTTTTTCGATAATGCTATGGGTGTTTCGTTTGCTAAATTACCATGGCAACCCGCAAATGACTTTAACGATATTGATTATGTTGTAATACCTGAAATGCAATTCAGTTACTTTATTGGTTTGGCACTAGCGACATTTGGACTTGCTCAGGAGTTCGCTAACGCAGTACAAGAGATTCAAGAAGGCATTGCAGACGTTGTAAAGGCCGTTACTCCTGTAGGTATTCCACCCGCTCCAGATTGGGGAGCTATTATCGTAGCTGCTATTAAACTAGCCGCTCGTATTGCTTATGCTATATTCATTATAATCGCATTGATTAAGTTAGTTAATGAGTTGCTTAACCTAGTGTTTCCGAAAATACGCCAATTCCAAGGAGTTACTTATAAGACATTAATAGAAAGAACAGCAGAGAAATACGGACTTACTTTGAATTCAACGTTAATGAACTCATTGGAGCCGTTAACAATAATGCCTGTCCCATTAAGAAAGAAAAACCCAACATTCTTTCAAGAGTTGTTGTTTCCTGCGAATCTGGCTTATACTTACGGTTATCCTTCACCTAAAGACATTATTAAATCTCCAGGACAAGCGATTAAGATAATAGAGGACGTTTTTAATACTGAGACTGTTATACGAAATGGTGAGCTAATAATTGAAAATGAGGATTTCTTTATACAAAACGCTAGTCAGAACATACCATTAGCATATAATATTCAAGAATCGATTAATAATGCAAGCGGTAACAACGCTGGAGAAATTGCTAAACGTACTGTAATCGATTACCCAACAGATCCTACAGACTTTAATACTTTTGACGATACCGAGGATAGCACGAACGAAGAATCAAGCGAGATAATTAATTCTCCTGGTGCTAGTTTTGAGCTAATCAAAGGGTTGAACTTTCAAACTACTACATATTCAAGAGGCACCCCAAAGCGTAAATTAACATTCGTAGAGCAAGCAGCGAAGGACGTAGCCATAGCTATTGACTTCTTTACAGGGTCGAATTTAGCCGTGTTAATTGATGACAGAAAGAATGTATTACAAATAGAGTCTCAATATTTCCAGCGTACAAAATGGCTTTGGATGAAAGGGACGAAACTAGATCCAGACCAAAAAGACTTCATAGGGGCCGCTGCATTAATGGCTTATCACGAGCCAAAGTTTATCGAGAACAATCAAAAGGACGTATTCGAAAAGATGCCGTGGGCCGCTACAGAGGATGAGATATTTACACTACTCGATAATAATTACGTAATTTTAGATAATGGTAAAGTTGCGAAAGTTTTGAGAGGCACATGGAGTGAGGAAACTAATATGGCTTTGATAGATTACGAGATTAAGCGAGATTCGGTTAACGAGGTAACAGTAGAAATAAACCCAGGATAATGGATGATGTAAAGTTTATTTTAGACAAAATGAAGGATATTGGCAAAAATGCTGGTTTCATAATGAATGCAAATGCTAAAAGCGAAGCTGTTCTTTCTAGTTTACTATCAAAGAAGGATGAAATGCCAGAAGGTACATTTGACCAATTCGATTCATATTTGACAAAATCTAGAAGCGGTAAGGTTGAATTGAAAAAGGAATTAGCAGAACTTGAAAAAACACTAAAGACAAATGGGAATAACAATAGTAAATAAGAATTATTCTACACGTAATTATTCAGCGGGAAATGAATTTTTACTTTCTAATGCTGCCCAAATCGTTACAGATACGGTTGATATTGTTGTAGATTATGACTTTGAAAGCTCGATGCAACAACAGATACTAATTGTTTCGGCTACTTCGATGCAGATTCTTAACGGTGATTGGCAGACGCTAGGAATATCAGTTGGTGATGATTTAGAGTTTACTGGACTTATTCAGAATGGAGGTAATACGGTTGAATATGTAGACAAGCCCTTTACTGTTATTAACATACAGGGCGATTTACTTACGTTAGATGCAACTTTAGAAGATCCACCACCTAATCCACCATCTCAAACTGCTTCTGTCGTCGGTCAAATGATGCCAGCGCCAAGCGGTAACACTTCGAATTCAACGCTCGTTATCGTTAATACTTCGGTTACGGCTCCAGAGTCTATAGAGGTTTTTCACAATCTCGTACAAAATAGTTCAAATGGTTCGGATTTATCGTTGTTTGATGGTGAAGTAAATAGATTTAGAGCGATAGGAACGGATACCGTACTTGTTGGGAACTTTATAACGATGGATCAACTAGGCGATCAGTCAGGAGGTACTTACATATCTGTTATTCTTGAAAGGTTGCCAGATGTTGGCGCTTTGTTCTCGTACCAAATAGTATTTATTTACGCGAATCCTTACAAGTTTGAAAGTGATGATTTCGACGAACCAACACAATATAGCGGTAGCGCCTCTTTAAAGCCTTATTATAGATTCAAAGGGTTTCCCGTTGCAAACGACCCTAATAGTTACTTAGAACTTATCTATGCAGTACAACAGGGTAATTTAGGGTGGTATGATGAAAGCTACAATCAAGGACCTAATACATTTGTTGTTAGTTCTGTATCGTTTGAGACGGTTGGGGCTGTTCAATTGTCTGCTCCAGATCCTACGCAAGTAACGGTAGTGGAAGTAGTAATTACGGGAGATGCTACATTCTTAGCAAAAGTTGAAGCTGAATTTTATTTGATACCACCAATAGATACGGTTAAAAATCAACCCACTAATAATGGTAATAACATCTCATTATCTAATTTTTACTTTGACGAAACAGGACCCACAGTTATCGAAACAAACGTATTAGGTAATAATAACGCTTTCATACCAACTAACGCTCATTCAATTGTTTTAGGTGTTAACGAGATAACGGTAGGGTTTAGACTTAATCCAACGGCAGGATTTCAGACTTTAATTAATAGCCTTAACACGAATCAATGGCAGTATAGAATAGCAATTAATGTAGAGGGCGACGAAGGAACGCCAAATACTAACAATGCAGTTTCGTTAATTGCAAGTGAGGGCCTAATGATCGAAGCCCCGAAGGTAGGCGGTGATTTCGACGGTTTGAGATCTCAAATATTCTATGATCATAAAAACGATATTGGAGGCGTTGGAGTGTTACCATACATAGGAAACCCAGAAGATGACGTTTTATATTTCGCTACTATTGATTTCGAAAAAGCTGATACATGGGCTAGTGCAAACCTAGACGTTAGAATAACTAGAGATTCAGATAGTGAGTTTTTCATATTACAAGAGCAACCTATACCGTTCGCCCCATACGTAACAACTCCAGACGGAGTACAACAGATAGATTTCTTACAATCGATTCAGCAATTCTTAGACGCTCCGAATAGAAACAAGATTGAAATGAAGCTTAACGGCAACGATACACCTACGACATACGAAGTAGATATTACTTATTCTTTGTTGGTTAATTGGCGTGAATGGTTAGAGCAATCTAACGCATTTTTGGACTTCTTTGATAATACACTACCTAAAAATGGATTAAACAAGGAATGGATGCGCTATCTACGTTTAGCAGGGTATACATTAAGCGTTGAAGTCACTTTAATTGATGATGCAAATACAGCCTTTAGATTTGGTGGGGAGATTCAGTTAATCGATTACGATGTTACTCCAGACGTTACGACTACAGTTCTTTATTATGATGAAGATGACGTAGCTACATCATTCTTTATTGCTGGTCAAACGAATAAGATCGAAGCAACTCATGTTAAGAATTCGGGCAACTGGAACCAAGTTGACGCTTACGGCTGGATCTCGATTAGGCCTTTTGAGGGAGAAGAGAATAAAAGAATTTCTACTTTTTGGCCGTGGACTATTCAGGACCACCCGTTAAAACCATTAACAGGAGACACCACGGCAGAGCTTACATTTCCAGCATTAGACACCGCTGTTGTGACGTGTGGAGTAGATACAAATATAGTAGCCTCTGACGTGTCAAGTATAATAGTAAAAATCGACGAAATAGAAGTATAATGGCTCAAAACGTACATATAGAACAGATTAACACGGTTAAACTTCCAGCGGTTGCGGATATGGAGGATAGAGGTTTAAGTTTCTGCGAAACTCCTATACGTGCAGTTGCTACTTTAGAAAATGCGGATTTAGATAAAAACTCTAGGTTGTCATTAGCTTATAAGTTGGGAGGCATTACAGTAATGCTAGAACGTCAAAGTGACGGGGTAGAAATAGTGGCTCCTGGACTGCCAATAACATTTCCTCATCAATCAGACGCGGTTGGATTTATAATCGATTGGCGACAATTAACGAGAACGGGTCCAATGGGAACAGAACTGGCTCAGGATTGTTATCGTGTACGTATTGATTGGAACATAGGAACTACTACAGGGTCGTTTTATGAATGTTCAATAGAGTTATTACAGTACAACAATATGAATACGGAAGGGTATTGTAATGTTTTCGTTGTTCTCAATGATCTAGTAAAAAAACAAGGGATAAATTACAAAGATTCAGGATTCGCGAGTACCTTAATGTTTAAGGGTCAATTCGGTTTCATGCAGCCTAATTACCTGACTACAAACAATATTTATTCTTCAGACGACTCACGTAGAAAGATTGATATTAAGGCAATTAGAACGTATGAACTAAGAACGAATCAATTACTATCGTGTATAACCCAACAATTAGACGAAGAGTACTTGTTAGCAGCAAATCAAATTTATATTACAGATTGGAACGCGAATAACCATATACAAAATAAATACACTAGTTATCCTGTAATATTGTCGAAAGACGAAAGCCCTAGTTTCGAGTATGGCCAAAGTGTTTACGCTACTATGAAAGGAGTATTTAAGGACAAACAGCAATTACACGAAAGCAAGTACAGCGGAGACATTAAAGGATCTGATAACATTATACTCGAATTGCCTACGGTAATAGGCACTCCAATTCCTCCCGTTATTTCTGGAACTGGCTGCCCACCAATTAAAGATGGGCAAACAGTATCTTACAGGCTAGGTGATGCAGGCAGTTTTCAGGCTGGCAGTTTAGTAGATTGGTTCACGCTTTCCAGTAACAATTTCTTTGGTAATCCGAATAGATTTACAGACGAATTCGGTACACAAATATATGCGTCAGGTGTTGTGATTGATTGGTCAACTTGGGATGGCACTAATGTTATGGGTTGGGATAAATCGCATAGTGCGGGTACTCATATTTGGAACGCAGCCGTTGATAATGCACTACTTGAAAGTATCGGTACTTTTACAACAGGGTGGAGATTGCCAAACTTTCAAGAATTCGTCCGTATATGTTATTCTGGTTCTGATAGATTTCTAAATTATGCACCGTTTTATTTTGCTAGTAATAATTGTTTCCATACAGGCGCTACTTATTTTGGTTTAACGACTCAGGACATGATAGTTTGCAATCAACAACAAGTAGGTATCCTTGCATCGTCAAAAGCAGCAGCTAGAAATTATAAAGCTTGCAGAGTATTCACTACATCAGGAACAGTATTAACATAATAAATAAATAATATGATAGGGACTTTTATATTTCCAGATGATAACCTTTCAATTGTTGATCCAACAATATTATCAATCAACGAGAAAAGCATGACTTTGAATAACGTTACTAAAACGATCAGCGTTGACGTTGTTTTGATTGACCGTGTAGGGACCAAGGCGGGGCCACTAGAAGCATTTTCAAACATACCAAGGGATTCTGATAATTGGGATGATTGCGACTTGGTTGAGATAGTTACAAAGCGATTGAACGAGTATAAAGCAAACAGTCAAAACAACTAACATGGCAGATTACAATATAATTATAGATGGCGCGTTCGTTTCGACTACTGATATACCTGTTTCAAAAAACCATTTTCTAAATCCAAGAGCTGATACAACTTTTGAATTTGACGAGCCCAACGATACCTTTATATTTTTTTGGAACACATATGAGCCACTACAGGCAAGAGATAGACGAGTATTAGGTACTGAAACTTATATTTACTCTGACTTAGTAGACGTTATCGAAACAATCAACGGTGTGCCAACAGTTATACCTATTGCAAACGCTAGGTCTTTAGAGAGTTATTTAAAAAATAAGGTTGCAGTTGAATTAACACAAGTTTTAGAATCCCCAACTACTCCAACTCAGTATTTTAAAGCCGAAGTAGAGATAACAGCAGTATCTAACAACTTCAACAGTAATACGCCTTCAGATGTTCCTGGTTTAACTTATACAATCGGAATGGGCGAAAATGGGGATTATGTGTTTTATTCGGTAATTAATGGAAAAAACGAACAGAACGAAGAGGCTGATATGTACTTTGCGTTAAATAGTGTAACTATAATTGAAAGTGTAGTAACAGTTAGAATGCAAAAAAAGCAAGATCATAGTATTCAAAATACTTACCCTTTAGATGGTTTAGTTGCAGGTGATATAATTACCGTTCAGTTAAATACCAGGGGAGATAATTTTGATTTAGAAACTAGACGAATACTTATACAATCATGGAATCTTGTTTAAAATGTATTAATAGTGCTTGCTGTAAGCTAGTTGTAGAACTTTCAAAGGATGAGTTCGATAAAACAGATAATGAAATTAAGTCTAGAGTAGTAAAATATACCGATGAATTTATATCGAAGTTTCCAAAGTTTGAGGATAAGCGAGAGTATTTAGATGATATGTATAAGAGTAACTATGGATATATAGAAAAAGGTGAGGATGGTTCATGTGTATTTTTGGATAGAAAAACGATGTTGTGTTCGATATATGAAAAACGCCCAAAAGCCTGTCAAGACTATCAGTTAAATAGATGTGAAAAAATTAGAGAGATATGTATAAATTAATAATAGCACCTACGAATCCTAACGCTAATGGAGACTTCTTTAATTATTGGGTTATGGATACACATAACGCAAATTCTGTTGAGCATAACGAATTAAATATATTGGTTTGGTTTTCAAACGAACCAACTCAAGAGATTAAATACGATATAATTAACAAGTACAACGGATTAACAGCTTTTGATGTTTTAGTAACTCAAGATATTAAAGACGGAGAAGAATTAAAACGACAAAGGTCAGAATATGGAATAGCAATATACAACAGGGCGGCTGAGATGTCTAGGAAGCAAAGATTATTTATGTTCAACTCTACTGGTGAAAATCAGTACAAGCATGAGCAATACAGAATAAACAACACGGACCCATTAAACCATATAGTAGACCATGTGTGTAAAGGTGATTTTAAAACAGTATACGAGCTTTTAAATGCTTTTACACCCACTGAATACGTTAAAATAGAAACTATAATAATATACCGTATATTAACATCTAGCTATATCACTTCAAGCCACAACGTGTACACCGACATTTTCGGAATGAGAGTTAAAGGAGGTACTTATTCGGAGTACATGGGGGAAACTTTCGATGCTATGGGATTTATAAACAACTACGGTATATAGTATATTAATCGTAAATTAGCATTATTACTAATCAAAAAATATAGAGAGATGGCAAAAGTAATTGGAAAAGATATCAAGGGTAACACCCTTTCAACTGATGGATTCGACTTATCACAAGGTCTAACTATTGAGGCTATAGATAAAAATTTAGTTTGGACGTTAACGACAAAAGACGACACTCCAGCAACTTATACTGTTCCTCATCTTGGTGGTCGTCCTGATGATCGTTCTTAACAAGAAGTACATATCGAGATTTTGGTTAATATCGGGGTTTATTTCTGCGATTTCAGCATACTCTTTGTTTCCCGTACTTTGGGATAAGTCTTTTTATCATTTAATTGCATTTTCGTTCTTTTGTTACACGAGAGTAATTTTTCTTTTGGCTAATAATCCAGCAATATTAAAGCACACGTTTACAGGTCGTTGGAAGATTCCAGTACTAGTTATTCACCTAACAACAGTGAACGCGCTATACGACGAAGTGTTTGGTAACCCAGAAAAAATAGGTATTAATGAGTATATTGCAGTCGTAACAATGATTGTAATAATACTTATACACCGAAAAAAATGGATGCAATAATGCACTTGATAGATGAAGCAGTTAAATATGGTTTTAATCTAGGTTTGTTTCTAGCGGGTGCAGTAGGTGCTTTTGTTAAGATGGGCAAGAAAGACGAATTAACGTTCTGGCAACGGTTCTTTACTATACTAGCAGGCGGTGCAATTGCTAATTACGCAACACCAGCCGTATTCCATTTAATAAACGTTCCACAAGATATGCACTTCGGTTTTGCTTTCTTCTTTGGGTTCACTGGCCTAGAGAGTGTTAAATGGATGATATTCAAATTTAAAGATAAGTACGGAAAAGATTAAACAACCACAATTCTAAATCCCATGCTTGACGGTGTGGGATTTATTCGTATATTAGCCCCATGAAAACAACAATTTTTAGTTCATGCTTTAGTTTTTCGTCCTGTAAGGAACGTGACTCGGTATAGCTATAATTGAAACAATAGTATTAACCCGAGTCATTTATTTGATTCGGGTTTTTTGTTATACAGAGGAATAAACCAAGTCGGTCTACGGGTCGCAGTCTTGAAAACTGTTGGGTGTAATAGCCGTGTGAGTTCGAGTCTCACTTCCTCTGCAAAGAAAATGGGAATATCTTTATAGTGTCTCACTTCCTCTGCAAAGAAAA
>SDBT01015955.1_pt1 | contig 11919 bp, 8 predicted proteins | sample 2277101 | NCBI WGS metagenome assembly SDBT01 (sample SAMN10404973, study PRJNA504765) | marine sediment metagenome | isolation source: marine sediment core GS10_PC15, 103 cmbsf | place: Arctic Ocean: Southern Knipovich Ridge | collected 2010
CCACCGGACACACCTTTGCCGCCCCTTTTCTGCTTCTTGTAAGCGCTTATGGGAAGCCTCCTTATGTAGCCGGCGTGACTTATAGTAATAACCATGTCCTCTTCGGCTATTAAGTCTTCTATGTCCAATTCTTTAAATTCGCCCACAATCTCTGTCCTTCTTTCATCCCCGAAGCGCTTCTTTAAATCGGTTAATTCGTCTTTTGCGATGATGAGCACTTTTTTCTCGCTCGCTAAAATCCCTTTAAGCATTTCTATCTTCTTAATTAGTTCGAGATATTCGGTTTCTATCTTCTCCCTTTCTAAATTAGTAAGCCTCTGTAGCTGCATCTCCAGAATTGCCTGGGCCTGTCTTTCGCTGAATTTGAATTTTTCCATAAGTTTTTCCCTGGCAACTACCGGATTCTTTGATTTTTTAATCAGCGCTATAATCTTATCTAAATGCTTAAGCGCTATTTTCAGGCCCTCTAATATGTGGGCGCGGTCTTCCGCTTTTTTTAACTGATATTTGGTCCTTCTTATAATAATTTCTTTCCGGTGATCGATATAAAAAGACATCATCTCTTTCAAATTGAGAAGTCGCGGCCTGTTCTCAACAAGGGCAAGCATTATAACACCGAAAGTCTCCTGCATCTGTGTATGTTTATACAATTGATTCAATACAATTTCCGCATTCTGGCCCCGCCTTAGTTCTATGACTATCCTCATGCCATCCTTATCCGATTCATCCCTCAAATCAGAAATGCCTTCGATTCTCTTCTCATTTATAAGCCTTGCGATTGTCTGTATTAGATTATTCTTATTTACCTGATACGGGATCTCGGTAACAATTATGCTCTCTTTTCCGTTTTTCTGCTGTTCTGTATTTGCCTTTGCATTAACTAAAATCTTTCCCCTTCCTTTTGTATATGCGTCTTGAATGCCGTCTTTGCCGCATATAATTCCACCTGTCGGAAAATCGGGCCCTTTTACTTTTTTCATCAGGTCTTTTACGTTGCACTGCGGATTATCTATGAGATAACAAATTGCATCTACAATTTCACTCAGATTGTGCGGCGGAATATTTGTGGTCATTCCAACGGCTATGCCGCTTGAGCCGTTCACCAGAAGATTGGGAAGTATCGCCGGTAATATCGCGGGCTCTTGGAGCGAGCCGTCAAAATTGGGCACAAATCGAACCGTATCTTTTTCTATATCGGCCAGGAGCCAATCGGATACATGGCTCATGCGGGCTTCCGTATAACGCATCGCTGCCGGTGGATCACCATCAACGCTGCCAAAATTTCCCTGTCCATCAATTAAGGGATATCGCAAAGAAAAAGTCTGAACCATTCTTACAAGAGAATCATAAACAGCCATATCGCCGTGCGGGTGGAACTGCCCAAGTACCGATCCGGTTATTCTTGCGCACTTCTTATACGGCTTATTGTGCTCCAGATGCAACTCCTTCATCGCATATAGGATGCGTCTATGAACCGGCTTAAGCCCATCCCTTATATTCGGCAGGGCCCTTCCCACAATTACGCTCATTGCGTAATTGATATAAGAATCTTTCATTTCGTTTTCTATATAAATCGGTACTATCTTTTCGTTTTTTGTATACAACGCTAATCCCTTCCTTTATATATCCAGGTTTTTAACCTCGTGCGCATGCCTCTGTATAAACTCTTTTCTCGGCGCTACCTGATCACCCATTAAAACAGTAAACATTTTACCTGCCTCAGCGGCATCTGCTATAGTTACCTGCAGGATGACTCTTTTATCCGGATCCATGGTTGTTTCCCACAGCTGCCCCGGATTCATCTCTCCCAAACCTTTATATCGCTGGATAGACATGCCCTGCTTGCTGACTGTCTTTACATAGCTCAACAACTCTTTCAGGCTATTTAAAGTCTTTTTTTCATTTTCTGTTTTAACTTTGTATAAGGGAGATTTTTTAGCAGGGTCGTAATTAGCCACGTCTATCTTAAGCTGGTCTATTTTTAATATAATCTTATCTAACTCTCTGGCTTCATAAATCTCTGTAACGTCTATTGCCTTGGCCACTTCTTCCCGCGTTAATTTCTCGCCTGATTCCTTTATTACGAGCTCCTTGCCCATACGCTTTTCTTCCTGTTTTATTAATTTCGCAAGTTCATCCTCATTATACAAAAATATGGGTTCTTCCTCCACGTTTACCCTATAAGGAGGCAATTTTTTGGTCTTCTTATGCCTAAAACCTAGGTATTTTGAGAATTTTACTCCACGCCTCTCTATAGAATGGGAGAGGTTCTCCAGCTCATTCAAAAGGCTTAATAGGGTCTTTAATTTTTTATCTTTGAGAACATTTTTATCCTTTAGCCTTTTAACCTCCATTTCTTCTGTGCCAATCTCTATAAGCAAATCATTCATTTCATCCTCTGTATCTATATACTCTTCCCTCTTGCCCCTTTTAATTTTATAAAGTGGGGGACGGGCAATATAAATATGCCCCTTTTCCACAAGCTGTAACATCTGCCTGTAAAAAAAGGTCAAAAGAAGCGTTCTTATATGAGAGCCGTCGATATCTGCGTCACACATAAGGATTATTTTATTATATCTTAATTTCTCTAAATTAAATTCCTCGCCTATTCCTGTACCGATAGCTGTAATCATTGTCCTTATTTCCTCGTTGCTCAAAACCTTATCCAGCCTTGCCTTCTCAACGTTCAGGATCTTTCCTTTGAGGGGCAATATCGCCTGATACCTTCTGTCTCTTCCCTGTTTTGAGCTGCCCGCGGCTGAATCCCCCTCCACCAGATAAAGCTCTGTCATTGACGGATCTTCCTCCGAACAATCGGCCAGTTTCCCGGGTAATGTACCGGATTCAAGGGCACCTTTTCGTCTTGTAAGTTCTCTCGCCTTTCTCGCTGCATCGCGGGCCCTTGCGGCAAGAACGGCTTTTTCTACGATCTTATTCCCCACAGAAGGGTTCTCCTCTAAAAACGCGCCCAATCCTTCATTTGTTATCGCCTCTACAATTCCTTCTACTTCGGAATTTCCTAATTTTGTTTTAGTCTGCCCCTCAAACTGCGGGTTAGGCAGTTTCACACTTATAACGGCTGTCAACCCCTCCCTCGAATCTTCTCCTGTTAAGGATGTCCCTTCTTTTAATAATTTTTTTAACTTGCAGTATTGATTAAGGGTCCTGGTAAGGGCCGATTTAAAACCGGTTAGGTGCGTCCCGCCCTCTATGGTATTTATGTTATTGGCGAAGTTAAATATAGTCTCTGCGTATCCGTCATTATATTGCATCGCGATCTCGGCGATAATACTGTTTTTTTCGCGGGAGAAATGTATAATTTTTTTGTGCAATGTATTTTTATTTTTATTTAAATACTCTACAAAAGAGACAAGGCCTCCTTTGTAACTAAAGGTGTTTTCTTTATCTACCCTCTCATCTTTTAATGTTATAATGACTCCCTTATTTAAAAAAGCGAGCTCTCTGAGCCTGTTGGACAATATATCAAAACTGAATTTAAATTTATCTCCGAATATTTCCCTGTCCGGTTTAAATGTAACTCTTGTGCCCGTCTTTTTTGCCTTGCCGACTGTCTTCAATTTTGAGGCGGGCCTGCCTTTTTCGTATTCCTGAAAATACACGCTGCCGTCTCTTTTTATCTCAACCTCAAGCCATTCCGAGAGGGCGTTTACAACGCTTACCCCTACGCCGTGGAGTCCGCCTGCCACTTTATAAATCCTGTGATCAAATTTTCCACCCGAGTGAAGGGTGGTCATAACAACCTCAAGGGCCGGTTTTTTCTGCGTCTTGTGCATATCAACCGGTATGCCTCTTCCGTTATCTATAACAGAGACGCTGTTATCTCCGTGGATTTCTACGCCGATTGTATCGCAATAACCGGCCATGGCCTCATCGATAGAATTATCACAGACTTCATACACAAGGTGATGCAGGCCTCTTGTTGTAGTATCACCTATATACATTGCGGGTCTTCTTCTAACCGCCTCAACGCCCTCTAAGACCTGTATAGTTGTAGCGTCGTATTTCTTCGGCTGGGACTTGCCTTCCGCAACGGTTTTCTTTTCTATTTTTGGTTTTTGGTTTTTGTCTTTTGGTTTTTTCCTCATATCTCTCCTATCCTAAATCTTATCTCCTTTATGGTCCGGCTTTGTCCCCTGGCCTTAGCCCCAGGCCCCTCTGTCCTGGCTCGCCTAGCAGGTGTCTTTTCTCTTTTCATTTGCCTATTTATAGCCTTTATAAGTTCCTGCCTTTTTAGCGTAAGGTCGTAGAGCCTGCTCGAATCGCTTACGTTTACCACTAACCTTCCGGACTTTAAACTCCTTGGTTTGGTGTGTTTAGATGCATCTTTTCCGACAACCTTCTCCCATATAGAAATAAGTTCGCTGTCTTTCTTTGCTCCTTCTTCCAGTTTCCTTATGATATTTTTTATGGCGTCTTTTAAGGGTGCAGTATCTTTATTCATCTCGTCCTACGTCAGCTGCATAGGCAAGACAACGTATATATATTCGCTGCCTATTCTTATAACCCCGGGTTTATCCACATCTCCTATTTCAAAATTTATGTCTTCCTGATTTAAGTTCTTAAGCGCCTCTATTATATAAGTCGGATTAAATCCTATAGCTATATTCTTTCCTTTATAATTTATATCTAATTCTTCTTTGAGTTCCCCCATATAGGGCGCATTTTTTGAGATAATCATTTTATTTTTAGATATATCTAATTTGGCCGCAAGCGAGTCCTGATTTGTGAAAAGGCTGGCCCTCCTTGCCGCGGATAAGAGACTCTGCCTATTAACTTTGATTTTTTCTTTTATCTCTTCGGGTATCACCTGTTCATAATTTGGAAATTCCCCTTCAACCAGCCTCGATACTATCTTTGTCTTGCCCAGGTCAAAAAACATCTGGTTTTCGCTAAATAATATTTTGACATCCCTTTCATCGCCGAGTAGTTTTGAAAGTTCCTGGGCGGTTTTTGTCGGGATTATTACGTTTTTTTCCAATACGGTTTTCTCCGGCAATTCTCTTTCTGCAACAGCCAACCTTCTGCCGTCGGTTGCAACAAACTTAATTTTTTTGTCTTTTATTATAAAAAGAATTCCATTTAACACATATCTTGTCTCATCACGGCTTACCGCAAAAACTGTCAGCGAAATCATCTCTTTTAAAATCTTTTGCGGTAACGTTATAGACTCGCTATCCTTAAACTCCGGCAGCTGAGGAAACTCATCTTTCGGCAATCCTACCATTTTAAAATGTGTTTTGCCGCAATCTATAAATACTGTGTTGTTCTTTTTTAATAATATGGACACAACGCCGCTATCCGGAAGCTCTTTTATTATGTCCAGCAGTTTTTTCGCCGGTATTGTTATGGCCCCTTGTATTTTGGGGTTTACCGGTAAATTAAAGGATATCCCTATATCTAAGTCCGTTGCCGTAATCTTTATATTGTTTTCCGCTGTTTCCATTAGCAGGTTTGATAGTATAGGCAGGGTATTTTTTGTTGCTATCGCGCTTTGAACTGTTTGTATGGCTTTTAAAAAATCATCCTTTTTTATTTCAAACTGCATTTTTTGTTTCCTCCTCTAGTTCTGTTATTCTATTATATTAATGTAGTAGTCTTTAGTAAAACTGTTAATTAATTTATTATAATATAACTTACCTTTAACGCAAGGGTTATGTAAAAAAAGATATTCACAGGTTATCAACATACTAACATTAACTTTTAACTCTTTATACTAATAACCAGCTTATCTATTATGCGGCGGATATCTTCTTTGGTTTTTATGTCCTTTTCGATTTTATTATAAGCATAGATAACCGTTGTATGATCCCTTCCCCCAAAATAGATACCTATCTCCGGTAAGGAAAGGCTTGTTAAGTCCCTGCTTAAATACATTGCTATTTGCCTTGGGTATACAATTGCCCGGCTTCTTCTTTTTGTCTTCATATCCTGGAAACCAATATCAAAATACTCCGCAACCTTCTTTTGAATCAGCTCAACACCTACTTTTTTCTCCCCCTCTATTATCATACCCTTTAAAATCTCTTTTGCCAGATCCACAGAAACATCTTTATTCACCAGTTTTGCATATGCAACGACCCTTATTAGGGCGCCCTCCAATTCCCTTATATTTGTTTTTATATTCTCTCCCAGAAAATATAAAACATCGTTGGATAGAGGGATTGTCTCTTTTTCGCTCTTTTTCTTTAAAATGGCTACCCTGGTTTCAAAATCGGGAGGTTGAATATCCGTAACAAGCCCCCAGCTAAACCTTGAGACAAGCCTTTCTTCCAGGCTCGATATTTCTTTCGGGGAACGGTCACTTGACATCACAATTTGTTTGTGCGCGTCGTAAAGGGTATTGAATGTATGAAAAAACTCTTCTTGGGTAGCTTCTTTTCCGGCTATAAAATGGATGTCGTCTACAAGGAGGACATCAACGTTTCTATATCTTTGCCGGAAATCCGCCGTGCTTCTTGTTTGTATAGCGCTTATAAGTTGATTTGTAAATTCCTCGCTGGATATATAAAGTATTTTTGCCTTGGCAGACTTCCCGGATATAAAATTTCCCATGGCATGCATTAGATGTGTTTTCCCTAGTCCCACCCCACCATATATAAAAAGAGGATTATATGTCTTGGCGGGCGACTCGCTTATTGCCAGTGAGGCCGCATGCGCAAATCTATTACTTGGCCCCACTACAAACATGTCAAAGGTATATTTTGAATTGAGGCCAATCGGGCGCGCTTGATGCTCTGGGTGTGATTTCGGAAATATGGAGCGGAATAAACCCCTTTTTTCTTTTTGAATTGGCTCTTTGGATTTCTTTTCTTCATCGAGCTCCTTTTGTGGGGCCACGCTAAAGGTTATGTCAATTTCTTGACCCGCTGCCCTGGCTAGAGAAGATTTGATGAGATTTGAATATCTTTCAGAAACCCATTCTTTGAAAAATTCATTAGGGACGCCCAGATTAATGGATTTCTCGTCCATGGAGAGGGGCCTGAGGGGATAAAACCAGGTGCCAAAAATCTGCTCATTCACCTGGTTTTTCAGGTTATTTAAGGTTTTATTCCAGACTATCGCGGTTTTTTCTGTTATCTCAGGCACGAATAGTTATCCACAATTATAGTTTATAAAACCACGTTCAATTTACAGGTTATTAACAAGTTATCCACAGGGGACGAAGCAACATTAGCAATTTAGCGGAGCAGTTTTCCTCGCGAGATTACACGTTATATCCGGCAACGAAAACCCTCCCCTTTAAAAAGAGTACACACATTATACCAAAACGTATTATATTTGCAAGAGAATTTTATACGACGGAATTTTCGATTTTTTCCTTGACCGCTATGAGTTGTGTGTTATAATGTTGAAACTATGAAAAAGACTTTAAGGCCAAAATCTAACATAAAGCGAAAAAGAAAACACGGTTTCCGAAAACGAATGAAGACGCGTTGGGGAAGAGCCGTCCTGAAAAGACGACGAAGAAAAGGTTGCAAAAGGTTAACCGTTTAAAATCAACCAGAGATTTTAAAAAAATATTTAAAGAGGGTAGGAGAATTACCAGCTCTCACTTTGTTTTATACAGCCTTTCAAACAGATTAGGCACCTCAAGGCTGGGCATAACTATTTCCAGTAGGAATGTTCCCCTTTCTACGAGGCGAAATAGAATAAAAAGGATAGCAAGAGAATTCTGGCGTTTAAGAAGATCGAATTATCCAGAACCAAGAGATGCCGTTCTGGTAGTAAAAAAGGGAACAGACGAGTTGCCGAATGAGAACATTGTTAAAGAGATTGATTATATCTTTAATAAAAATTTATCGTAACTGCTTGTCATCATTTAAGTTACAATCATGCAGGTTTTGTCCCACCTGTTCTGAATACGCCATAGATAGCATACAAAAATATGGCGCACTTAAGGGGATTTTGAAATCCGCCTTAAGGATTTTAAGGTGCAACCCCTTTTCAAAAGGCGGTTACGACCCGGCTTAATATAATATGGAAAAAAAATTAATTATAGCAATAGCACTTTCAATTTTAGTACTTTTGGTATTTCAGCGGTTTATCCGACCGCCTGTCTCAACCCCTGGTTATGTTCAGCAAGCGCCGGCTGTCAGATTGCAGGCTAAGGATACAAGGGAAGGATCAGCTTTACCAGGCCCCCAGGCCGCAGCTCCCAGGCTCCAGCCTATAGATGAAATCGAAACTATTTACGAGACGGATAAGTTCATATTAACTTTTACCAATATTGGCGGGGCCCTTAAAGGTATAAGATTAAAAGAGTATGATGTCTTACTTGTTAAGGATTTAGAATCGTATTTTAGCAGATTTTCTTTGATTTCCCCGACGCTGGATCCCAACTTACCAATAGCGAGATATCAAGTATTCGAAGAACCCAACAGGATAATTTATCAATATGAAACCCCCCAGAATATAAAAATAATAAAGAAATATATTTTTCATAACGCTAATGATTACATAGAGTTACAACTTACAATTGAGAACCAATCAGATACTTCGGTAAGCGCGGGTTATACTATTATTGGGCCTTCCAGAATTGAGCAGGTTACCCAGATGAGGGGGCGCAATTTTATAGAGATGAATGCCAGCATTGATGGCAAGGTGGTGAGAAAGGCAAAAATAAAAGGCGACCAACTATCAATAAAAGGCATAGTTTCGTGGGTAGCCCTGAAAGACAGATATTTTACTATTGCCATGAACCCCTCTGATGCAACCGAGGGTATTTTGATATATCAGAGCAATAATAGGCTTACCACAGGCCTCACTGTTAAGCCACGAATTGTTTATCCGAGGTCATATATTCAGGATTCCTATCTTCTTTATATAGGCCCTATGATTAAAAGCAAACTGGCTGCTTTAAATCTTGGGCTGGATGAAATAGTGAGCTATGGCTTTTTTGGCGGCATAAGTGTCTTTTTATTGTCTATTTTAAGCGCCATAAATTCTGTAGTGCACAATTGGGGTGTTTCAATAATTGCCGTCACAATGTTGATAAATTTAATATTATTTCCGCTTACAAAGAAGAGTTTTCATTCCATGCAGAAGATGCAGGAAATACAGCCCCATATGGAGCAACTTAGAAAACTGCATAAAGACAACCCCCAGAAGCTCAACAAAGAGATGGCCGGGCTCTACAAGCAATATAATGTAAATCCTTTTGGAGGGTGCCTCCCCATGCTTCTCCAGCTGCCTATTTTTGTTGCCTTTTATCAAGCCTTGATGAGATCGGTTGAGTTAAAAGGAGCGCATTTTCTCTGGGTAAAGGACTTATCTGCGCCGGATGCACTTTTTGCATTTCCTCAACCCTTGCCGTTTTTTGGAAGCCATTTTAATTTGCTACCCATTATAACTGTTATAGTTATGTTCTTTCAACAACGGCTTTCAACGGCTCATACAGGAAAGCATGCCAGTTCAGAGATGGCCAAGCAACAAAAGTTCATGGCTATGTTTTTCCCCATATTTTTTGGTTTTATATTATACAGCTTTCCATCAGGACTGGTTCTTTATTGGTTGACAAATTCCATTCTTATGATGTCTGAGCAGATGCTGATTCGGAGGCATGCAACATGAAGCATCGTTCTATTGAAATTGAGGCCAAAACTACAAAAGAAGCCATAAGCATAGCTCTTAAGAAATTAAAAGCCAAAAAAGAAGACGTTGACATTAAGATTTTGAGAGAAGAACATAAAGGCCTTTTCGGCATGGAAGGCGCAGAACTCGCCAAAATTAAAGCTACCTTAAAACTAAAACGCAAGAAATAATGTTATATTTTAACGCTAACCCTTGACTTATGCCAAGTTATTAGGTATATTTGTCGGTAGTAGTATTTTATCCTGTGTTTGGCTTCGCAAAACCTGAAGATTTTGCTCGAGGGACCCACTAAAGGAGAAACTCGTAGAAGTGTTGTTTCCACGTGGAAACTATGAAAACTATAACAATTTGTAATCAAAAAGGCGGCATCGGTAAGAGCACTTCATGCATCTCTATCGCATCCTATCTGGCCATAGAAGGGAGAAAAACACTTCTTATAGACCTTGATCCACAGTCAAATGCAACAAGCGGCATAGGAATAGATAAGCATTCTGTATCTGCAAAAACAGCAAGCATTTATAATGTATTACATGAACAAAAAACCTTGGAAGAGATTACACTTAAGACGCAGGTTGAGAATCTCTATATAGCCCCTTCCAGCCTTGATCTAACTGGCGCTGAAATAGAACTTGTAAATGCTATGAGCAGGGAGTACAGACTAAGGCGCGCCATAGAAAAAATAAAAGATTTGTATGAATTTATCATAGTTGACTGCCCGCCGTCATTAGGCCTTCTGACCATAAATGCCCTTACAGCCACAGATTCAGTTCTCATCCCGGTTCAATGCGAATATTACGCACTTGAAGGACTTTCACAATTAATGAATACAATAAATTTGGTAAGAGATAATCTGAATAGTAATTTGAAAATTGAAGGCGTACTTCTTACGATGGCGGATTTTAGAACCAATCTTACAAAAGAAGTTATCGAAGAAGTTAAGAAATTTTTTGGGGATAAGGTTTATAAAACAATAATCCCCAGGTCTATAAAGCTCACAGAAGCGCCAGGTTTTGGAAAGCCAATTATGCTATACGACAAAAGTTCTATTGGGGCCGAAGCCTACCATAATTTGACAAAAGAAATTTTAGGTGTTTTTACACAACCCACTGTAGATAAAGTAGTTATAACAATGGAGGAGAGAGAAAATGGAGAGAAGATTAGGTAAAGGATTAGAAGCATTAATACCGGAAAAGGTTAAGGTGTCTGAAAAGGTTGGCTACATAGACATAAATTCTATCACACCAAATAAATTACAACCACGGAAAAAATTTAATGAAGAAAAATTAAAAGAATTAATGGATTCTGTTAGAGAAAAAGGCGTGATTCAGCCCATTATCGTAAGGTCCGTAGAAGGCGGATACGAACTTATCGCAGGAGAGCGCCGCTATAGGGCTGTCAAAGAATTGGGACACGACAGTATCCCTGCGATTATTAAGGAAGCGAACGATGCCGATAGCTTGGAATTGTCTCTTATAGAGAATATCCAGAGGGAAGAATTGAATTCTATCGAAGAAGCCAACGCGTATAAAGACCTGATTGAAAAATTTAATTTTTCTCAAACCGACATCTCTAAAGCCGTCGGAAAAGACAAGACCACAATTTCCAATACATTAAGATTGCTTACCCTGCCTTCACTTATCCAGAAATATATCGAAGAAAATCTGGTTTCAACGGGTCATGCAAAGGCAATTCTATCTTTAAATACTGAAAGAGAAAAAATACGATATGCTAAAAAGGTAGTAAAAAAAGCGCTTTCAGTAAGGCAGATAGAAGAATTGATTAAATCTAGATTCGACAAGAAATCTTCCCGAAGAGCCTATAGGAAAGATGAGAATTTGGCCGGGATGGAAGAGCAATTGCAGCATTTTTTTGGCACAAGGGTTAAAATAATACACGGTAAAAAGCGTGGCCGCATCGAGATTCAATATTTCTCTAACGAAGACCTCGAACGCATTTTAAAACTTATCCTTCAGGAATAACCATAAAGAGGAAAAAAATTTAATTCCCTAACCCTTGCAATTCTATAAACATATGGTATACTTTGCATTAAAAGATTAAAGATTGGTTAAAAAGATGCGCTTAGAATCTACATTAAGAATAAACAGGAACTCTTCCCAAATAGATACTTTCCCTATTATTTATCACAAACTATTTCTCTTTACACTGATAACACTCTTTCTTACAGTAATAGGAAGCACTGCATACGGCCTGCCCCAAATAGAAAGAATAGACGAAGGGGATATAGAGATAAACTACCCCAATCCTCAAACAATGGAGATAAAAGCAACTGATAACACCCTCATAAAC
>SDBT01015956.1_pt1 | contig 11918 bp, 8 predicted proteins | sample 2277101 | NCBI WGS metagenome assembly SDBT01 (sample SAMN10404973, study PRJNA504765) | marine sediment metagenome | isolation source: marine sediment core GS10_PC15, 103 cmbsf | place: Arctic Ocean: Southern Knipovich Ridge | collected 2010
GTTACCATCCCCGTCTCCGTCGAGCACGCGCGGGTTGCCTTCCAGGTCCTCCGTGGGCAGTTCATCCGGTGGCTCGTTCGTGCCCGCGTCGATGCAGGGCGAGCCCGACATCAAGTGGGCGTCCTCCGGAAACGCGAACTGTGGATCGACGTCGATGTTCCCTTCGCCGGGCCAGCCGCCTTGAACGTCGCTGTACGTGACGACCGGCTCGCCACTCACGACCTCAATCTGCTCGGCGTCGTTGTCCCACAGGATGCAGTTCGTGATTGCCGGGCTGGCGTCGCGGCATCGCACTCCGCCGCCGGGGCCGATGGCCGAGTTCGCGCGGATAACCGAGTTCAGGATCACAAGATTGTTGTTGTAGCAGTTGACACCGCCGCCGCCGTGGCCCGACCCGCCGCCGGGCTCGCCCCGCGCGACGTTCCCCGAGATGACACAGTTGGTGATGACGGCTTCGCCGCCGCTTCTGGCACGGATGCCGCCACCAGCTCCCTCGGACACGTTGTCCCGAATTGTGCAACTCGTGATAAGCGTGGTGTAAACCGCGATGCCCCCGCCGAATATGCCGGCCGCGTTCTCCCGGATCAGGCACTCGGCGATCAGCGTTCCGCCGCTGACGCCGCCCCCGTGTAGCTCGGCCGTGTTGCGCTCGATGGTACAGTTGGTGATGGTCGTGTTGTCCCAGTCGCAGTAGATGCCACCCCCCGCGTAGCTCGCGGAGTTGTCCGCGATCAGGCACCCCGAGATCGTCGCGTCACCCCCCTCGCAGAAGACCCCACCACCACGTCCCTCACTGCCGTCGGCCGAGTTCCACGCGATGACGCAATTGGTGACGATTGCACTGCCGTACCCGATCGAAATACCACCCCCGACGTCGTCCGACGAGTTGTGTCGAATCACGCAGTTGCAGATCGTCGGACTACTTTCGTGGCAGCGTATACCCGCGCCCGACCCTTGGCCCTCGATCTCGTTCTGTGCGATGACACAGTTGACGATCGTCGGGCTGCTGCCGTCGAGGCACAGAATCCCCGCCCCGCCGCTACTCTGTGCCCGGCCGTTCGTGATCGTGATTCCGTCTAGCACCGCCGCGGCCGTCTCACCGCCGTGAAACCGAAACGCGCGTTGACTGCCCTGGCAGTCGATGACGCAGTGCTCGGCACCGTTCTCTGACCGCACGGTGATCGGCTTGCCCCCGAAGTCGATCTGCTTGTTGCCCTCGCCGGTGTACGTCCCGTCCAGGACAAGCACCGTGTCGCCATCCGTAGCAGCGTCGATGCCCTCCTGGATCGCGTCGAACGGATGGTCGGCGGAGCCGTCCTCCAGCGGGTCGCTGATGGTCGGGTCGCCGGGGCCGGGGTCGGCCGGGGCGTCGTCGTCGACGTACCAGGTGGCCTGTCCGTGTGTCATCGGGACGCCGGCCAGCGCCGTAAGTGCTGCCGCGGCAACGAGGCACGAGCGAACAACGCGTTGAAATTCGTGAAGTCTGGTTTGAACGAGGATTCGATGCATGATTGCTTCCCCTTTCGCTTGGGACCGTTGGGGTCCGTTTCCCCGATTCGCGCCGCCGCCGGTGTGCCGGTAGGACAAGAATGAACACGATGATCAGAGCGACGTTGCGCGAATGGCGTTGAGTACTAGGATTTCGCCCTTCCCCCCGGTCTGGATGTGCAGCTACATAGGCACCTCCTTCCTGACGGATCGCCCGCCAAGTCGAATCAGACTGCCTAGGCAACAGTTCATTCTAAGAGGAGTCCGGCCGTCAATCAATGATAACTTGGCGCGGCACGGACGGTGCACTCGACGATGTCGCGGTCATCGGGCAGGTCGTTGGGGCCGAGAACGCGGGCGTCTTGTCCAATATCGTCGGGAACAAAATGCTCGACGGGGCCGGACCAATTCGTTGGTTCCTGACGCTGCTTCTCCGGACTCGCCCAAATCCCATCTTCATCCCGCACCCAGAGGGGCTCGCAGCCGTCCAGTCCGTGGCGGCCACAGACGCACAGCGTCAGGAAGCGGTTCCACAACGTTCGGTTCGCGATCTCCGCCTCGAAATCCTCCGTCGGCACGATGGTGAGCGACTCCTCGGCCACGTGACGTTCACTCCCGTCGATGAAGCGAACGAGCGGTGGGGTGCCGTCCACCACTACCTGACCGAGACCGAAGGGCGAGCGCACGCAGAGTCCTTTGCGGAACATATGGCACTCCAGTAGTCCGTCCAACGTGGATCCGGTCCTCACGATCAGCGTAGCGGGCACGCGGCACCGGCGCAACAACCGCCCATGGGTGGAACGAGGCCCCGCGATACGCTTTCACGAAAGAACTGTAGCGTTCTGTGTTACTTTACAGTGAAGGGGATGCTAGCTATCAACTTCCCGTCCCCCGCTGACCAGCAGGTTCAACCACCGGCCGGCCGGCCGACCCGCAGCCTATGCGTCAGAAGCCCAGTCCCGTGAACCGCCGGCGCGCCGCCACGGGGTGACCACGCGACAGAACTGCGTGCCCGCGTGTGCATGTTCGCTGGCTCCGGGCCGGCGAGCACCAACATTTGGACCCCGCATCGAGCGGGGACAGTCGTTCATCGACCGTCCCCGTCCTGGGGGCGGTCTCTTTCCACCTAACGAAGGAATCGCCCCCATGAGCGCCATACCTACAACCGTTCCAACCCATCGGCAGCCCTCACCTGCGACCGCAGATAAACCGAACGCCCGTTTCCTGAAGCTCCTACCCGCCGTCCAGACGCACGCGGCGATCCAGTTCCGGGATCTTTCCGATGCTGATCGTGAAGAGGCCGTTGCCGAAGCCACGGCAGCTGCGTTCGTGAACTACGATTCCGCCCGCCGCCGCGGAAGGCTCCACCGGTTGACGCCGTCCACCGTCGCCAAGTACGCCGTCCTCCACGCCCGATCGGGCCGCCGCGTCGGCGGGGCCGACGAAAACACGCAGGATGTCATGAGCCACAGGGCTCAGGCCATTCGCGGCTTCAAGTGCCACTCCATCTACGACAAGCTCGAAGGTCGCTACGACTGCATGGACGATCCAACGGCACCGGTCTGGAAGCTGCTCCTGGCGGAGCACGGACGCAACCCCGTCGCCGACCTGGCCTGTTTTCGGGTCGACTGGAGCGATTATCTCAAGCAGCAGCACGACCGCACCCGCCAAGCCATCGCCATGCTCGCCGAGGGGTACAAGCGGTGCGAGGTCGCTGACCGGCTCGGGACCACGCCACCGGCGGTCACGCAGAGAATGGCCCGTGCGGAACACGAGTGGCGACGCTTCGAGGGATGAAAGTGACTGGGACGTCCGTGACGATCAGGTGACGATCGGCCCGTGAGTGCCTCACCACGGGCCCCGGAAGTCTCCTCGGGAGCCCGGATGCGCAAGCGTGAGCCGGAGTAGTTCGACCTGGACGCACTCGCCCGCAAGACCGAGGGCTACACCGGGGCCGACATTAAGGAGGTCGTGCAGCTCGGCCTGAAGCTGGCGTTTGGCTCGGGCCAAGGTCGTACACTTCGACGCGGACAGCTACGACATGAGGCGGGGCAAGACGGGCTTTGCTCGTTACGGAGTAATGAGGCCGCTCGTGTGGCTCCATCTTCGTGATTACCTGAAGGACAATCCAAGAGAGGCGGATGAACTACTCTTCGTCACCAGGACAGGGAGGCCGCTCGTGTGGGTGACGGCCAAGAGCAAGGACGAGATGCTGAACGGCACCAGCACCAGGGGCCCGGCGAAAACCCCGTTCAAGCGATGCGACAGTATGGCCCAGGCTTGGCGGAAGCTGAAGATGCGGGCGGGCGTCGAGGATTGGCGAGAAGGTTTCTATGTCTGGCGGCATCTCGGTGCCACGGCTTATGCGAGTATGCCCGGAACAGGCATCGCCCAATTGCGGACGTATCTTGGCCACGGCAAGTCCAATGCTGCGGACGAATACCTCAAGCCCCTTACGCCGGAAACGAAACAGGTTGTCGAGTGGATCAACCAAATGCTGGATTCCGATGACCTGAATGCGTGGAAGAAAAAGCCGAAGGAGAAGTCAGTCAAAGAACTCCCGTAGCGCCGGGTCGATGTCCTCGGTGTCAATCCGAGCCCTCGTTATCGTCCGTCTTCTCTTGGGAGACTCTCTTACCGATTCCTTCCTCAGCCAGTGGCTGATGTCGGACGGGAGGATGTAGCGTCGGCCGTTGCGATTGATGAAGGGCATCGCTCCCTTCTCGAGGAGGCTCTCCACGTCGCTGCGCCGACAACGCATGGTCTTCGCAGCCTCGGCAATGCTAAGCGGCCTCATCGGCCCGGCGGGATCGACAGCATGGCGCAGATCGCGGAGCACCTCGACGAGTTGCTCAACGACCTCGCTCAGAACAATGCTGTCAACTCCGCGTTCACTCATCTCAAAGTTACTCGGTCACGATGGTGCTGGCTCGGGATCCCTTGGCCTCGTGCTGCTTGTCCGATTTCGACATCAGCGTTCTCCTCAGTGAAGTTCTGCGTACTCGTGTTCGCGGACATGCGAACACTCATCTCAAAAAAACACGGCGCGGAGCACTGGCGTCATTCGCTTCCCTCGGCAGCCGCGACCTTGAACAGATCCTGTCGCTTCGGCACTCCCTCGACGATCTGAATCGAATCGAGTTCGGCTCTTCGCCCAGCAGGCCGAAGCAGACGCTCGCCGAGTTCCTCCGAAAGCAGCCGGTGAGGCTCGGTGACGCGTGGCTGAATGTCGCTGCATCGGTTGATCACGGCCGAAAGAGAAACGTCGAACCGCCGCGTGATGACCGGCAACAGCCGCCGTCGCCACAACCATTCCGATTCAGGCGTCGTCTTCATCAACTCAATGGTGCATCGCGCCTTGTCCAAGCGATGTTCTTTGAACACTCGGAGTATCTCGCGCTCCAGCAACGGCAACGGCATGAGGAACGCTGCGGCGAACCGGTCGGCCTGTCGCTCGTGCAGGTTGGATGAGCCAGGCCCAAGCTCCTCGGTTTCGTGGAACTCACTGCGGACCTTCGCGTGAAGCGTCATGTGCCCCAACTCATGGGCACACGTGAACCGGCAACGGCCTTCATGAGCCAGAACACTTTCGTCGATCAAGATCTCGCGTTCTTCGATGTACGTAGCCCCGAGAACGTCCTTGCCGAGGTGCGACAAGTCGGTGTAGCCGAAGCGGATGCCCAGCGGCCCCTCGATCCACTCCTCGATGGGGACGGGAAGCGGCACTTGGTCAAGCCGAAGCTTGCGGCGGCAACGCTCCAGGACTCGCCACGCTCGCTCGTCGATCTGCCGCCGTCCACGACGGGGCTCGAAGATTCGGGCTGTGAGTGACGAAGGCACGGGGCTATTTCTCCGACTTACCACCTTTGCCAGAAGCCATCCGGCGAGCCTGACCGATGAGCCGATCCCACTGCTCCGGGCTGAGCTTGCGAGCAGTGCGCAAGAACTCCGGAACCTTCTCAGCCGTCATGGCGTCCTGCGTGGCAACCTCTCCGACGATGCCGTCAGCCTTGCCCCAGCCAGCCCGGAGTTCCGGCTCGGCGATGCCGTACGCGTCGCTGATCCGCTTAAGGAGGCCGTCAGAGGGGTTCCGGCGGCCTTTTTCGATATCCGTGAGGTGAGCCGGGGCGATGTCCAGCAGCCTAGCCATCTCACGGAGCCCCCTCTTGAGGACCTCCAAGCGCCGGATGCGGAGCGCTTCGCCAATCGGACTGGGCGGCTTGGTTGGAATCTTCTTGGCCACGAGTTTCTCCAATGATGCATGTACGCATACATGCTAACACCAGGACAGCCGGATGTCAAGCATACGAGAGTGTTCTGTGAGAATTGTCTAGGGCGGGAGCCCGAGGGCGTGGGGCCACCGGATGGTAATCGGCGTCGCCAGCGGGACACGAACGATCCTCAAGCCTCGACTCGTCCTTGTTCTCCGCAATCGCCTCGTGTGGGGTCGGGAGCCACGTCCACTGCTAACCGCCATCAGTCCGAGTATGGCAGGTCGCCTGCTCGCACCGCGTCGCTGCGGCCTTGACCTCCCTCGATGTGGTCTTGGCGGGCGTACGCTCTCCTCCAGCTAGGAGACTTGCTCAGCGACCGGTCCGTGCTGGCCAATCGACGTGAATCGATAGATTCTCGCTGGCCTGTCCAGAGCGCTGAGCTTCTCTTTGAATAGCTGAAACAGCCTCTCCTCGCAGGTTGAGATGATGAACTGTCGTTCACCCGGACTCCTCTCCGCAATGCCGCGGATCAGCTCCACGAAGGCGTAAGCGTTCAGATCGTCGAAGTGTGTGACCGGGTCATCCATCATGATCGGGGCGAAACTCGACCACGTTTGGGTTAGGCGAGCCGCCAAGAACAGACTCAGCATCAGAATCTGGACTTGCGAATCGCTGAAGTAGTCAGTGGGTTTCAGCACTTGGCCGCGCCGACCCACACGGACATGCACCTTCCCTTCGCTTGCCTGGAGAGTCACAGGCTCGAAGCCATATACTGAACGTAATCGTCGCTCCAGGATTGTGGTCAGCGGCCCGTGTGATCGAATGTGCGACTCGGTCGAGCGGTCAGTCTGGGTCTTCAACACTCCAGTCATCTTGTCGCAGACCTCTCGGATGTCCTGCATGCGTTGTGTCTTGGCCGCACATTCATTTACTCGTGTCGTGATGTTGGCTATTTCTTCTTTCAGCGTGGCGGCACGGGCTGATGCTGCGGCAGCATCCAACGCGGTTTCCAGAAAACGCACTTGCTTGCGCAGTGCGTCAAGAGCTCTGGAACGCTCCTCTAGCTCCTGCGTCCTTCTGCCAAGATCATCACTTTGGGACTCTCGTGGAATATCGAGAGCTGCCAATCGCGACTCAAATCTGATAATCTGCTCATCGCACTGGACATGCTCGCTTGTGATGCGAGCATGTTCCTGCCGTACACGCTCGAGTTTCTGCTTCAGCGACTCCTTCTCCGTACGGAGTTCCTCCTGGCGACGGCTGATATCCTCCACAGCTCTTTGCGCCGACTCGATCGCATTCTCGGATCGCAGTATCTCCTCTCGCAATGCGTCGAGAGCTCTTGGACTTTCACACGCCCCGGTGTTCACCTCCTTCTCAAGCCGCTCCACATCCTGCCGTGCCTGCCGTAGCAGTTCATCGGCATCCGCCTCGGCTTGACGTTCTCGCTCCACATCTCTAGTGCGACGCTCGATGGCCCCAGCCGCTTGAGCTGTCTCGACTTCGATTCGTCCGATTCCCTGGTCGAGTTCATCGAGTTGCTGGGCGAGCCCGTCGGCACAATGGGCCAGGGCCGCGGCAGCTTGGTCGCCTTCAAGAGTAAGGCCAAGGGTGCGTGCGCTAGCCTCATACGTGTCGATGCGCTGCCGGAGTTCCGTTCGGCGTGCCACCTCCTCTTGCAGCGTGTCCAGTTGTTGGCGAAGAGCCGCCTCTTTGTTTGCTACGGCGGCACTCAACTGCTTGACCTGCCGTTCGCCCTCCTGCAACCGTCTAGCATCCTCTGCTTCCTGAGTGGAGTTCGCGGCCTTCCTTTCACGAATGCGCCTTACCAGTTCCTCGTGACTCCTGTGATCCGCACCGCACGCGGGACATACATGCCCCTTTGCACGCAGCTCCGCTTGTTCGAGGAATAGTGCAGAATCCTCCTCAGAGACGGACACTTGGCGGCGCTGTGCAGCAACGCGTGCATGATCCTCCATGCTGCGTTCATGGCTGTGCCGCGTCTCCTCAAGGCGTAACTTCAACTGAGTCGCGTCGGCTTCTCTCAGCGGGATGCTCTCGCTCAATTGTCGAAAGCCTGCGCGATCCTCTTGCACTCGATTCCAGTTAGCCGTCAAGTCGCTCGCCGTCGTGGCGAGTACGACAATAGGAGGCCGTTTCTCCTGCAATAGACGAGCACGCTCGCGACGCTCTTCCTGTTCCTTGGACAGCGCCTGAAGGGCCAGCTGCGATTCTCGATGAGCCGACTGACTCGCGAGCAGCCGGGTCGTCAACTCAGCTACGTGCCTCGTGCGGCTGTCCATTTCTACCAGCATGTGCCGGACCCGCAGTAGGCGATCCCGTTCGGTCGTTGCTTCAGCAACGCGACGCGACGCATTTCTGGCAGATAGCTCCAGAGCACCTGCCTCATTGGTACATTCCTCAATGCCGGCTTGCAGCGTTCGAATCTGCGTGCTCAGCTCGTCCTCGCGGCGGGTGGCTTCCTCTCTATCTTTGCGAGTCTGTTCGATCTGTCGAAGCTGACCACCTACGCTAATCGTCTGCTCAAGCCTGTTTCGGCACTCATCGGCGAGGGCGGTTAATCGGGAGCGGCAATCGTGCATGACGGAAGGATCGAGCGGTTCCGAGCCCAATTCAATTCCGGCTATCGCGAGCATGCTTTCTCGTAACTCGATCGCTTCTTTCTGCAGCGATGCCTTGAGAGAGTTCGGGGCATCCCCGGAAGGAAGCCGTGCCAGTTCTTCCTCGTGCGTTCGGAGTACGAGTTCAAGTGCTCGCCGCGTTTCTTCATGGCGCTGCTGTCGACGACCGACTTCGTCCTGCACTCGCGACATCTTGCGCCGGGCGTCCGCGTAGTCATCCAGGGAAAGCATCCGAGTGATGAGGTCCGCGTGTATGGCAGAGTCCTGGAGGAAGTCGGCAAGAAGCTCTCGGTCGTGTTGCCCAAAAAGGTGGGTCGCTCGAAATAGGCGTTCGAGATTCTCGACGCGCGCTTTCTCCTCCGGCCAGAGAGCACAACTGAGTAATTGCAGAGGGACGCGCCTATCACTTACCGGGTTCCCATCGACAAGTGCGGTGTTCCAGTCGGATAGAGACCGAGCGAGTCGCTTCACGTGAGGTTGGCCGTCGAGTGTCAAGGTGACCGTGCCGGCGGCGTGTTCGGCATCTAGATGGCGGGCAAGGTGGACGAAGCGCTCGGGGCTGATGCGTTGGCGACAGAAACGGCCGATCCGTCCGGTGCTGGCAAAGTCAATCGCATCGAACAAAGACGTCTTCCCGAGTCCATTCATGCCATACAGCACGATGATATCGGCATCGAGGTCGAACTGATGGACGCCACGGTAGGCACGAAAATCTTCAATAGTCAACTTCTTGATTCTGACGACAGCTGCACGTGCAGGATCCGTCTCACGGCGCGGGCTCGGGGGTTGTTGGAGGGCATGAATATGCGGAATCGTCCCATCCACCAGTCGATCAATGATCGTCGCTTCACTGGCTTCTCTCGGAACCACGACCTGTCGAGCTAGATCGGCCGGGACACCGACACGCTGCAGCACCGTCTGAGCAGAAGGTGGTCGGAATCCTGCGTCCTTACCATCGCTTTCAAGCGGCACGAACGGCAGTTGTCGCAAAGCAACTGCCGTGCCCTCGCCCGCTCTAGATAGATCGATCATGTACTTGCGGCAGAAGAACACATCGTTGAGTTGGCGATTGAGGAATTCATCATCGCACATGTCCTGAGATACACGACACAGCACGAAGGATAGGGTTTTCGTATGCCACTCGGCGTGGCGTTCCCGATACAGATGCTTGAATCGCGAATAGGCCACCTCGAACATGGAGGCAGGCGCACTGTCGATCATTACGAATCCAGCGATATCCCTGGCCAGCGTGAGCAGCAGTAGGGAGCAGCCATCAGTATCATCGTACGACAGGCTGAACTTCTCTTCTGCTAGGCAACTCTCCAGTGCAGAATCAAGTTCGCTATACAAACTGTGGCTCCGAGGCATCCAAGAGCTCCTTCAAGCCTTGCGCCAAGTCGGTCGAGTCTTGCGCGGCCCTACATATCTGTATGAAGGTCTGGTAGTCCATGACCCGCAGCTTGCTAGTATCCGCGGGGTGCGTGAACCGTTCCAGCTCCTCTTTCATCGGTACAAGATTCGACTCATCCCTGGTAATTAGAACAACAGGATCATGAAGCGGCATAGCACAGGTGGCACGAAAGTGCTTAACGCACTCCTCGTGTTTCTGTCCGCGCACGGCAGCAACCTGAATAACCGGCCCGTCACCCTTCAGAGCAGCATGTAGAGAGCTGTCAATCGGGTCTATCTCGAACACTATTCCAAAGGCGCTGAGAGCATTGGCCACGTGCGAGAGTGCTTCGGACTGTTCGCTAGTCCACTTATCAGCCACCACCAACTTCAGGGGCGACTGCCGGAGTACGATCGAAGGGGAAGCAAGCCGCATCACATGTTCACATCGCCGTGACTCCATGGATCGCATGCGGTCGATAAGTCCATCGTGGGCGGTCGTCACTTCGTGAGCGAGCGGAAGGGTGGAAAGATCTGTATCAGCGAGCCGCGGAAGCGTATCAAGTTCATCGTGTACCCATTTGAGACAGGCTGGGACCGGTGCATTGGGGGTTCGAGGACGAACTACACCATCCATGGAGTATACATAGGCATCCTCCACCGGACAGCATCTGTCGGTGACGTCCGCTTGCAAGAACCTGGGAACGCGCGTCCGGAAGGAGTGGATGCATGCTCCGGCCTCGCGGAACACCGCATCCTTGAGGCAGGCGAGTTTCTTTGTCGACCGGAGGATTTGGGGCTGCGTGCATACACTTGGCCAGTTTCCGTCGCAGTCAAATCTAGCGTTCTGTCCATAAACGAGAGCGGTGTAGCCGCCTGCGGCAGTTGCCTGCGGTTCCTGGCAGAGCGCTATGTTCGCCAGCACGACACCGGTCTCACGCCGGTCGACTGCCGAGTGGGATGTACTTGTGAGGAAGTCATATGTGCTGCTGATAAAGCTGTCGTGATTCGGCTTCGGATTCGCCTGAGGAACAAACATCCAGGTAATTGTCCCGGGCGTGCCCTTCCATCGGTCCTGGAGACACTGAACTACCTCCTGCCAGACCGTCGTGGCGGCACCTGCTTTTGCAACCCAGTCAAAGCAAATCAGTGAAAGGAAGTTGCAGGGATAATCTTCTTCGTCGAATCTGGCTTCGAAAAGGAACACCGAGGATCCACAGAACATACTCTGATGATGCGTGTTGATCTCAATCCAGGCTGGGCGTACCTTGGCCTGAATCCAACGAGCGATCCTTCCCTCGTTATCCTTGGCCCAGGTGACGCAGCAATTCACCCACTCGTGATCTTGGACCGTATCAGGAGAACTGGATGCTTGCGTGTTCGTGTTGGGCTCGGTGCAGAGTTGGCGATACTGTGTCTTGTCGAGGCCATCGATGCCGGCAATGACGACGGTGTTGGACGACCAGGTCGAGCTTCGGATTGCTGCATCTATGAGTGCCACTCCATCGAGGCCGGGCACCGCGTATTCAGGAAAGACAGTGAAGTGTGCCGGTCCCTGCGGATGCGCAACGTCACCGGCCAGAGCAAGGGTGCGTTCGATGGCGTTTAACTGTTCGGCGGCCTTGCCAGGCTTCCAGCCAAGAGGTTCGGCCAACGGTTCGGCGAAATGGACATATGGCTGCATCAGCACCATGCGAATCTGCATGCTGGGCAGTATGACTGAAAGCGGTATGGACTCGACAGCAATCATCTAATGCGACCATTGTCCTTCCGGCAGATCACGCCGCGCATGGCGTTCGGCACGCCGCTCCTACAGAGCTGTCGAGATCGCGTGCGTAGCGCATGCTTGGCAGTTGACCTGCGAGTCTCGGGCTTTTCTGCCTCCCGTGTGCTCAGAACAACTCGTCGAGCGCGGCCTCTTTCTGCTCGCTCGACGGTTGAACGTATCGCCAAATATACCGCTCGGAGCTTTGTCCTGAAAGCTCCATCGCGTATTGCACGCCGTGCTTCTCGGCTGCCCGGCGAAGGCACGTATGCCGGAGCACGTGGGCGTGCAGCTTGATCTTCTGGTCGCCGGGGAAGCGGGCGTTCGCCTGGTTGGCGATGGCTTTCAGTGCCGAATCGACGTTCTGTCGGGCCAATCGCTTACGCGACCGCGAGAGAAGGAGCGGGCCTGGCTCCCGGC
>SDBT01015957.1_pt1 | contig 11918 bp, 15 predicted proteins | sample 2277101 | NCBI WGS metagenome assembly SDBT01 (sample SAMN10404973, study PRJNA504765) | marine sediment metagenome | isolation source: marine sediment core GS10_PC15, 103 cmbsf | place: Arctic Ocean: Southern Knipovich Ridge | collected 2010
ACTTTCAAAACATTGACTTTTTCAAAAAGCCCTGGATAAAATTTAAACAAGCTCTCTGGAGTATCAAGCCAGTCAACCCCTCCTTTTTTAGGATTTAAACGCGCAGCAATTGTCCCACCAGTAATTATCATCCCAATGTTTGGCTTTTCTTGGTCTTTTTTTATCTCAAAGTCTGTTTCTTCTTCTTTCCCCTTCTTAATCGTCTTTATCTCGCGAATATTTTTCTTATTAATCCCTATATTATATCCAGAATCAAGTTTTAACAAAATCAATCTTTTTTCTTCTGAAGGAGTTTCTAAAAGAATTCCCCTATATTCTTTTTTCATTAGAGAGACCTTTACCTGGTCTCCTGGTTTTGCAGTTGATTTCATTTTAATTTTTTGTCTTCCAAAAAGTTTTTTACTTCATTAAATAATTTTTCATGTCCTCCAGAATCTAAATGAATCCCATCTTCAAAATCTGTTTTGTCGAATAGATTAGAAACATCAACATAGAAAACATTTTCAGTCTTTGTTACTTTTCTTAATGCTTCATCATATTTTTCCACAATTTCGTTAATGCAAAACAGAGATTTATCCCATTCAACAGGCATAGTCTTAGATTCATCAAAACCATATAATCCTACAAAAACTATACTTTTACTAAACTTCTTGGAAATAGATATAAGTTCTAGAACATTTTTTTCGAACTTCTCTATAGGAACTCTGGGGTTCTTATTAAGATCGCAAACAGAATCATTCCCCCCAAGAGAAAAGATAATCAAATCCGGATTTCTAGATTTACATTCAGACTCTACCCTCTTTAAAATGTCTCCACTAGTATTTCCATCTACCCCCAAATTATAAACACAGATATAGTGTTTGTCTTCCAGATTTCCTTTATCAATATAAAGCCTAAGCCGGTTAACCCATCCTGCCTTGTCTAAATCCCAAGCACCCCATGTGGTGCTAGCACCGAACACACAAATTACCTTTTCTTTCATTTTTAAAACAGGCTCGGAGGGATTCGAACCCCCATCAACTGGGCCGAAACCAGTCATTCTATCCATTGAACTACGAGCCTTTAAATTCAATAGAAACAAGGGAATAAAAAGCTTTTTATGTGTTGTTATTTTTGATAAAATGAGAAAAAATGGTGAGCTATCAATACACATATCTTATTGGAGTCATTATAATCTTACTTATTTGGCTCTTTCTTTTTCTGAAAAGGAAAGATACTAGAAAAGAGATGTTGATAATCTCTTTGTTGTTTGGGATAATTGGTCTTTTAGTAGAACCAATCCATATAAAAGATTGGTGGCAACCATTAACAATCACAGGTACCCCCATAGGTATTGAAGATTTCTTATTTGGATTTGGAATGGGGGGAGTCATTTCTATTATATATGAACATTTATTCAATAAAAGAATCAAAATGAAAAAGTTTACAAAAAGAATAAGAGAAAAAAGGAATATTAATCTGATGTCTTCCTTAGGGCTATCAGCAATAATATTTGGGATATGTATTCTTATATTCAAATTTAATAGTTTTATTGCTAGTATTTTAGCACTTGTAATTCCAACAATAATAATTTACATAAAAAGAAAAGACCTAATCAAAGATTCTTTTCTTTCAGGGGTATTTACACTTATCATAGTAATTATCTGCTATCAAATACTTAATCTAATAACCCCTGGCTTTTTTGATGAATTCTGGCTTTTCCAGAATATCGGGCGGATCATGATTTTAGGAATACCTTTAGAAGAACTAATTTGGTTCTTCTTAGCAGGAACATTTATAGGCCCTCTATACGAATACTGGAAAGAAGGAAAATTAATAAACATCAAAAGCTAATTTAAAGAATGGCATTAAAAAGACATCACAAATGGATAATTGGGGGATCAGGTACAATAATTCTAATTTTTATGGTAGTGATTAGTGTTTTTGTTTATGGCATGTCTATAAGACAAGAACTCCAGTACACTTCTCTAGAAAAACAAGTAAATGATTTAAAATTAGAAACACAAGCCAACATAAACTCCTTATCAGAAGGTCTTATTCAAACAAAAGGAGAACTAGGGGTTATCGGAGAAGAATTTGATCTCTTAAGGGCGTCTGCTGGCGAGGATTTTTCAGGGATAATCGATTCTTCTGTCCCTGCAGTGGTTACTATTAGAACAGATATAAGCCAAGGAACAGGCTTTATCATCGATAATGAAGGATATGTCATAACAAACGCACATGTATTATTAGGAGCAAGTGCAGCAGGGATACTAACTTATGATGGAGAAATCCACACTGTAACAAGAATAGGAGAAAACACTCTCTTGGATTTAGCTTTATTAAAAATAGAGGGGAATTACCAAGATTTAGAATTCGAAGACTCTAACAACATCGAAGTTGGAGAAAGTGTAATTGCTATTGGAAATCCATTAGGACTTCAATTCTCTGTCTCTCAAGGAATTGTCTCAGCAATTCACAGGGCAGGACCAAACGGGATAGAAGCCTACATCCAAACAGATGCCCCACTAAACCCTGGAAACTCAGGAGGACCTTTAATAAACAAGCAAGGAAAAGTAATTGGAATAAATAATTTCAAAGTTGGTGGAAGTGAAGGACTTGGTTTTGCACTCGAGTCTAACTTCATCATAGAAGTTATAAATGATATTTACTTTCAAGCTAACGGAGAGGAATTGATTTAAAAAATTATTTAACAAGGGTATTAAGGTATAATGCCAATTTTTTCATGTCTTCTGGCTGCCCTTCCAATTCAGAATAATATTTATTATCCATCTCCCAAAAGAATTTATTCAAAAATTGTATTGTGCTTTTGTAATTTTTAATTCCTGTTTTCTCGACCAACTTATAAAAAGCGCATGCGTAATTTGTAAGTGCTTCTGTTAATTCTCTCATTTCAGGATTCTTTATCTGATGAATCTCTTTCTGAAAACGGGCCATATCACTAAGCTCTTTTTTCAATGTTTCTTCAAAAGGTTGTTTCTTCTTTTCAGAACGGTCCATAATCCCATGTTCTACTAATCCGCTATGAAATCCAGACATTCCTTGCAGCATCTTTTGATTAAATCCGCAAAAGGGCATTTTTATTTTCCTCCAATAAAACCTGTTCTTGTTGCTGATCTAAGAGAGTTTCAACTAACCCTTCATTAAGGGCTTTTAGTCCGTCTAGCATTTCCTTATTAAATCCACACATAGGCATCTTATTTTTATCCTTGATTTACTTAATAATCCAAGGAATCTTCACAATATAAAACTTCTTTCTTTATTTTTTACTAAAACGCAATATTTATATAGAATTATTTCATTATAACAGAATATGGATAAGAAAGATAAGAGATTGCTTGCTGAATTAAGTCTTAATTCCAGAACCCCTATAAATCAATTGGCAAAAAAAATAGGAGTTAGCAGAGAAGTTGCAAACTACAGGCTCAACAAATTAAGAAAACAAAAAGTAATTCTTGGATTTTATACAATTATTGGCACAGAAAGATTTGGATTTTCAAGATACACCTGCTTTTTTCAATTAAAAGGAATTTCTCATGAAAAAGAAAAAGAATTTTTAGATTATCTTTTAAATCACAAGTTTGTAACTTATCTTGGACCTGTAATTGGAAAATGGAATGTTGTTTTTGACATTTTAGCTAAAAATAGAAAAGATCTTGAAAAGTTAATTAATAAAATAACTTCAAAAGTTTCAGGAAAACTTGAAACATATCTTGTCATAGGAACAGGAACAGAACAAGAAATTTTTCCTACAAAAATGGTAGGAATAAAAAAAGAAAACCAAGAAAAGAAGGATTACAAAAAGATAAAATTGACTCAAATAGATATGAAAATATTAGAATTACTATCCAGAAACTCGAGGGTGGAGTATAAAGAATTAGCTTCAAAACTAAATCTAACTGCAAATGCCATAAAATACAGGATAAAAAACCTTGAATCTTCAGGGATAATCCAAGGATACACCATCTCTATAGATGTCAGAAAACTTGGATATGAAGGGTATAATATTCAGATAAAATTAACTGGTCAAAAACAGGAAGAAGAGTTAAAAGAATTTTTGAGGAAAAATTCGAAAGTTATTTATTTCTATAAATATCTCGGACATGAAAATTGGGATGTTGATATAGGACTTGTGGCAGAGAATTCTCTTGAATTAAGAAATTTTATTTTACAATTAAGGGAAAAATTCGGAGATATGCTAAAAATCCACGATGTTTATGTTGTAGTCGAGGAACTTAAACCAAGCCAAGCTCCTGAAGGAGTTTTCCAAACATTTATTAAATAATTTCACTATCATCAAACATGTCTAAAAATCAAAAGAGGGATTAACAGTAAAAAAAGATGAGAACTTCAGTGAATGGTATACTCAGGTTATTGAAAAAGCTGAAATAGTTGATATTAGGACAGGTGTTAAAGGGTTTATTGTTATTAGGCCTTGGGGAACCTTAGCAATTGAGAAGATATTTGATTTCTACGAAGAAGAACTTCAGAAAAAAGGACATGAACCAACAATTATGCCGTCGGTGATTCCAGAATCAAATCTAAAAAAAGAATCAAGTCACATAAAAGGATTTACTCCAGAAGTTTTCTGGCTACAAACAGAAAAAGGGGAAGCTAAACTAGCTTTAAGACCTACAAGTGAGACTCTTTACACCCCTATGTTTAAATTATGGGTAAGAAGCCATAGAGATCTTCCATTAAAACTTTATCAAAGAGGTTCTGTGTTCAGGCTTGACACAAAAGCAACAAGACCTTTAATTCGTGGAAGAGAATTTTATTGGATCGAATCTCACGATGCTTTTGCAACAAGAGAAGAAGCAGAAGCTCAAGTTCAAGAAGATATAGATACAACAGAAAAAATAATGCATCAAAAATTATGCGTCCCTTTCTTACCTCTAAAAAGACCTAATTGGGATAAATTCGCAGGAGCAGAATATACAGTATGTTCAGATGCATTAATGCCAGATGGAAAATTAATCCAACAACCTTCAACACATTTAATGGGACAAAAATTTTCAAAAGCATTTGACGCAAAATTCAAAGACAAAAACGGAAAAGAAGATTATCTATACACTACAGCTTATGGTCCTGCAATGTCTAGGATTTTAGTCTCTGTAATTTCCACACATGGCGACGATAAAGGATTAGTTCTCCCATTCTCCTTATCTCCTTTCCAAATAGTAATTGTTCCTATTTTTACTAAGGACAACAAAAATAAAATCATAAAATATGCAAAAGAAATCAAATCCAAATTAAAAGATCATAGGGTGAAAATAGATGACAGAGAATTCTACAGCCCTGGATGGAAATTTAACAACTGGGAGCTAAAAGGTGTTCCTTTTAGAATTGAAATAGGTGAAAAAGAAATGAAGAAGAAAAATCTAACTTTCTTCGTAAGAGATACAGGGAAAAAAGAAATTCTTACTTTAAAAGATCTTATTAAAATAAACAAATTTGGAGAAGAATTTGATGCGCGTTTAAGGAAAAAGGCAGAGGGTCTACTTAAAAACAGCATAAAAAACTGCAAAACAAAAGATGAACTTAAAAAAGCTATGAAAAATGGAAAAATAGCCAGGATAAACTGGTGCTCTTTAGAAGGCACAGGAGGAAAATGTGCAGAGTATGTTGAAAAGGAATTAAAAGCAGAAGTTAGAGGAACTCTAGCCAATAAAAAAGAAAAAGCTTCGGGAAAATGTTTAATCTGTAATAAACCCGCAACATCAGTTGTTTACGTCGGCAAAAGCTACTAGATCAACTTCTCCAAATTCTCTCTAAATTTCTCAAGATCTTCTATATTCATTCTTCCCCCGACAGCCATATCATGCCCCCCTCCAGAAGCATCTTCCAACCCTTCTATAGCCTTAAGAAAATGTTTTCTACAATTCTTTCCCCTAAGAGAAAGATTTGCTCTTAATCCCTTCATGTATGCTACCACAATTATCAAATCAGGGAAAGTATAAATCAATTCATTTGCCAAATCTCCACTGATACTTAAATCACCGCCATATTGAAAAAATAATAATTTCTTTTCTCCTTTTCCAATTAAAATTGCCTTATCAATAAGTTTCTTATATTTTGTTTTAATTTCAGAAAATCTTTTGTGCATAGTATAATTTCCTTTGCTCTCTTCCAAAACCTCATAAGGTGTTTTTGCCTTCATCAAAAACTTCATCATATTCACTACATTAGTGGTTCTATCTTTAAGTGCAAAACTCATAATTCTTGCAATTTTCCCTAACCCAGATTTATAAGATATTTCAAAAGGATCTTTTGATTTAAATGAAAGATCAGGATATTTCTTCTCAAATTCAGGATAAAATTCAGGGATAAAGGCATCTGAAACAGTACCAATAGTTGCAATCCAAAGATCTTCCTTTTTACCTGTAACTTGATAACAAAGAGCTGTAACAGGTTCTTCTGTTTTTTCTTTATTAAACAAAGGATTATAATAATTTACAAAAGATGGTATAAGCTCTTTCTCAATAACATGGTGGTCTATCCAAACAATAGGAATATTTCTTTTTTCAGCTTCTGCAAAAAATTCTTTTGTAACAACAGGCTTATCTAAAATAAAAATATAGTCTGCATTCAGTTCTTGAACTTTTCTAAAATATTCTCCAATCATCCCTGGAAAAGATTTTATAGCAACACCTTTCCCTCTTCCAATATATCTTTGAAGTAAAAGAAAAGAACAAAGACCATCAGGATCATTATCAAAGAAAAACAAAGGATTCTGAGCTTTTTCTAGGTGTTCCTTTATCTCCTCTACTTGTTTTTGGGTAAACATTTTAGATTTTTTTACCCATAAGAATTTTTTCTTTAATTGCTCTTAACTCTTCTAAAAGAGATTTAATCAAATCTTCATTTTTGAAAAGAGGTTTTAATGATTCTTCATCAATATTAAATATTTTATCTAAGGTCTTGAAATTATCTAAAAGAATTTTAATATCTTTTTCAAGAAGGTGTGTTTTTCCTAAAATTCTTGTTCCTTTAGAAGATATCTCATTATCATGCAATTCTCCAAAAAGCATTCTCAGAATATTTGAAGTATCTAAAAGGAAATCAAAATTCATATTCCTCAACATTTCATCTATTTTTGAAGCTTTTTGAACAAAATAATCTTCAAGAACACTTTCACTTTCTTTGTTTAAGTTCTTTGTAAGTTCTTTAAGCCTCATACTCACGATTGTTCCTTCTTTCCCAAGTTCAATCAGATACTTTTTAACTTTTTCAGAGATTCTACGGATAATTTCCAAAGTTTGGAGAAGATTACAAACATCTCCCATTGTTGTCAACCCTGTTATCTCCAATATGTTCAAATGGGAAAGAAGATCATTAAAGATATCTTTTTGCTTTTCTAATATTTGCAATGTTTCTGCAGCTCTTCTAAGAATTTCTGATGTTTCTTCAAGAAAATGATTTTTTTCTGCAAAATAAAGAGTAACCTTATTTCTCCTTTCTGAGATAGCAATTGTTGCAGTTCCAAATTGTTTTGCAGTTCTCTCTGCAGCCTTATGCCTTGTTCCAGTCTCTTTTGTACTAAAACCCATATCTGGAGCCAAAAGAACGTTTGCATGCAAAATTTTCTTTAAATCCTCTGAAAGAATTATTGCGCCATCCATTTTAGAAAGTTCTATTAATTTTTGGGATGTAAAACGGACATTAAGTTTAAATCCTCCTTCAAAAATCTTAGACATCCCTTCTTTTTCAACAACAATTAAAGCCCCTGTTCTTGCACGCAGAATATCATCAATAGACGCTCTTATAGAAGTTCCAGGAGAAAATAATTTTAAAACTTCACCAATACTTTTAGGTTCTTCTCTTTCTTTTGATTTTTTTCCAGACATTTATCTTAAAAGTGTCTTTGATATATAAACTTTTATAGAAAAATTAACTATTTTTTGACATAATCCAAAATATTTGCAACTAAGATAGGAAAAGCTAAACAAATATCTGCCCTCATATCACAGATCACACCATCTTCGTGAATTTTTCCCCAAGATTTAGCTTCACGAATTTGCATTCCACTAACACCCCCATGCTCTGGACGATCCATTGTAATCTGAATTGTGTATTTCAAAGATTTTCCAGAAACCTGCATCATTAGAGGAACAAAATGTTTTGGAACCCCTCCCCCTAAAATTAACATTCCATATGTTCTATCATCTTTCCAAGCAATTTCAAAGAAATCACGAATATCTAATTGAGGATTCACATTGAATTTTTTAAATTGAGCATACATCCAAGATTGAAATCCAAGAACACTATCTGTGATACTTGGGCAAAAAATAGGAACATCCATATCATGGCATGCTTTTATTATAGAATTCTCATCTTTGATGTGTTTCCCAAGCTCATATAAAAATTCTCTTGGAGACATTTCTTTTTGAGGAAGTTTTGGGAAAATTTCCTGTAACTGTTCTTCTAAAACTAAAAAACCTTTTTTCTCTAAAAAAACATCATACATCCTAAAAACCCCTTTCTTCTGAAGTTCTACATCATCAACATCACTGGTTCCTTGGAAATGATGAACTCCAAAAGATTCTATAAGATCGTGAGTTAAAATAGCTCCTGTAAAGAGCATCACATCTACAGCTCCTGCCCTGATTAATTTAACAAAGATATTTCTCATCCCTCCTGCAATCAAAGCTCCTGCAGCAGAAACAAATTTCATACAGCTTTTATCATCAATCATCTGTTTATAGATCTCAACAGCCTCTGCCATTCTTTTTCCAGCATATCCTGCAGAAGCGAATTCTTTAGTCAATTCTTCTACAGTCATTCCTTTAGAAACATTCATTCTCTTTTGATTTCTAGAACATTTTTCAACATCCATAGTTTGCATAAAAAGAATCAGTTTTTAAGTATTTCGTAATATACACTCTGCTACCAGAATCTTTTTAAAGAAAAAATAGCTAAATTTTCTATGAATAAATGGGTTGAATTAATTTTAGGACTGGTATTGTTGATAGCAGCAATTCTAGTTGGATTTTTTTCACAGAATTGGATTGTACTTGGAAAGGACCTTAATTTCCTACATTCAGCTTGGATTTTCCTAAAAGGAGGCGTTTTCTGGTTCGTAATAATGATTTCCCTTCTTTTGATAATTCTAGGGATCAACGATTTGAAAGAATAAAAATTCTAAAATTAAAAAAATAAAAATAAAAATAAAAAGGGATTTACTTCATTAGTAGGCCAATTGCTACTAGAACTCCACCAATTACAGATAAATAAAAGCTCATACCCCAAAAGGCACCTACAACAGCTGCAAGAGCTCCAATCCACATAAGAGTAGTCTTTCCTGAATTTTTCATTTTCATTCCCCCGTTTAATTATATCAAGATAATGAAAAGAGTATATAAATTTAACTTACCCCACAATAGAGATAAGAATACCTTCGATAATCGCAGCTACAAGAAGCAAAGGAATTACCACAAAAATAAACACTCTTAGAGAATTCCAAAAATAATCTCTAAACGATTTTACTTTCTCTTTCTTAAAAGCAAAAGTTCCTAATTTCAAACCCAGAGCCATTGAGAGAATTAACGCAGGAATCTCAAAAATTCCGTGCGGCAGGAGCCTCCATAAGATAAATACTCCTTCAACCTTCACAGTTTCATAAGCAACAAACCCCAAAAGATACCCATTTATTATTGTAGTAAAAACAGAGAAAATCCCAAAGACTATTCCGAAGATCATTCCAAAGAAACTACTTTGGATATTATTAAAAAAGATAAAACTTGTAATCTGTATTCCAGACATCCCTTTTGTTTTTGCCAATAATCCTTCAATAAGTTCTAGAAGTTTTTGCATAATTGCTTCTGGAGCAGGGATAACAAATCCTAAAAAAACAAATAAAACAAAAAGTATGGCAATAGCATAGATAAAATTTCTAGATTTTTTTATATATCTCCAGCTTTCAGCATACTCTGTTTTAATGCTGAACTTTTTTTGATTTCTCTTTTTCATTTTAACTAAAGTGTCTACTGATATAAGCTGTTTTTCTTTTATATCTCTTCTTTAGGTAGATTCCGTAAGCTAATCCTACCAATAATCCTCCAAAATGGGCCATATTCCCTATAGGAACATTTCCTGCAACAGAAATTAACCAAAGAACTACCAATATCCCTGGACCAGCGTATTTCATCTTTATAGGGATTGGAATAAACATAACATAGACAGTAAGATTTGGAGTCAATAAAACCAATAATCCAATTAATCCAAAAAGAGCTCCAGAGGCTCCAACTGCAAAAGTATTAAAATCTGCATGAATGAAAAGTGAAGAAAATACAAAAAGCAAACTTGCAAATAACCCTGCAACCATATAAAACCAAAAATATCTTTTAGGCCCAAGAATTTTTTCAATAAGACTCCCTATAAAAACAAGGGAGAACATATTTGCAAAGATATGGAAAAGACTACCATGCATAAACATGCTTGTAACAAAAGTCCAGAGATACTTCCCTTGAACAATATTAGAAGGTTTTATTGCAAGCCAATTATAAATTGTTTCAGGATTTTTAATAAGTGAAAGAAGAATTAAAAAAATAATAAAAACAACAACATTAATTGCAATAAGAAGGAATGTAACATTAAAAGCTCCAAAGAAATTTCTCTTTTTTCTAGGATAGAATGTATAAGATTTAGCCATTTCAAGTTACCTCTTAGATCCTTTTTTAGATTTCTTGGCAACTTTTTTTGCAGGTTTCTTCTTTAACTTGACCTCGCTAGGGCGAGTTTTCTTTACAACCTTTTTCTTAGCAACTGGTTTTTTCTTCACAGGTTTCTTCTTAGCTACTTTTTTAGTTTCCTTCTTTACAACCTTTTTCTTAGCTGCTGGCTTTTTCTTTAACTTGGCCTTACCAAGGCGAGTTTTCTTTAGAGCTGCTTTCCTTTTAACAACTTTCTTTTTGGCTGTTTTCTTTCTCTCTCTCGCCTTCTTTTTCTCAATTTTTTCGCTTTCTTTAGAGATTTCTTCGTTAATTGAAATTAGATTTCTTCTCAACCAATCCAAACTCTTTTTCATTTCTCTTAATAATTTTGTGTTATCCTTTAAAGTTAATATATCCCCACATTCATTGCAAGTGAATTCATGTAAAAGGGCATTCTCTTCATTAAGTTCAAGATGACATCTTTCACAAACATAAAATCTTTTGGTTTCCCTACTTTTAACCTGATGCTCCAACTGGGTCACTTTCTTAGAAAAATTCTCTTTTAAAAATTCTAATGATTTTAAAACTTCTATCCTCCAAAAATAAGTATACCAACCTTTTCTCTTATCTTTTTTCCTTATAGAAGAAACCAAACCTCTATCTGAGATTTTATACAAGATATTTCTCGTTTGATTAATGGTCAAATCTAATTTCTTTGCGATTATAAATTCATTAACATGTTTGGTTGTATCTAAAAGATCAACTATCTCTTCAGATTGTCTGCCTGTAATCAATACAACAGCTTCTCTAAGGAATTTCTTTAAAAGATTATTTGGGGCACCTGCCGGGGCAGGGCTAGGCTTCTTGATTTCCGCTTTTTTCTTTACTGGTTCTTTTTTAACAGCCATAAATGTATTTCCAGGTTTTAAATGAAAACCTAAAGAAATTAAATACCTTTCGGTTAATTTTCTTAACATAATAAAAAAATAAAAGTTTTTAAACCTGTAGGGTATTTTATATATATCAGAAAAACTATATTACAAGACAATGTTTAAAAAAGATAAGAAAAAGGGGATGAAAAAAACAATTCCAGTTAAAACACAGCCCGCACTTCCAAAACTTCCTGATTTTCCAAGATTAACAGACCCTGAATCAGAAGAAATTTCCAAACTTCCTAGCTTTCCTTCAACTTCTCTTGGCAAAAAATTTTCTCAAGAGACAATACAGGGGACCATAACTCGGGAACAAGCAGGTGAGGGAATGAAT